>Ga0099364_10007263_pt1 | contig 15872 bp, 16 predicted proteins | sample TergutTh196P3_FD_73070 | JGI IMG/M metagenome (GOLD analysis project Ga0099364, IMG submission 73070) | Microcerotermes parvus P3 segment gut microbial communities from Pointe-Noire, Republic of the Congo - Th196 P3 | ecosystem: Host-associated > Arthropoda: Insects > Digestive system > Gut ...
GAATCCGAAATGGTTAGCTCGGCAGAGATTGGAAGAAGATAGCCCAAACAAGGCTATTCCAAGCCTTTTAATCCCTGCCCAAAAAACTGTTTTATGGGTAGTGAGCCATGGCTTGGCTCCCAACGAAAGCTGTTGGGAAAATTATTTATTGTGCTTGTGCTTTGTTGTGGTGGGGAAATGTGGTATAATGAGGTTACTATGGCGGATGAGGCGAAGTTTGAGAGAATGTTGCTTACGCAGTTTAATTATCGCGGGCAGGTGGAGAAGATTTTGTTGGCGAATGCCTATGTGGGGTCTATGGCAAGTGCGACGGTGTTTATTGATGCCAAGGGGAATTTGATGACGTTTATTGCGTCCAAGACGCGGCTTAAACTGACGGAAGTGCAGAAAATTATCAATAGGATGGGGATGAAGGCGAAGCTTTATTTGCCGCCGATGGGGGATACGACTTATTTTAACGCGATTGCGAGGGAGAAGTTTGAGACGACTTTCCCGGGGAAAAGGATTACGCACCCGGATGATTTGGCGTATTATCGGACGCTAGTGCCTTATAATCCGGCGCTTGTGGTGATTAGTGAGGTGAAGGGTGGGGTGATAAATGTGTTTGATTCGGAAGCGGCGAATGGGTGGAGGCCGGCGGTGAATGTGAATTTCAAGGCTGAGGACGCGGCCTCTTCTTAGGAAGCATGAGATTATTCCAATAGGATTGGTTCGTTGGGGCAGGTTTCTAGGACGCGGCGCATGGCGTCGGTTTCGGCCTGGGTGTTCCAAAGGCTGTATCGTATTTTGACGCTGATCATGCGTGCGACGAATTGGCAACGGAATGATTTTAGGGGTGGGAGCCAAGAGGCGGCGTCGCTGTCGCCTTTTTGTTGGTTGGCGGGGCCGTCGACGGCGAGGAGGTTAAGGGGGTCGTTGGAAAATTCAATGCGCCGCTCGCGAGTCCAGCCCTGGGCGCCTTTTTGCCAGGCGTCGGAAAGCGCGATGACGTGATCGATTTGCACGGCGGAAGCGTTGGCGGAGCGATCAAATTCGATGACTTTTCCAGTGTAGGGGCAAGTTAGGGTGCCGGTTGCGATGACGCAGGAGTCACGCATTTCGATGTTGGTGAGGTCGCGGAAGAGGATGACGTTGCGAACGTCGCAGCCGCCCAATTGGCCCCAGCCGCTTCCAAACTCGGAGCGGGAGTAGCCGGTTCTGGGGGCGCGGCCTTTGATTTCGATTTCGTCGAGTTTGTCGATGGCGCGTGGGGTATTTGGGTCGATGGGGGTTTGGTTTGCGGGAGTTTCGTCTTGCTCGGCGTGGGCTTCTGGGGTTTCGTTAGTGTGAGACGCTTGTGGGATGTTGGCGAAGATTAGGCTGGCGACTCCAAGGAGAAGTGCGAAAAAGGCAACAGCGCGGCGGTTTTTTGGGTTGACTCTTTTGGGGCGGGTGGTTGATAAGGAAGGCATGATTATAATAATTTGCTGGTTATGTTGGGGATGAGGTCGGAATAGTTGAGGAAGGAGGTTTGGAGAGAGGCGAGGCTGGCGAGGGGGAGGTCGTTTTGGAGGGCGAGGGAGATCGGGGTCATGAGCTGGTCGGCGTGGGGGGCGACGATGCAGGCGCCGAGGAGTTTTTTACCTCTGTCTGTGATGATCTTGATGAAGCCTTCGGCGCCGTCGATTGCGAAAGCGGAGGATTGGTTGAGTAAAATAACGGCTTTTTTAATGGGGACGTCTTGGCGGATGGCTTCGTTTTCGGTCATGCCGACGGTGGCGATCATTGGGGGGGTGCGGGTGATGCGGGGGAGGCCGGTATAGTTGGCGGAAGTTTTCTTGCGGCCGTTTGGCGAGGTCTTGGGGAAGGCGTTGCTGGCGGCGATTTGGCCTTGGAGAACGGCTTTTTGCGGGGAGCTGTCGCTACGCACACAATAACCGGTCGCGGAGTTTTGGGGAGCGAAGCCGTCGTTTTCGGGGCTGATGCAATCGCCAGCCGCGAAGATGTGTTTGCGGTTGGTTTGCAGGGTTGGCGTGACGGCGATGCCGTTGTCATCAAAATGAATACCGGCGGCTTTGAGGTTGAGGACGGAAATATTGGAGGAGCGGCCGGTGGCGAGGACGATTGCTTCGAAGCGCTCGGTGGTTTCGTTGCCGCCTGTGAGGAGCATGGCTTTGCTACTGATTTTATCATTGGCGATGGCTTCGACACGTGTGCCGAGGAGGAGGCGGATGTTTAGTCTGCGGGTGAAATAATTCTTGAAGAAAGTGCCAACTTCGTCGTCTTCGCGTGGGAGGAGATTTGGGCCTAGCTCGGCGATGGTTACTTTTGAGCCAAGGCTGGCCATGTAGCCTGCGAGTTCGGTGCCGGTTGCGCCGCCGCCGACGATGAGGACGGATTTTGGTAGCTTTGGGAGATTGAGAACGTCGGAGGGGGTGAGGAATGGGGTTTTGTCGACGCCTTGGATGTCGGGTAGAGAGATTTCGGAGCCTGTGGCGATGAGGATTTTTTTAGCGAAAATTTGCCTGGAGCCGATTTTGAGGACGTGGCTGTCGATGAATGTGCCGAAGCCTTTGATAATTTCGATGCCAGCGTGTTTGTAGTCATTGCTGACGGCTGAAGCGATAGTTCTCCTGAGGCCGTTTTTCCACTTTTGCATGACGGGATAGTTTAGGCTTAGGGTGGCGCTATTTAGGCCCATGGCGACTTGGCTTTTGGCCTTGACAAAGGCGCGGCTGGCGTAGAAAACGGCTTCGCTGGGCAAGTCGGAAAACCAGACGGCGTCGCCGCCGATGGCTGTAGCTTCGATTACGGCAACAGAATAGCCGGCGCTTGCTACTTGCAATGCTGCTGCTGAGCCTGCTGTCCCGCCACCTATAACTGCGAAGTCGAATTCTTCCATTTAACTCTCCATATGTTTATATTAAGTATATATGAGCGGAGAGAATAAAGCAAATATTCCCCATTATACAGATTATATCACACTTTGTCAAATTTGTCAAGGAAAAATGGGGATTTTGGGGTGGGTTTTGGGGGAAATTATTGTGGGTAACAGTAGTGGGATGGTTTGGGTGGAATTGGGGGATTTTACGGATGGGAAGTGGTTTTGGGGAAATTTGAGAGAAAAGGGGCAGAATTGCTTGGGTTTGGGGTAAGATTAATGGAAATAACAGATGGAGGGGGTTTTTCTTGATTTTTAATATAATGTATGGTATACTTGACATGAAGACCTATCAAGATATGATAGGATTTTTTAATGTAAGGGGGAAAATGTCGAAGAATGATAAGCCGAGGAAAGTGGGCAAAAAGTCAGACAAAACCGAAAAGGTTAGTAAAAATCCGTTTAAGATGCTACTTGCTTATGTGAAGAATTCGTTTCGTGAGATAAAGCAGTCGAAGTTTCCGAATGCGAAGGCGACGAGGAAGATGCTTTTTAGCGTGCTTGTGTATGTTGCGATAATTATACTCTTGATTTGGGGTTTGGATATTTTCTTTAGTTGGGTGTTTAGGGTAATTTTGGGATAGAAGGAGAGAAATATGAGTAAGAAATTTGAAGAAGAAGAGAAGACTGAGAGGTTTTTGGATGTGGATGGGGCGCCTGAAGTGAAGGCTAAGAAGCCGGAGAAGGCTGATCGACAGGTGGTGAGTCGGTATGATACTGAGCGGGCTTGGTATGCTATTAACACGTATAGTGGCCACGAGGATAAGGTGGCGGATGCGATTCGACAGAAGGCGCAGAGTACGGACATGGGTGAGTATATTTTTGATGCGCTTGTGCCGAAGGAGAAGCAGATTGGGGTTAAGGGTGGGAAGCGTAGGGGGGAGGAGCGCAAGATTTTCCAGGGGTACGTGCTTGTTGACATGAAATTGACAGATGAGTCGTGGTACGTTGTGCGGAATACGCAGGGCGTGAGCGGATTTGTGGGGATTGATGGGAAGCCGACGCCGCTCTCGAATGCGGAAGTTGCGAAGATTAAGAAGCGAATGGGTGTTGAGGATCCGAGGTATGATATTAACTATTCTGTGGGCGAGATTGTCAAGGTTGTTGATGGGCCGTTCAAGGGATTTGAGGGTTCGATTTCGGCGATTGATGCGGAGAAGGGTCGGCTTAATATGTTGGTGTTTATGTTTGGGCAGGAGATGCCGATTGAGCTGGATGCGCTTCAGGTGAAGAAGATTGACTAAACTCCTAACTTTTCTTTTAGAAAGAAAAGTTAATAAAAGAAACAGGTTAAGCCCTGGAACTGGAAGTGAATCCCAGTTCCAGGGCGTTTATAATTATTGTGAATTTTCCCACGCATGCGCCGCAGGGGGCCACGGCTTTAGCCGTGGGGGTCCACGAAAACCGATGTGTGCGTGCACGCCGCCGTGTGTGGCACTGAGGGATTCGACACCTGGGGCAGTGGTATCGACCATAGCTGACACGCCGCCACGCATGAACCAGCGGCCAACGGTGTCATTGACCGAAATGGCCCATGGCTCACTACCCATAAAACAGTTTTTTGGGCAGGGATTAAAAGGCTTGGAATAGCCTTGTTTGGGCTATCTTCTTCCAATCTCTGCCGAGCTAACCATTTCGGATTCTAATATATCCAGCTTTCCTATAGCCCCTATAAGGCTAAAGTGGACTGTTATCTCTTGAATCCGTTTGCCCGTGCTTTTGTCGGGCGCGTGGACTTCTATCTGCTCAATCAGCTCATTGAGAATTGTGGGCGTTAGATTCGTAACATTGGTCTGCCTGCGAATAATCCGTACAAACTGCTCCACGCCCACGGACTTCTGCTCGGTTTCCTCAATTTGCTCTCTAAGGCTTTTGGCACTGGCTTCCAGCTCTTTCTGCTCACGTTCGTAACCCTCGGATAGTTTGTTAAACCGCTCATGGGAGAGCCTGCCGTCAACATTATCCTCAAAAAGACGCTGAATGTATCGGTCTAGCTCCACGATGCGGCTCTCTATCTTGGCAAGGTTGCTCTTGTCGGCAATGAGTGCTTTACGGCTCTTAGCCTCCGCTCCCTGCATAATGTGAGCAACAAAGGCTTTCTCATGCTGGGTGGCAAAATCTTTGACACGCTCCAAGTATTCGGATACCATTTGCTCAAGCGTAACAGAGCGGATATAGTGCGAATGGCTACAGGTTGCTTTCTTGCTACGAAAGCCAGAGCATACGTAAGCATCTTGTTCTTGTGTCTGATTAGCTCCCGATGTAAAGTAATGCCTACTGCCGCACTCTTCGCAGAAAACAATTCCCGCAAACAGTCCGACTCTTCCGCTGTTGGTACGTCTACGTCTGCCCTCTCGGAGTGTCTGCACTCGGTCAAAGGTTTCTTGGTCAATTATGGCGGGGTGGGTGTCCTCGAACACGACTTGGCTTTCAAGAGGATTATGCATGGTGGTCTTGTTTCTGAAAGACTTTGAGTAGGTTTTGAAGTTGACGGTGTGTCCTAGATACTCACGCCGAGCCAGTATGTTTTTTACGGTCGCTCCCTCCCAATCGTAGGGAATGGTTGGGAGTTTCTGTGGTATACTAATACCCATATTAGCAAAATGGTGTGAGGGTGTTAGAATCTGTTCGTCTTTCAGTCTATTGGCAATGTGCGTTACGCCAAGTCCCGCAAGGCACAAGCGAAAGATTTTCCTCACCACTTCGGCGGCTACTTCGTCAATTACTAACTTCTTCTTGTCGCTTGGGTCTTTCATGTAACCATATGGAGCGAAAGAAGATAACCTCTCTCCCGCCATACCCTTAGCCCGAAATACTGCTCTAACCTTTTTACTGGTATCACGAGCATAGTATTCGTTGAATAGACTGCGAATCGGAGCCATGTCGTTCTCGCCTTTTGATGAATCAATGTTGTCGTTAATGGCAACAAATCTCACGTCAAGGTCGGGGAACATTATCTCGTGGTAGTAGTCTACCTTGAGACGGTCTCTTCCAAAGCGCGACAAGTCTTTCACAACAAAGCTCTTGACTCGTCCTGCTTCCACCAGGCCTAATGCCGCTTGCACGTCTGGTCTGTCGAATGTTGTGCCGCTTATTCCGTCATCAACGAAGAAAACAGGATTAGGTAGGCGGTTGTCGTAGGCGAACTTGGCGAGGATTAGCTTCTGGTTCAAAATACTGTCAGAATCGTCCTCCTTGGTCTTGTCTTTACTCCTTTGCTTGTCGTCCTTAGACAGCCTAGCGTAGAGTACGGTTATGAAGTCGGGCAGGACAAGTGTTGCGGTATAGTCCGGTATTGAATTGTAAGGTGCTACAAGTCCAGCGTAAGGTGCTGGCTCCCTTTTGGGTTCTCTCATAAAGAAATTCCTTTCTTTAAGAGAAACCTCCTCCTTGTGCGTTCCATTATACCGCATCATGGCTAAATCTCCAAGTCTTTACTGGTTTCGTCATTATTCTCAATTAGTCTAAGTAGTTTATCTACCATTCCCTCGCTTGCGCCTTGCTTGAATTTGGCGGTCAGTATGTATGTGGTATTGCCAATCTTCCGCATAATGGTTTCATCTTCCGTGAATGGAGCGGGGGCGTGAACCTTTGCAGGTGGCATAGGCACAGTTATTGATTTGATGTGGGAAGAATCCCCAACCCTATCCTTCACCAACGCGCCCACGTCGGGCGGTCTTGTATTTGTGATATAGTTATTGTTCATAGTATTAGTTTCCTCTCGTCATTACATAAGTAATCTCTCCTTAAAGTTTATTTGGTGTACGGATTGTCCTAGAACGGCAAGTCCGTAATTATTCGTGTGAGGATACGCCGAATAGGCGTATCAGTCATTTCCCTTAATGGCAAAACGTCGGCGTGTTCACAGAATTGTTGGCAATGTGAATAGTCCTCCGAAAAGACAAGCGATTCGGTCGGAAGATTTGACTTGTATTTTGTTATGCTGCTTCTTTTGCCTCATAAGGAGCAAAAGAAGTCAACGATTCTGGCATTGTAGTGTGATACACTATTGTCGGTATTGTTGTGTCATGATTGGCGTTTGCCACGTTTTCGCTCCTTTCTTTGAATGTTGCAGAATGGAACAAAAGCCCCACACTCCGCAACTACACTGTAATTATATCACGGGTATGTCAATATCTGGGAGGATATTTTGACTATGCGGTCAATGGCTAATTCCGAAAAGACAGAGTAAAACAGATTAGGATATGTGCTTTAATGTACACGTTACATGAAGTCAAAAAGAGGCATGAAATTACAAAAAAGACTTGACAGGGTTGAAAACATTCCCAAATATGCTACAATAAAAGAACAAAGAAAGGTAATAATATGTCAAATTATATGGATAATAACGATAATGCCGAATGGAAAGTAAGTGATGAGAAGGTAGAACTTCATGTTCCGCACGGAGATCATTTTCACAAGCCTGATCTTACAAATGAAACACTTGATAGAATGTACAATGAGACAGGCAAGGCATTTGGGGAGGCACACGCTAGGCAGCATAACGAAGCGCATAATAAAAACGCAACGCCCAGCGACTCCGAGGTTACGCAATAACTAACACACCCCTCAACCTATATATTATATATAATATATAGGTCATTACCCTCTAGTGAATGTTTACCACACCAAATCCCTACGGCATAGGGCTTTGGCTATTGTAACTCTACTGTAACCGACACCGAAATAAAAGCTGGCTGGTTACAGAGAAGACACACTACACCTCGACTATTCTACATGACCCCAAACGATACCAACCACGCCCGCCACGTTAGTAGCATGAAACTCCCCATTTCTCCACGTTTTCTCAGAGCTAGAGGGGTCTCGGAATCTCCGAGACCCCTCTAGCTCAACGTGGTAGAAAAAAGTGTGGTGGGGAGTTGTAGTTCGTGGCGGGCGTGGTTGGAGTTATTTTATGGGTGTGTAATGTATTTGGGTGGGAATTTATGTAGTATGATAGATATTATTTAGATTTAATATATACTTACTTTTTCTTTTCGATAGAGTGTATGTGCTATGGGGGAGCTTGGAGCAGAAGCCAAAAGAAAAAGTAAGACAAAAAGAAAACGTAGAATGCTGGCTTTGGGTACTAAGGCGACAGGAGGCTTTGTGTGCTGCATAGGGGGAGATTGTTCATAGATTTGGGATAGTAAGGCATGGTTGCAGAAGTGAAGCGACACAGGGGCTGACAATGCCTGTTATTTACTATATACTTAGAGTAGACAAACATCATAAGAAGATAAGGCGCTCCGCTAGGGAGCGCCTATTTGCGATATTCTATCGCATGATTACAAGGGGGATAGTTTCTCTTTAGTATTTAATTGATTTATTCGCTAATTTTCCATACTGTTTTATCTGTAGTGAGCCATGCCCCCGACCACTCAGAGGATTTAAGGATGGTTGAATGGAGAGGGAGTTTGTGCTACAATTGGAGTGTAAAACAGAAAGGAGTGCATGATGGTAGAAGATGCAGCGGATAGTTATTATGGAGAGAATGATGACTATGATACAGATTTGGATATTAGTTTTTTGAAAGATGAAGACACGGCCAAAAAAGACGAGGCATAGTTCTCGTAATCAGGGAAAATCGATTAGGGTGGCACTGGTAGTGCCACATGTTTTTATCAATCGTGATTTGCTCCCGAGGGTGATTTTTTCGCCGGGGCATTTGGCCCTAAAGCTGGCGGAGGGACTTGGAGAATTTGGTGTCGATGTAACATTATTTACGCCGGGTCCTGCCGATACTAAGCTACCGAATATCAACGCGGATATGTCGTATTTTGAGAAGGAACTTATGGGGCGTGGGTATGGCTATATGGAATTATTAAAGAAGCATCCTGCTACTTTTGTGGCGTTGGCGCGACAGGTGCAGGCCGAGCTGATGGCGAAGGTTTATGAAGTGGCGAATGATGGGGATTTTGATGTGGTGCATGTTTATACGAATGAAGAAGATATTGCGATGGTTTTTGCTGACTTTTGCCAGAAACCGGTGTTATTTACCCACCATGATCCGTTTAATTTTTTGATAAAATATAAGTCTGTGATGCCAAAATATAAGTATTTGAGTTGGATTTCGATGAGCCAATCTCAACGACTTGGTATGCCAGAGGATACGAATTGGGTGGCGAATATTCACCACGGGGTTGACCCAGATGATTATGTGCCGAGGTTTGAAACGGATGGTGAAACGGAGGAGGATTATTTTGCGTTTGTCGGGAGGATTATTGAGCCGAAGGGGGTGCATTTGGCGATAGAGGCTGTGAAGTTATATAATAAGAAAAATCCCGAAAAGAAAACTAGGCTTAGAATTGCGGGGAAGCATTATAGCGACAGTAGTAAGGATAAGTATTGGTCGGAAGTTGTTGAGCCGTGTCTTGGGGAAGAGGTTGAATATGTAGGGTTTTTGCAAGGGAAAGAGCTGAATGATTTTTTGGCTAGGGCGAGGGCGCTTGTGGTGCCGTCGACTTTTTCGGAGCCTTTTGGGATGGTAACATTAGAGGCTCTGGCTTCGGCGACGCCGGTTATTGGGCTGTCGGTCGGTGCTACTTCGGAGATTATTGAGAATGGGAAAACAGGGTTTATTATAATGGCGGAAGATGAAGCATCTCGCATTGGGGGGATTGCTGAGGCGATGGAGAGGGTATCGGAGATAGATCGGCGGGATTGTCGCAGGCATTTTGAGCAGAATTTTACTTTGGAGAAGATGATTCGTGAGCATGCGGAGTTGTACAAGTTTTATAAATAACCCCACGAAAACCAATATCTCCAGCGGGGACAGGACCACCAGGTCCCCTGGCGGTCGCCTCTACTCCCGAGGTGGCACCCGAAGCACCTCCGCCGCGCGTAGACCACGGACCATTATTGCCAGAAGGATCCTCTAGGACAGACCAAGATAGTGCCCCCGACCACCCAGAGGATTTAAGATGACTTTTCCTAGAGTGAGATCAGATTATGACGATGGGGACTTTGATGGCTGGGTGGGATTTGTAGTTAATCACCTCAAAGTCGTCGAACTTGAAATCGTCGATGGTTTTTTGATCGCCGTGGATTTTTAGCTGGGAGAAGGGGAGGGGTTTTCTTTGCAATTGCTCTTTTGCGGCTTCGAGCTGGTTGGTGTATAGGTGTGCATCTCCGATGCTGATGACAAATTCTCGCGCTTCTAGTCCAGTGATTTTGGCAATCATCATTAGTAATTGTGTGTACTGCGCGATATTGAAGGGTAGGCCCAGGAAGACGTCGCTGGCACGCTGATAGAGTTGCAAGTAGAGTTTGCCTTTGATGACGTCGAGTTGGAACATGGTATGGCAAGGGGGGAGTCGCATTTCGCTAAGCTCTCCAGCGTTCCAGCCCGAGACGATAATGGCTTTGCTATTTGGGTTGTTCTTGACTTCGTCAATTGCCCACTGGAGTTGGTCGAACTCTGTTCCGTCGGGGCGTTTCCAGTGTCGCCACTGAACTCCGTAGATTCGTCCGAGGGTTCCTTCCTTGACGGAGCCGTCGTCTTGGAAGCCGTCCCAAATTTTCACGCCATTTTTATTCAAATATTCCGGGTTTTGGCATTTGCCGGAGATGAACCAGAGCATTTCGTGCGTCAAGGCCTTGAGCCCGAACATTTTTTTGGTGGTCATCAGTGGGAATCCGTAGCGTAGGTCAAAGCGAAGCTGAGCTCCGAAGACGGACTTGATCGGAACGATGCCGCGGGTTTGTTTGGTTTTACCTTCCTTTAGGATGCGGGCTAGTAGTTCCAAGTATTGATACTCGGGGTGGACAGATTTCTTCTCTTTACTCATTATACCTCCTATATTTTATCCCAGCCCTGCTAAATAAATTATACCCGTAGTCGTCGCCGTAGTCAAGTTCGTAGACTACTTCCTTGATGCCAGCGTAGAGGATGTTTTTGGCGCAGTGGGGGCAGGGAAAAGTTTGCATGTATAGTGTTGCGCCTTTTGCCTTTGGGCCTGCTTCCATCAGGGCTGCGGTTTCGGCGTGGACTGTGTCGTATTTTGAGCTATCACCTGGGGGAGATTTGTGTTTTTCTCGCTCGAGGCCGTGGTGCCAGGCGTAGGTTTCGTAGGGGACTACTGTGTTGTGGGCGAGGGCGATTATTTTGTTGTCTTTTACTACTGCGGCTGCGGTTTGGAAATCGGTGATGAAGGCTTTACTGGCTTCTTTTTTGATAATTTCTTGCAGGCTGGGGTCAGATAGACGAGAATCGGTCAAGAGATCTTCACGGCCGCTAGTCTCTTGACGCGATTCTGTCTGTTTAACTTTATCCGCAAAATCTTTAGCTTCCTGCTCGTCGACGAATGGGGATTCGTAGCGGATTTCGGCGCCTTTTGATATAATGGCGTCGCATTCTGGGCGGAGGTGGAAGCTGCGGTGGAAGGAGCCGTTGATGATGATGGCGCGGTTGAAGTCTAGTTGGTTTATCATGTCTACTCCGTCTGATTGAGGGTATTCTACTACTGTGAGACGGCCGCCGGATTTGGCGGCTAGGTTCTTGACGAAGTCGCCTTGGAGGGTTTTGAATTGGGGTTGATTCTCGAAGCCGGCAATATATTTCTCATGAGCGATGCCGAAAGTAACTTTGCCTCGGGGAAGGTATTTTTTAAGGAGGCTCTTGATTCTCGCTTGGCTCATTTCTCGGGGTGCTAGGACAAAATACTTATTCATACTTGTCGGAAAACCTTTTGCTGAGTTTTTGCAGTTTGTCGTGTTTGTTTTTGTAAAGATTGGAGTTTTCTGCGGGGGTGTGCTTTAGTTTGCGATAATTCCAAACGGATAGGTCTGGTTCGTCGAAGGGTATGACTTGGAAGTGGATATGGTCGGGGACGGTGGCTTGGGAGGTGACGCCGTCTTTTTGGACGTATTGAACACTCTTGATGCCATGGACTTCTCGGATGATCTTCTTGGCTAGGTACATGAATTTGCGGATGGTCTCCCATTCTTCAGTGGTTAGATCCTTGACTGAGCGTACGTGACGGCGGGGGACTATGAGAATATGGCCGTCGATGTAGGCGTATAATGGTACGGTCATGACTACGCCGTTTTCTTCATGGAAGACGTATTTGTCGTTCATTTCGCAAAAGCAGCATTTTCCGACGGTTTGCCAGATGTTGTCGTATTTGCCGGTTATACGAGCGTCGCGGTAGTTGGCTTGTTTCTGTTCCTCTGTAAAATCCTTTGCCATGTTACTCCTTGAGGGGGTCCTTGCGGTATTGCATAAAATCTTTTAGAATATCTGAAAGGGAGCCGCCGATGGCGCGGGCTACGATGGCCGAGGTGGAGATTCTGCTGGATTGCCGGTCGACAACTTCTACTCTTCCACCATATTTCACCACGGTCTTATACTCCTTGGAGTTTTTGTAATCTGCGGCCCAGTCTTCGCGAACGGTCATGTAGACGTCTGGCTTCAGGAGGCCGAGGGAGGGTTGGCAGCTGGGTTCCGGTACGATGGTTACGAAGTCTACGGCGCGGAGATATGTCAAGACTTCGGCTCGGGCTTTTTCTCCGAGGATTGGCTTGTTCGGGCCCTTGACTCGGCTGATGGCTTTGTCGCCGACGACTCCGACGACTAGTATGTCGCCGAGCTTTTTGCCTTCTTCCAAGTAACGACACTGTCCGGCATGAATCAAGTCCCAAGAACCTGCTGTGAAGACAATGCGTTTGCCACTTTCGCGGAGCTTTTCACCAAGCTCCATCAAGTCGCTCTGTCCCACCAGACGCTTTTTCCAACTCATGTTTCCTCCGTAATTTATCTGCTGCGGAAGGTAATTCCAAAAGTGTGGTCCTGAAATTACTCTTAAAGGGCCTCTGCTTACGCTTTGGCGCTTTGCTCCCGCTAACAATTATATTGTAGCATATTACTTGCAAGAAGTATATCTCGGGTTTTCAGATAGTGGTGGTTGCTTGCTAGGGATTCGTAGGGGTTGTGGCGAAGGAATTTGTAGAAGTCGTGGATCAGGAAGAAGTTTGCTAGGGATTCAAACAGTTTCGGATCGAGGTCTATTTGGCTCTGGCCACGCTTGTTGTATCCTGATTCTATGAGGTACTTGAAAATCTTTTTTGGGGGTTTGCTGGGGACGTCGACGAGGAGGAAGGCGAAGGAGCGGGCGAGGTCTAGGGTTGGGTGGCCTAGGGCGGCTTTTTCGAAGTCGATGATGCCTGAGAGATGTACAGAACCTACACGCCAGCAACTCAGACAAGATAACTCCAAGCGTACAGCGTCGTCCGCACCCGTCGCTACGGGGCGGACGCGCTTCTCTCTCAAGCTGCCGCTTTCCGAGATGCCGCTTGGAGTTGATTCGCCCAAGTCAACCTCAAATTCGACTTCTGCGCCTTCGGAGCGGCCGATCCAGTTTTTCTGGGCTTCTTTGACGCCGGATGGCCAGTCGAGGGAGTCGACGTCGCCCAAGAGTTGGTCGGCGTAGGCTGTGATTTTGAAGAACCATTGGTTCATGCGGCGTTTTTCGACTTGGCATTTGCAGCGCCAGCAGAGGCCGTCTTCGACTTGTTCGTTGGCGAGGACGGTTTTGTCATTTGGGCACCACCATTGGAGGTTTTCAGCGCGATAGACTAGGCCGCGTTCATAGAGTTTCTTGAAAATCCATTGGGTCCAGCGGTAATATTCGGGGTCGGAAGTGAGGATTTCCCTGCTCCAGTCGATGGAAACGCCCATGCGCTTGAATTGGCGCTTGAAGTTGGTGACGTTTTCGATTGTTACTTCTTGGGGGCTTTTGCCGGTTTTGATGGCGTAGTTTTCGGTCGGCATGCCGAAGTTGTCCCAGCCCATTGGGTTTAAGACGTTGTGGCCGCTTTGGCGGTAGAATCGGGCCATGGCGTCGACGATGGCGTAGACTTTGGCGTGGCCGGCGTGGAGGCCGGCGGCGGAAGGATATGGGAATTGTCCGGCGACGTATTTTTTGGGTTTTGGGTCAAAATCTTTAGCTTTGAAGGTTTCTTTGTCTTCCCAGATTTTTTGCCATTTTGGTTCAATGTTGCTTGGATTGTACCGTTTCATTTTATAGAATCTCCTTAGTTAGATAAATTATTTTCGTTCGCGATAAAATTATTAATAGAAATAGAATGCCCCTTTGGGCAAGACGAGGGTGAAAATGGAGATTGTTTGATTCATGTTTGTATTGTATCATGTTTGTCTTGATTTTTCAATAAAGCTCAAGATAAAACACCCTAAGCTGCTAGGGTGTTTTGTGCGAAAAAGCTTCTTGTTACTACTGGTGGTTATTCTGTTCTGAGGGCTTCGACGGGGTCGAGTTTGGCGGCTTTGCGAGCTGGGAACCAACCAGATAGGACGGCGACGATGACGAGGCTGGCGATGAGGATGAGGGCTTGGAAGATGTTGATTTGGAGGAGGCGGGTGGATGGGTCGCTTAGCTCGAGGAATGAAGCAAAGAGAGGGTTGGCAAGAGTAATGAGCCAAGCGATGACTACGCCGATGAGACCACCGAGGAAGCCGATCCAAGCGGCTTCGTAGCGGAAGAGGCGGGCAATATCGCGGCGGCGCATGCCGAGGGCGCGCATGAGGCCGATTTCGCGGGTGCGTTCGAGGACGGAGATGTATTGCGTGTTGATGACGCCGAAGATTGAAGCTAGGACTGCAAGAGCGCCGAAGCCAATGAGGCCCCACTGGGCGACGTTGATGGATTGCATGGTACCTTCGCGGCGATCCCATTCAGATTGGATAAAAAATGTCACAAAGCCCAGGTCTTCAAGGGTTCTACTGATTGCTATTGATGTTTCATCAATACTACTCCTGCCTTCATGCTTGGCACGAACGACAACCGAGTAGGCGCAATCTGTTTCGTTGCCGTCTTCATCGGTCATTGTTCCATATCTGCTATCGAAAAACACCTCTTCAACTTGCTCAAGGCTTTCTAGTTTTTCAATTTCTGGGGCACAGAACATGTCATATTCTTCTGTTTCTGGGTTCATGCCACCTGCATGAACCGTCATATCACGAGGGCTGATGCCGCTGTTTTCCATTTGTTTAGTGATCATATCACGACCGCCGTTGCCGGCGGCAAGGGCGAGGCAGATGGTGGTGGCGCCAACGGCGATGGCGAGGGAGGTTAGGATGGTGCGGCCTCGCGATTGTTTGAGGTTGCGGCGGGCGCGGTTTATTAGATCAATTCGTTTCATGACTTAGCTCCTTTATGTGACGGGTCCTGTCGGCCGTTTCCCCCAGAAAAGGTCGACAAGTTTGCGACTTTTCTGGTGGCCCCCCTCCGGCCGCCACCCGTCATTAAAAGACCATCTTTTTCTATCTTCTCGACTTGGCCGTCGCTGATGTGGATTTGCATGTCGCATTTGGTTGCTAGGGCTTCGTCGTGGGTGACGATGATGAGGGTGGTGCCGTTCTTTTTGTTGTATGAGAAAAGTAGCTTTTCGATTTGGTCGCCGGTTGTTGTGTCGAGGTTGCCAGTGGGTTCATCGGCGAAGAGGATTCGGGGGTTGTCTACGATGGCGCGGGCGATGGCGAGGCGTTGTTTTTGGCCGCCGGAGAGGTTGCGTGCAAGCTCGTGACGCTTGTCGGATAGGTCGACGGCTTTTAGGGCTTTGTCTATGGCGGATTGGCGTTCGGCATGGGAGATGTCGTTGATTTCAAGTGGCAGGCCGACGTTATTGGAGCAGGTTTCGTTGCCGCTGACGAAGAAGCTTTGGAAAACAAAGCTCATTTCGCTGGCGCGGAAGTCGTCGATTTTGTTTTCGGGCCACTCTAGGATGTTTTGTCCGTCGATGATGATTTCGCCCTGCTCTGGTCGGTCGAGTCCGGAGATGACGTGCATTAGGGTGGATTTGCCCGAGCCGCTTCGACCGACGATAGCGACGCTGGTGCCATCAGGGATCTCGAAACTGACGTCTCTGAGCGCCGTGAAGGTATTACCCTTGGTGCCGTAGATTTTTGTGATATTTTTTACTTTTATCATTTCCT
>Ga0099364_10007264_pt1 | contig 15872 bp, 10 predicted proteins | sample TergutTh196P3_FD_73070 | JGI IMG/M metagenome (GOLD analysis project Ga0099364, IMG submission 73070) | Microcerotermes parvus P3 segment gut microbial communities from Pointe-Noire, Republic of the Congo - Th196 P3 | ecosystem: Host-associated > Arthropoda: Insects > Digestive system > Gut ...
CTTCAGGGGAACCATCAACATTGAACTTGTGCCCAAGAACGAGCGCGAGCCCTCCCACATAGTCAGTGGACAGATACGCCGCAAACTCGAAGGATTTCGCGACGTCACCATAAGGACGGGGGGCAGGATGGGCTCGGGCGGGTCGGATATCACGTTCATGATCCGGGGGCCGTCCGTCGAGTCACTGGCCGAGATGGGCGACCGGATAAAGGCCGATCTCGAACAAAATCCGCGCGGCTTGACCGATATCACCACCAACCTTGAGATGAACACGCCGCAGTTGAATCTCGAACTGAACAGGGCGCTCGCGGACGACTTGGGCGTGAGCGTGAGGGATCTGTCGGACGAACTGAACGCCTGGTTCGGCGGCGCCAGCGGAGGGTCGTTCAACGAGGGAGGCTACAGGTACGATATAAGGATAAGGGCTGAACCGGAACTGCGGGACGACCCCAGCAAAATTTACAACACCCTGGCGCGTACCGCGAGCGGCCAGGTCATCCGCGTCGACGGCCTGGTGATCAGCAGCATAGAGCCAACTACCAACGTGATAAGACGCTACAACAGACAGAGGTCTATTGAGATTGGCGCCAATTTGGAGGGTATTCCAACAGACCAGGGTATCGCGATAATGGAGGAGACATTCGCTAAATATGCCCCGCCGGATGGCACTTTCAACATGATGCCGACCGGCGCATCCCAGAGAATGAGGGAGAGTTTCGCCAGTCTGGGGGTAGCCCTGATGTTTGCCATATTGCTCGTGTATGTCGTGATGGCGATACAGTTCGAGTCGTTCCTGCATCCTTTAACGGTCATGTTCTCCCTGCCCCTGATGACGGCGGGCTCGTTCGGCATGATGTACCTCATGGGGCTCAGGAACAGCGTGATGAGTTACATGGGTATAATACTTCTCGTCGGAGTGGTTGTTAATAACGCTATCCTGCTCGTCGACTTCATCAATCAACAGCGCGCGAAGGGCGTAAAGAAGGTCGAGGCGGTCGTCGTCAGCGGCCCGCTGAGACTTCGCGCCATACTCATGACCACAGCTTCCACGATAGCCGGCAACCTGCCCGTGGCGCTCGCCCTGAGCGAAGGCGCCGAGTTCAGGCAGCCGATGGCGGTCGCCATCGTCGGAGGGCTGTTTACTTCAACGCTGCTGACTCTGCTGGTGATCCCGGTAATTTATTTAATATTGGACGACGCCAAGGAATGGTGCGTAAAACGCGTGCGAAGGTTCAACGCTTACCGAAGGCTGCGTGAAATCCGCGGCACGGGTCCGGCGGGCTTATCTCCCTTTCCCGGAGGCGCGTCGGCTATGGTCGGTGAAATTTCGGAATCCGAGAGTATGGCGGTTAAGTAGATGAATATGAAATCGAAATTTTTTTATAAAATTCTAACACTCGCCGTATTTTTATTTTTCATTACGCCGACGCCATCGACGGCGGTGGAAATACCTCGCGAACTCCTCGAACCTTTTTGGATCGGTGAAGAAACCGTTTCCGAAACCCCAGCTCAATCCCTGACTAAAGCGCCTATTGACATCCGCGAAGCCATCGAGCTTACGCTCTCCGATAACCTCGATCTAAGATCGTTGAGCCAGGAAATTTATATGGCGGAAGCATTCAGGCTCGTTGCCGACGGCACGATAACGCCAACGCTCGATTTAAGCGCATCGACCGAAGAGACTTGGGTAGGAGGCGAAAATACAGGCTCCAACAGTGCGAGGCTCTCGCTGAATCAAACGCTTTACTCCGGCGGCAGAAATCAAGCGCTGCGACTCCAGGCCGGCCACGTGACCAGCATCGCGGATCTGGTTATTATCGACGCTCAGAACAGAGCGATTGGGCAGCTTTTCATCAGATTCTATCTCGTCCTTCTGCAAGAACAGAGGATTGAAAACGAACAAGCGGCAATCGCTAGGTCCGAACTGCATGTGAGGGAAGTCACCAGAATGAGCGAACTTGGCATCACCAACAGGCTTGAGGTCATACGCGCGTCCCAGCAGCTCGCGACAAATGAGGCCGATTTGGTGAGCGCGAAGGGACTTTACGACGCCGCTTTAATAAACCTGATGAACTATCTGGGAATTCCGCCCGAGGAACGGCGGCAGGTCGCCGGAACCCTCCGGGAAACAGCCGTATCGGGCGACAGGGAGCAATCCCTTGCCGCCGCAATGGAGAACAGGGCCGACCTGAGTATGCTGGAGGATGAGATAGCGCTTCAGCAATATGAGATTGAAATCGCGCGAAGCGGAGGACGCCCGAGATTAAATCTCGGAGGAACGGCCTCATTCAACGACCAGGGCAGAACGGGAAATTACGACGACGCGTATCGAGCTGAACTGTCGCTGACAATTCCCATTCTCGACAGGAACGTGACGAGAGCAAACGTCATCAGGGCTGAAGCGACCGCCGAGAGGAAAAGAATAAGCGCGGAACAGAGACGGCTCGATATTAAATCCCAAGTAGAGACGGCGTGGAGCGAACTGGAGACGGCGACCGAACACCTCGTATCCACGACGCAGGCTCTCGAACTTGCCGAGGAGACGCTGCGCCTTGCCGAGGTGGGATACAGAGAGGGAGTGACGCCTCAGCTCGACCTTCTTGCCGCGCAGATGTCGCTCACAGAGAGCCGCCTGGGACACCTAAGGTCGCTTTACAACCACAAGCTGGCCGTAGTGGCGCTGAAGGTGACGGAGGGCACAATAATCGATTGGGCCGAGGGCGTGGATCTTTGATAATGGAGATGAAATGATGATGATGAAACGCAGAAAAGGCGGCACGGGACTCGTCGCAATAGTGCTGATTTTTTTTATAGCGATAGCGGCGGCCGCTTATTACTTTCTCGAAAAGCGCGGCGGCGATCCGGTACAGGACGGTGGCCCAACGCAGAGTAGTCCGGCGCAGAACAGTCGTCCCGCTCAGGGTGATCACACTGCGCAAGGCGGTCCCCCGCGGCAGGAAACTCCGGCGGCTTTTGTGCGCATTGAGCTAGTGGCAAGCGATAAGATCGTAAGAGACAGTACCGTGCAAAACATGTCGTTAGAGGCGGTCGACAGGGTGCAGATGGTTGCCCGCGTTACCGGCAGGCTCGAAACACTTCACGTTAAGACCGGAGATTCCGTAACGCGCGGACAGTTGATCGCAACGCTGGAGCACCAGCAACAGGACGCGCTGATTGTCTCAACCGAAGCACAGGTGGCGTCGGCCCTGGCTGACGCCGAACGCGCGAGGGCGGAGATGTCGAACGCCCAAACGAACCTTGACCGTTATGAGAGACTGCTGAATGAAGGTTTCAGTACACAGCAGCAGTATGACTCTATGTCCACGGCTTTCACCAGTGCAAGAGCGGGTTATAACGCGGCTGTGGCGAGGCAGAGGCAAGCCGCCGCGGAACTGGAACGCGTGAGGGCAACCCGCCAGGATTATATAATGCACTCCCCTCTTGACGGAACCGTTCTGTCGGATTATTCGCTCACACCCGGAACCATGATCTCGCCGAATTCCCCCATAGCCGACATAGCCGATCTGCGCAGGCTGAAAGCTTCACTTCGGATACCGGAAGTAAAGATATTCGCGATTCAACCGGGCATGGACGTGATACTTCGTTTCGACGCGCTCCCGGATGAGGAATTTCACGGGCAGGTCACGAGAGTTGATCCGTACGTCGACCCGTCCACGCGCACCAGCTCGGTGGAAGTAGAGCTGGACAACGAAGCGACCGGCAATCGCCTGCGTCCCGGCATGTTCGGGCAAGCCTCGATAGTGGAGAGCGAGTTTAAAAACGCGATACTCGTACCGGCAAACGCGGTACAACAAGTGGCGGACGAAACCTTTGTCTTTCTGGAATCCGGCGGAGTGGCGCGTTTGCAGCCTGTAACAACTGGAATTCGTCAGGGTAACGACCTGCACATTACGGAAGGTCTCGCGCCGGGGGACCGGGTAATCGTATTCGGAGGAACCAACCTGAACGACGGCGACAGAGTTACCATACAATAAAATTCTACGGAGGTTCGAAAAATGAAATCATTGAAGGACGGTTTTACGCTGAACAACGGGGTAAAGATTCCCTGCGTAGGCTTTGGCACCTGGAGGTTACAGGAGGGTGACGAGGTCATAAGTTCCGTGCAGAAGGCGATTGAATTGGGCTACCGTCATATCGACACTGCAGCCGCCTACGGCAACGAAGGCGGAGTGGGCGAGGCGATGAGGCGCTCCGGCGTTCCTCGCGAGGAGCTCTTTATCACCAGCAAATTGTGGAACAGCGAGCGCGGTTACGAAAAATCCCTGGCCGCGTTCGATCTTACTTTGAAAACGCTTGCGCTCGACTATCTCGACCTGTATCTCGTACACTGGCCGGCGGCCAAAGGGCCGAAAGCGGAGTGGGAAGCGCTGAACGCTGACACCTGGCGTGGGATGGAACATCTGTATAAAGAGGGTAGAGTCAAGGCGATAGGCATAAGCAACTTCATGCCTCATCATCTCAATCCGCTGCTGAGTAAGGCCGAGGTTGTCCCCGCCGTCAACCAGATAGAGTTCCACCCCGGCTATCTTCAGTGGGAGGCGGTCGAGCTGTGCCGTGAGAAAAATATTCTTATCGAGGCCTGGTCTCCGTTGGGGAAGGGAGTTTTATTCTCGAACGAAACAGTGCTCGCCCTTGCGAAAAAATACGGCAAAACTCCGGCGCAGGTTTGCGTTAAGTGGAGTCTGCAACACGGCGTTCTTCCGCTGCCGAAATCGGCGACGCCGGCGAGAATTGCCGAGAACGCGAATGTCTTCGATTTCGATCTCTCCACGGACGATATGGCACTGCTGGACGCTCTGCCGGACAAGACCGCCTGGGGGGGAGAACACCCCGACACCGTGGATTTCTAACGCCGGCAATATGTAGGGGCGACCGAGGGCGGTCGCCCCTACGTTGTATTACCTTGCCAGACCATCCGATCTGCTATTTCATAAGGCGCGTCTTCTATAAATACCCGTACCGGCACGCCCTCCAGCAACAAGATTTCAGCTTGTCCCTCTGTTACGCGAACCTCCAGCATTCGCCCGCGAAACCGCACACGAAACCGATACCCTGTCCATTCCGGCGGCAGCCGGAAACGGAACCGCAATCCCTCCCGCCGGATATCCAATCCCGCAAACCCAGCGACCAGTCCGAGATAAGCCCCGCCCATGTTGGCGGTATGAATCCCGTCCCGCGTGTTTCCGTGTTCATTGTCCAGATCGGTGCGTACCGTGCGCAAATAATACTGATATGCCTTCTCCGGCATCCCCAGCCGCGCCGCCATAATGCTGAACACGCAGGCCGAAAGCGACGAATCATGCGTCGTGACTCCCTCGTAATATTCGTATGTCCTTTTGCGTACTTCAAAACCGACTTCGCCGCCAAAAAGATAATGCGCCAGCACCGTGTCCGCCTGTTTGCATACCTGCCTGCGATAAAGCGCCAACGGAGCATAATGCAGCAGCAGCGGATATTTTTCCCTGGGTGTGCCCGCGAAATCCCATACCGCCTTGTCCAGAAAGCGGTCGTCCTGCGCACAAATGCCCAGTTCCTCGTCGTACGGCAATACCATTGCGTCAGCCGCCGCCCGGAAATCCGCCAGCTCGGTTTCTTCGGCAAACCCGATCGCGTCCCGTACGCCCGCTTCCTGTCCGGCACGCCGCAAATCCTCATAGATCTCGATCGCGGCGAGCAGGTTATGCCGCGCGTTTTGGTTTGTGTAATAGTTGTTGTTTACCAGGCAACTGTACTCGTCCGGTCCAGTCACGGTATCGATACAAAAACGCCCGGCGCGGTCATAGTGCCCCACATCCAGCCATAAACGCGCGGTTTCCAGCACAACTTCCGCGCCCTTTCGCGCCATATAGTCCAGATCATCCGTAACGTAATAATATTGCATGAACGCGTGCGCAACATCTCCGGCGATATGATACTGCGCCGAGCCTGCCGGGAAATAAGATGAACATTCGCTGCCCGATATGGTGCGCCACGGGTACAGCGCGCCGCGCTCGTGTCCCATCAATCGCGCGTGCTCGCGCGCCGCGCCGAGTACGGAATATCGAAAATCCAGCAGCTCGCGCGCAATATCCGGCTGCGTGAGCAGGAAGAAAGGCAGTATGTAGATTTCCGTATCCCAGAAATAATGCCCCTCGTATCCTTCGCCCGAGAGGCCCTTGGCCGCCACATTGCCTATCGAGTCCCTGCCGGCGCTCTGTAACAAGCCGTACAAACTGAATTCCAAGCCGCGCGCCGTTTCGTCGTCCCCATCAATGGAGACGCGGGACGCCGCCCAGAATTGCCGCATATATTCCGCTTGTTCGTCAAAAAGCCGCTCTGAGCCCAGCCGAATACAGGCGCGCCCCACATCAAGCGCGTGCGTGCCGGAGTCGGATTGGCGTCGCTCGTCGCTGAATATCGTGTATTTATCAATGCACAAATAACCGTCGGACGGCATGACCGTTTGCGTTTCGAATATGAAGCCGTCTGATGTGACGCGGACCTCAAAGGGAACGTTCGATTGATAACTCTGCGCTACTGCGACGCCAATATTTGATTCAGCGGTGCGGCAACGTGCCACGGCGAGCGCGCCGTGTATTTCCGCTCCGTCGAATTGTATGTGGCGCAACACTTCGGACGCGACGCGCGGGTCGTCGGGGTCGGTGAAATTCGTGACGTCGCAGCATACGCCTCCTGATACGCCGATGCCGGCGGAAGGAGGCGTTTTTATTTCGATGCGCGTGAGGAAAAGTTCAGGATGAACGAATGACGCCATGCGCGTAAAACACAACTCGGCGCAAACGTTGTTTGGCGCGTGCCAAATGGCTTGACGGACAGTTATGCCTCGATCGGTATCGAGCGTACGCCGGTAACTCAACAACTCGCCGGTCGTGAGGTCGAACGGAACGCCCTCAATGCATATGAGCGTGGTTTGCGGGTCGGGCAGGTTCACCATGCGCTGGGCGCGTTCCGGAAAACCGTAGAGCCTTTCGGGGTAACTCAGCGTGATTTCGTCGTAATAGCCGTTTATATATGCGCCGCGCACGCTGCGAACGCCTTGAGGCGCTCCCTCCTCGAAGTTGCCGCGGATACCGATATACCCGTTGGCGACGTGGAACAGGGACTCTTGAACGGGAAGCTGTTCAAGGTCGAACCGATCTACGGAAAGCGTCATTCCTTTACCGCGCCCTTGGTCAGCCCCGCCACAATCTGTTTCTGGAAAATCAGGACGATAATCAGCGTCGGTATCACGACCACGATTGTCGCCGCCGTAATTTCACCCCAAAGTATGCCGAACTGCGTCCGCAGCGCGTTGATCGCCACAGGCGCGGTATGGTAGTTTAAATCGACATTCAGCGTCGCGGTCAATAAGTATTCGTTCCATGCCGCGATAAACGTAATGATGGCCGTGACAAACACCCCGGGCGCGGCAATTGGGAATACGATCTGCCACAGCGTGCGCCAGACCGAACAGCCGTCGATCTTTGCCGCCTCCTCGATCGAAATTGGGATACGCCGGAAGTGCGTCACCATGATCCAAACCGCGCTGGGCAATGTGATCGTTGAAAACGGCAGCGACACCCAATAACTGTTTAGCAGTCCCAGCCGGTAAAACATCATAAATGTCGGCCCGACAACGATCATCTGCGGAAACATCGCTATCCCCAGTATCAGGCCCATCAGCGGCCCTTTGCCCTTGAAGCTGAACCGCGCGACGATATACGCTGACATGGACGCCACGACGACCACGTAAAAGGTGGTAATGCCCGCCACTATAAAGCTGTTCTGGATTGATCGAGGGATGTTCTTCTCGAACATTACCGTCGTATAATTCCTGAGTGTAGGCGACCGCGATATCAGCCTTAACGCATCTCTGCCGAAAATCTCGTTACTCGGCTTGAACGACGTGGTGAGCGTCCACAAGAAGGGGAACACGTTCAAAAACAGAAAGGCCGCGATGATCACCCAAACCACAATCTCCGCCGTTTTTTTCCTCCCGGTCATTTTCTCTCCCCCCTTAACCTTCGTCGCCGACGACTTCAGCGCCCATGATTTTTACGAAGAAGAACGCTATCAACGCGACGCACACAAACATCGCCACCACAATCGCCGACCCGTACCCGTAATTCCCCTGCGCAATCATTCGCGTATAGGAATAGATTGAAAGCGTCTCCGGTATGCCGCTGTTCAATATGGCAATCAAGTCATATACGCGGAACGCGTCCAGCATCCGGAACAACAGCGCGACCAGTATGGAAGGCTTCATAAGAGGCAGTGTGATACGGAAGAATGTGCTGAACACGCCGGAACCGTCGATCGACGCGCTCTCGTACAACTCGCGGTCGATGGTCTGCAACCCGGCCAGCAGCAGCAATGCCATGTACGGCGTCGTCTTCCAGATGTCCGCCAGGAGCGCCGACGCCATTGCGCCGCCCGCCGAATTGAGCATCATGTTGGGCGCGTCTATCAGCCCTATTTGCGCGAAAAGATAGGCAATTATGCCGCTTGTGCCATCATACAGGTATTTCCAGATAATAGCTGAAACGGCGGTGGGTATAGCCCAGGGAACGAGCGCTGAGGTTCGTATCAGCCCGATGCCGCGCATAGCCCGGTTCATGATCAGCGCCATACCCATGCCCAGCACCAGCTCGATTGATACGGAAATCACCGTGAACCACGTCGTGTTTCTCAATGCCCTGAAAAATCTCGCGTCATTGAACAGCAGGCGAAAATTTTCCAGCCCCATGAAGTTCGGCTCTATGAAACATTTGCGCATATCCTCGATCAAATAGGGCATGTTCTCCCGGTGATAAAAGCCAGCCCCGGCGTAGCGCGAGTACAGCGCGTTCAATTCGCTCTCTATGTCGTCGATAAACGCGTTCAGCTCATCCGCCTCGCCGCCGCTGATCGGCTGGTGCTGAGTTACTCCCTTATAGGGCGTGATGAAATCGCGCACGCGCTGCTGCAACGCCTCGATAGCCTCCGCCCCTTCGGCGTCAACGGCCAATATCTCATCGCCCAGATAAAAATCGATGTAATCCCCGTTTTGGTAAAACAGCCCCGCGTTGAATGACCCGCGCAAGTTCAAGCGGTTAAACCGCTGATCGTTGATGCGGTAGTCGAACGCCGTGTACACAAACGAACTCGCGATCGGATAGAGTGAAAACACCCCGACGATCAACAACAGCGGCAGTATGAATAAAAATTGATTGAATGTCATCCGCTTGGCCATGCGCCGCCCTCCTTATCCTTAAAGAAATGGGGCGCGGCCGCATTACCCGCGTGCCGCGCCCCACTATGAAATGCAATCAGCGGTGAGTCCTGTTACTCCGCCAGCGCCGCTTCGACCGCAGCCACTGTGGTATCAATATCCGCCGTGCCGGTCAGGTACGCGTAGATCGCTTCCTGCAGCGTGTCGGACAGCTTGGCGTACTCCGCCGCCAACGGCCGCGCCATGGTGTTTGCCAACGCGTTCTTAAAGCCTTCTTTGCTGAGCAGTTCGTTGCCGGCAACAACATCCGGATCCTCCATCAAGGCGTTGAAGCCGGGCAGGCGGCCGCTCGTGATGCTGTGCGGTTTCTGTCCGTCTGTGGCGGCGTACTTCATAAATTCCCAGGCGCCTTCTTTGTTCTCGCTGTTCACGTTCATGGCGAGCAGCCAGCCGCCCACGCTGCCGCCGTAGGGCAACGGAGCTATCTCAACCTGATCGGTAGTGATCTCCGCGCTCTCCAAGACCCCTCCCCACTGATACGGCCAGTTGCGCGCGAACACGCTGCGTCCGTTGACGAAGCTTTGGTACGTCGGGTCCTCCATGTAGTTGAGTATGTCCGCCGGAGTGCCCTCGGAGTCGGTGGCCTGCTTCATTGCCTCCAAACCGGCGCGAAGGTTATAGAAATTGTCGGTAAATTCGTTGACGTTGCAGATAAGTCCTTCATATCTGGCGCTCTGATAAACTAAGCCGTCCGTCGTCCCGCCCTCGCCCTTATACTTTTCGGCCAGCGCGAGAAGAAACGCCGGAGAGTAACCGCCGCTTATCAACTTGGCGGCGTCCGCGTCAGATACGATGTCTTTGCGGAAATACAGAGAGCCAAGATCGGGGTACATCGGCAAAACGTACTGCCTGCCCGCGTATCTGCCGGACGCCATCGAACCGGAGTTGAACTGAGCTACCGAGAGACCGGCGTCCCTCATATATCTGTCGATTGGGTCGATGTAGCCGGCTGCGGCAAACTCGCCAGCCCACACTACATCCAGCAGCATTACATCATACTCCGAGCTTCCGGCTCTGAGCGACGTGATTAACTGTTCGCGCATCGTGTCGCTGACGTTGCTTGTTTGCACCCATTCGATAGTGTACTTGTCCTGCGCGGCATTGAACCCGTCAATCACGGCCTGGGTGCCGGGGGTCTGATCCGCTTGCGCCGCCCAGCGGATCACGATGCGATCGGCGGCCGAAGCGCACACCGCCATAGCAAACACCATCAAACCGACCAACAACAGAGTAAGAGCTTTTTTCATTTCGAAATTCCTCCTCACATGATTTGATATATGGATTTTATTTTTACTTTACTACTATAATGTTTATTATACACATTTCCTGATAAACTGTATATCATAATCATGCTTTTTGTGTATATCGTACTTTTTGTTTTCTTTGATAGAGTTCTCAAAAATTCTCAAGGAGCGCGGGAAAAATGTCAACAGGAAATTGCCGGATTAACTCAATCATTTTCGATCTGGACGGCGTGATCATTCACACAGACGTATACCACTACAAAGCGTGGAAAAAATTGGCCGACCGTTTGGGCCTATACTTCGACGAGCGGATCAATAACCGCCTGCGCGGAATTTCAAGGCTGGAAAGCCTTGAAATCATTCTGGAAAACAGCAGGCTATCCGATCTGTCCATCACCGAAAAGACGGAACTCGCCGCCGAGAAAAACGAAACCTACAAGGAGCTTTTGCGGGCCATGACCCCCGAAGATTTATCATCGGAGGTGCGGGATACCCTCCGGACGCTCAGAGAACGCCGCTATCGGATGGCTATTGGCTCCTCCAGCCGCAACGCGCGGCTCATTCTTGATAAAATTGGGCTGGGCAGCTTTTTTGACGCTGTTTCCGACGGCAACAATATTGTAAATTCCAAGCCCGATCCCGAGGTTTTCCTCAAGGCGGCTGAATTTTTGGGGACTGCCCCCGAGGCCTGTGTCGTCGTCGAGGACGCGGACGCAGGGATCGAAGCCGCCCATCGCGCCGGAATGAAAGCCATTGCCATGGGCGACGCCACGCGTCACGGCAATGGTGACTGGAATATCGAATCTTTCAAAGATATCCTGACTATAATGGAGAACACGTAAACCACATTAACAAAGAAAAAACGGGAGGTAGTTATTATGTGCGCGTCAAGAAATCCATCTTATAACAAAACCGATGATTCGCGTAATTATGATATATCGGAACATTGGGATCGGGAGGCCGCCGGCATGAATGAATCAAGAAATCGTAAGACCGGTATCCTTATGCATATATCCAGCCTTCCGGGACGCTATGGCTCGGGAGATTTCGGGGAGTCGGCCTTTCACTTCCTTCGAATAATTAAAGAGGCGGGTATCTCTGCATGGCAGACGCTGCCCCTGGTCCCCACGAGCGGCGCGTTCTCATATTCCCCATACAGCAGCGCGTCGGCGTTCGCCGGCAACGTCATGTTCATCGACCCCGATAAACTTGAAAAAGCGGGCCTGATAGAACGCGCGGAGCTGGAAAAGTTCGCCGCGCCAGGCGCTGTTGATTTCGACCGCGCGGCGGCCATCAAACACGACATCCTCAAAATATGTTACCGGAATTTCAGAGGAAACGAGGCATATAAGACCACTTTCAGGGAAATATCGGACAGATTCTGGGATTTCTGCGCGGCCGAGTCGTATTGGCTTGAGGACTACGTTTTGTTTTGTTATCTCAAGGAGATCGAGAATGGCAAGCCCTGGGGCGGGTGGCGCTCTGAATTCCGCTGCCGCGACTGGAATGTGCTGGATTCGATAAAACAATCGCCCGAGGGGGCGGAGGCCCTGGACGAACGCCGCTTCGAGCAGTTCCTGTTTTTCAGTCAATTACAGGAGCTCCGCGACTCATGCGCCGAGGTTGGCGTCGAAATGATAGGCGACCTTCCCATATACGTGGCTTACGACAGTTCCGACGTATGGGGCCGGCAGGATTTGTTCGAGCTGGATGAGGACGGCGCGCCCGTTTCTGTTGCCGGAGTGCCGCCGGACTATTTCAGTCCGACGGGTCAGCGGTGGGGAAACCCCATATACAGATGGGACAAGATGCGTGAGGACGGCTACGCCTGGTGGCTGAGGCGCTTCCGACATTCCCTGAAACAGGCCGATAAGGTTCGCATAGATCATTTCAGGGGCTTTTTGGGGTACTGGGACATCCCAGCCGAGGAGCCGACCGCCGTGAAAGGGCACTGGGAACCGGGTCCGGGTTGGGATTTGTTCCGGGCCATGCGTGACGCGTTCGCCGACAACTTGGGCCGGATGCCGTTCATCGCGGAAGATCTGGGCGTCATGACGGACGACGTCATCAGGGCAATGGAAGATTTTTCGTTTCCGGGTATGAAGGTGCTTCAATTCGCGTTCGGCGAGGACATGCCGGATAACCCCTACATCCCCCACAACCACAGACGTAATTGTCTGATCTACGCGGGAACCCACGACAACGACACCACCATAGGATGGTGGGAGAACGACGCGACCAGGCGCGAGAGGGAGAACTTCATAAAATATACCGGAATTAATGACCCGACCTCGCGCGAAGCGGCGGACGCGATGATACGTCTGGTGCTGTCCAGTACGGCCGACACGGCTGTGGTAACGGCGCAGGACGTTTTGAAACTGGGCTCGGAGGCAAGAATGAATACGCCCTCGACCACAAAGGGCAACTGGACGTGGAGAATCGACGACTTGGGTGCGCTGGAACAGGAGCTGAAACACGTGGCTGAAATGAACGTGATGTTCGGCAGATGCCGCCCCTTGGCTGACAAGAACAACGAGCTTTGAATTCTGGCAGAGTAACTATCTATTGATAAAATGCACACCCCGACAGTTAATTTAATTTCAGAATTGGGCAGGCGGGGGAAATTTTTAGCGAGACGCAAGGAGGATACGTAGATGAACAGAAGAAACACATGGGGAAATAAAGCGCTCTGTCTGGCGATTGCGATGATAATAGCGCTCGCGCTTTCGCCGCTGTCGGCGGCTGCGACTGAGGATATCCTTGACCTCGGATACGTTAATGCAGCCGACATCGAAAAACAAAATCCGGAAAGATTTGCTGTTAACGGTAATGTCATCACAGTGTACGAATCCGGCGCGATTACCATAACGGGCGACGGCACGCTCGGCCGCTGGGGGATCCATATTGACGAAGCCACCGACATCACCATAGAAGACGGCACGAAAATTATAACGGACGAGAGGTACGCCCTCCTAGTGCCTGCCAACGCAACCATATTCGGAAAAGGCTCGGGCAATACACTTATCAGCAGCTCTCTCTCCACCGGTATTCGGGGCGTAGACAGCGGTCTAACAGGCGCCGAACTCGTAATCTCCGGCAATATTGGCGGTGTTGCAAGCCCCCTATTTGGTATTACCTCCGAAAATGGCAACGTCACAATCTCCGGCACGATCGACGATGTTACCGGCGATATTATCTCCGCGAATGGCGACATCAAAATCTCCGGTACGATCCGCGATGTTTTCGGCAGTGTTTTCTCCGTTTCTGGCAACGTCACAATCTCCGGCACGATTGGCGATGTTACCAGCGACTATATCGGTATTGGCTCCCAGGGAGGTAACATCACAATCTCCGGCACGATTGGCGATGTTACCGGCGGCCGTGCCGGTATTGCCTCCTGGGGAGGTAACATCACAATCTCCGGGTTGATTGGCGAAGTTACCGGCGGCATTTACTCCGAGTCTGGCAGCGTCACAATCTCCGGCTCGGTGGACAGTATTACCAGCGAAATAGAAATAACACCTCAGATAATGGCGGCATCCTACGCCGTTTTGGATTATACGGACGGCGGCAGCCTTATTGACCCGACCGATTGCTGGCCCGATACCGCGCATACCGTGACCTTTGAGTACACCCCGCAACGACCCGGCGACGTTTCGCTTATTAAAGCGTATATCACGAACAGCGAAAAAATCCCCGCGCCCACCGCGCCCGGCTACGTCGACGTTGATTGGTACACAGAGGCCGCGCGAACAAACATATGGAATTTCAATACCGACACAGTAACCGGCAACATGACGTTATACGCGCTCGCCACCTATCCCGTCACAGTCGTCAGCGCTGGAACGGGCGCGGATGGCGGCGGTAATCACGCGGTCGGCGCGACCGTAAATATTAAAGCCGGAACGCCGCCGAAAGGACAGCGATTCGTAAACTGGACGTCAAGCCCCTCGGTGGCCTTTGAAGACGACAGCGCCTCAAACACCAGCTTCAAGATGCCCGCGAACGCGGTTACCGTCACGGCGAATTTTAAGCCGATTACCTACGCCGTAACGATTGTCAGCGCGGGAACGGACGCAACCGGCGGCGGCTATTACGCGCAGGGCGATACGGTCAGCATCGGCGCGGGAACGCCCCCGGACGGAAGGCGATTCGTAAATTGGACGGCAACAGGCGTGGAATTGCCCAACCCGAACAGCGCGGCGACAACTTTCATCATGCCCGCCAACGCGGTTACCGTCACGGCGAATTTCGTGCCGGACATCGGAGAAAAAACATCGCCAAAACCTTTTGATGATGTGAAAAAAGTAATCGAAGCAATCGACGAAAATCTCGGATTCACCGATCTCGATTTTGATGTAGATGAAGAGACCGGGAATGTTTTCATAAGCGAATGGATAATCGACTCGGTCATCGCCCAAATAATTCTGGGCGGAGACCTTGACGCGGAATACACTGATTTTGTTTCTCTCAGCGTAATCAGCGCGGACGTCGAGGAAGGCAAAATCGCGCAGGTCGTTATTCCTGTCGCGGGAGCATGGCTTGGCGGCGTCAGTGATCCGAGCGAGATAAAGCTGTTGAAGATCACATCGCGCAATACTGGAGGACTCCTGGAATATGCCGCAGTTTCAGATGAGTTTGACGACGGCAAATTTACCCTGGAACAAAACGAAGTCATATTCTCAGGGGAAATAGACCCGGATGACGAATATGATCTGGTCGTATTCATCAAAGACGGGGGGACATACGACCTCGACGGAATGGAGGACGGCAAGGTGATAGACCCGCTTGCTATAGTCAGCGAATCGCAGCCCGGCGACGGCGGCGGATGCGACGGCGGCGCGGGAGCGTTTGGAATACCGGCGCTTGCGTTGGTTTTGCGGCGCGGCTATAGCAAATTGCGGAAGCGGGGAAATTGCGCCAAAAAATAATCGCGGTTTACGGCAATTAAAACGGACGCGCAACGCGCGTCCGTTTGCCGGCCCCACCCTGCGAGAGGAGCGGAAAACCCATGCGGGTATTGGTTATCGTGATTAAAACCCATGTGATAGGATTAATGCAGAAATCTCTAACAGGGGTGTGCAAAGGGTGTGCAACGTCAAATCCCCACCTTTTGATACAAACGAAAAAACGCAAAGCCCGAAAGTGCCGCAGAATCAGCACTTTCGGGCTTATGAGAAACCATCTGCCGATAAAACGCTTTTTATCAATAGATGGTTGATGTTCTGGAGGCGGCACCCGGATTCGAACCGGGGGTAAAGGATTTGCAGTCCTCTGCCTTACCACTTGGCTATGCCGCCGTTTTACGTGCGGCATTTATATTATCAGAGGCGGGGGCGGCGGGCCATACAAAAAAG
>Ga0099364_10007265_pt1 | contig 15871 bp, 11 predicted proteins | sample TergutTh196P3_FD_73070 | JGI IMG/M metagenome (GOLD analysis project Ga0099364, IMG submission 73070) | Microcerotermes parvus P3 segment gut microbial communities from Pointe-Noire, Republic of the Congo - Th196 P3 | ecosystem: Host-associated > Arthropoda: Insects > Digestive system > Gut ...
CGGTATTTCTTTTAGCGGCATTATTTTTATATTTTTATATTTTGGTCTATTTTTTATTTTAAAATTAGTAAACCAATACCCTGATGCTTTTACAATTTCTCTTTTTGGATTTAAAAACCATACAACATCATTATATCCAGCCCATACTTTATTTTCTATAAAATAGTGTATATAAGCGGAATTTTTTACATTTGTATGATTTGAAATAATAAGAAATTTCTTTCCGCTTTCAATAGTAACTTTCCAATAATCCGCCGCTCTTGAAAAAGGCGGGTTAGTGCAAACAATATCCGTATCTTCTTTTAAAATTTTTAGTGATAAAGGATGATCAAAACTGCCGTTATAACCTTCGGGATATTCTTTTTTAAAATCCATTTCACTGTAGCCAAATTTTGTAAACACATATCCCTTTGGCCCTTGATTGAATAAATCTACTTCACCGCTGAAGTGTGTACATATTAACTTTTTTAATCCAAGTTCTTTGAAATTTTTTATAAAATAAAGAGAAAAAGCTGATGTTCTTATTTCGGTATCTCCAACAGCATCATCGCAGTTGCAAAACACCGTTTTATTTTTCCAAATACTTCTACTGTACATGGAAAGTTCTTTTTCAACATCTTCATAACGGGTATAGAATTCATCATTTTTTATTTTTTTTGCTTTTTGCATTATATCTTTGCGGGTAATTTCCCGTTCTTCAAGAGTTGGCGTTGTTCTTTTTACAATTTTAGTTATTTGTTTTTTATCTTCTGTTTTGATAAATATTTCTTTTTTGAACATTTTATGCAGTTTTATATAATTAACATAATGATTAAACAAAGGTGTATTGTAAAAATATATTTCCCTGCTTTTTTCTTCCCTAAGGGTGCTAAATTTCTCTTTTATATCATTTTCCAGTACCGACATGTCTTTTACTTCACAGGTGAACAAGTAATTATATATATTTTCTTTGGATTTTCCTGTCATGCTATTATAGTCTTTCAATCTTCTTTTCAAATCATTAGTTTTGCCAATTTTGCACTTTGTAAGTTCTTTTGATGATTGAGTTATATAAATGTATTGTTTCTCCGCCTTTTTTGCCAAAATATGCTCCTTTTCCCGTTTAAATCACAGAATACATTCTGCCATCATTTTATCATTATATTGAATATTTAACAACCTTTCTATATACTAGCCTCATGAATAGAGAACAGCAAATTAAAGAATTAATTTCTAAAATGACACTGGAAGAAAAAGTGTCCCAATTAAGCCACAGAAGCGATGCTATCCCTAGACTGGGAATCCCTGAATACAACTGGTGGAACGAATGTTTGCACGGGGTTGCACGGGCGGGCGTTGCCACAGTGTTTCCGCAGGCTATAGCCCTGGCGGCTTCGTTTGACAGCGAGTTTGTCCAAAAAGTTTTTGAGGCTATTTCCGATGAGGCTAGGGCAAAGTACAATGAGGCTGTCAAACAGGGCAACCGCGGTCAGTACTGGGGGCTTACCTATTGGACACCGAATATCAACATTTTCCGAGATCCGCGCTGGGGCAGGGGGCAGGAAACTTATGGGGAAGACCCCTATCTTACCGCAAAAATGGGTGTTGCCGTTGTCCGCGGTATGCAAGGAGATGATCCTGAAAATCTAAAGCTTGCCGCTTGTGCAAAGCATTACGCTGTTCATTCAGGGCCGGAAAAAGACCGGCACACTTTTAACGCCATCGTAAACAAAAAAGATTTGTGGGAAACTTATTTACCAGCGTTTAAGGCGTTGGTGGATGCCGGTGTTGAATCTGTGATGGGAGCGTATAATCGTACCCTTGATGAAGCGTGCTGTGCAAGTAATTTTCTTATTAAAGAAATACTCCGTGGAAAGTGGGGTTTCAAAGGGCATTTTGTTTCTGACTGTTGGGCAATCCGTGACTTTCATGAATACCATAAAATAACTGAAAGCCCTGAAGAATCCGCCGCGCTTGCTTTGAATGCCGGCTGTGATTTAAATTGCGGCTGTACTTACCCCATGCTGACAGTCTCTCATAAAAAAGGATTGGTCTCTGAAGAAACTATAAATCTTTCTCTTGAAAGATTGCTTAGAACAAAGTTTAAGCTTGGACTGTTGGGTGGCGCAAATAAAGGCAAATGGAATAAACTTGGCCGCAATGTAATAAACAATGATAAGCATCGATCTTTATCTCTTAAAGCTGCGGAAAAGTCGATTGTGTTATTAAAGAACGATAATAATATTCTCCCCTTGGATTCCAGTCCAAAATTAATTTCAGTTGTTGGTCCTGCTGCAGCAAATCCACATACGCTTTTTGGAAATTATTTTGGAATTAGCTCTCGCTTTACAACTATACTGGAAGGGCTTGCGGAAAAAACTAAAGATATGTTCGGTATCAATTTAGGTTACAGGCAGGGCTGCCTAATGTACAGTGAAAACAGCCGTTCTCTTGTTCATTACGGAGAAGCGAATGTTACCGATGTTGTCATTTGTGTTTTGGGTTTAGACGGCGCACTGGAAGGTGAAGAAGGAGACGCCATTGCTTCAGACTCCAACGGAGACCGCAATACAATTGAGATTCCGGCATGGCAGTTAAAACTTTTACAAGTTGTCCGCAATGCCGGCAAAAAAATAATCCTTGTGCTTACCGGAGGCAGCCCAATCGCTTTTCCTGAGGATCTTGCGGATGCGGTAATTTTTGCGTGGTACCCCGGAGAGTCCGGCGGCAAAGCAGTAGCGGATATTATTTTTGGTGACACAGTTCCTTCAGGAAAATTGCCCATTACATTCCCCGCTTCTACAGAACAACTTCCGCCGTATGAGGACTATTCAATGAAAGGCAGAACTTATCGATACATGACAGAAAAACCTCTGTACCCATTTGGTTTTGGACTCTCTTATACAACCTTTAAATTTGATTCGATTAAGCTGTCTGCGGAAAATATTTCAACCGGAGGCAAAATAAAAGCAAATGTCACAGTTTCCAATATTGGCAAGATTGATGCTGATGAAGTTGTGCAGATTTATGTTTCAAAAGAATCACGGAATGAAAATGACCCTATCGCTTCATTAAGAGGTTTTAAGAGAATCAATATTGCCGCAGGTAAAACTAAAACCGTAGAGTTTGAACTTGAAGCGGCAGCTTTTGAAACTGTCAATGATCAGGGGGAATCTGTTTTGGTGCCGGGTGTATACAAGGTAATTGCCGCAGATGCCGCACCTGTTCCTCTTGCATCGCCATTGTCGGTAGAAAAAGGCGCACCTGCTCCGGTGTCGGCTAGGATCAATATAAATTAAGGTAAAAGGAAAAGCCAATGAAAAAAACAAGTTTTATTTTAGCTATGGTTCTGTTATTAGTTTCAGCTCTGTCTCTCAATTCATGTAAAAAAATTGATGACAGACTGCTCTCTGTAGATGCGGAAGGCAGAACTGTAGTTGAACGGTTCGGTCAGCTTAGGGTCGAAGGGCCATATCTTCTTGCCCATGACGGACGGCCTGTCCAGCTTAGAGGGATGAGTTCCCACGGGCTGCAGTGGGCCGGTAAATTTGCCAATGAAGATGTCCTGCGCTGGCTTAGAGATGACTGGAATATCCAAATCTGGCGTTCAGCTATGTACCTTACCGAAGGCGGGTATATAACCCAAAGATCACTTAAATTCATAGTAGAGCAATCTGTAGAGGCGGCCATTGAACTGGGGTTATATGTGATTATAGATTGGCATGTCCACATGGACAGAGACCCGAATGTCTACAAAGATGAAGCCTTGGTCTTTTTTGCAGAAATGGCGCAAAAATACGGTCACTACCCTAATGTTCTATATGAGATCTGCAATGAGCCAAATGGCGACAGCGTAACATGGGATGGCTCTATCAAACCTTATGCCGAGGAGGTTATTGCTGAAATCCGCAAATATGACCCGGACAATATCATTATAGTTGGTACCCCTTCTTATAGCCAGGATGTCGATATAGCCGCCGGAAACCCCATAAATAGTCCAAATATCATGTATTCTTTCCATTTTTATGCAGGATCCCATAGAACAAGATTTATGAATAAGGTTGATACGGCATATAAACTGGGGTTGCCTGTATTTGTCACTGAATGTGGTACTACCCGGAGTAGCGGTGACGGCGGGGTGTTTGAAAAAGAGTTCCTACAATGGATATCTTTCCTTAAAGAGCGTCAAATTTCATGGGTAAACTGGTCAATTACCAATAAGGGGGAAGATTCCGGGGCTTTAGTCTTTAATGCCGACAGGGACGCTCTGGGGGGCTGGAGAGACAGAGACTTGACCCCATCCGGTAAATTTATCAGGAAAATTTTAAGGAACGAAATTAAAATAAATTAAATAAAAGGTATTGACCTTTTTTTTAATTTATGCTAGAATTACATAAATTAACTTAATGCCCAATTTAAGGTTGGGAAAAAAAGTATTTGGAGGAAAGAAGATGAAAAAAGCTCTCGTAATCGTGGGCATAGTCCTTATTCTTTTAAGTGTAAGCGGCTGTGCAAAAAAAGATGGCTTGGTAATTTGGTCATTCACTGACGAATTGGAAGACATGGTAGTCAATTATTATGCAAAGGCATTCCCTGATGTAGAAATTGATTATTCATTAACACCAACTGATCAATTTACAAACAAGTTAGATCCGGTATTGGCATCAGGCCGAGGAGCGCCGGATATCTTTGCTCTGGAAGCAGCGTTTGTCCGTAAGTATGTTGAGTCGGGACTCCTTTTGGATCTCACTGACGTCTATGAAAGAAACAAAGACAAACTTCTTGCTTATCCTGTCGAAATTGGAACACATAACGGCAGAGTATACGGTATGTCTTGGCAGGCATGTCCCGGCGCTATGTTCTATCGCCGCAGCATCGCTCAGAAATACCTTGGCTCTGATGATCCGAGTGTCGTTCAAACCTATTTCACAGATCTGGACAAATTCATTGAAACAGCCGAGTTGTTAAAAGAAAGATCGGATGGCTCTGCTGTAGTAGTTGCCAGCCGTGGCGATCTTTACAACGTATTCCTTGGTGCCCGCAGGCAGCCTTGGGTTGTAAACGACAGGCTCGTAGTTGATCCTGCAATGGAAAGGTTCATGGAAATGAGCAAAATCGTTCATGACAACCGTTATGACGGTCGCGTTGGTCAGTGGTCAGAAGGCTGGTTCGCCGGTATGAACGGCGTCCTCAGAGACGAAAACAACAATTTGCTGGAAGCTTTTGGATACTTCCTCCCCACTTGGGGTCTGCACTATGTTCTAAAAACAAATGCTCCTGATACTGCTGGTGACTGGGCAATGATCCCCGGTCCTGCTCCTTATCGCTGGGGCGGCACATGGGTTGGCGCATGGAAAGACACAAAGAATCCGGACGCTGCAAAGGCAATGATTGAATGGCTTACCACTGATGATGGCTTCCTTACAAGTTGGGCAAAAGACAAGGGTGATATGGTCAGCAACATGCGTGTTGTAAACGCAATTAAAGATACCTACAGCGAACCCTTCCTTGGCGGACAAAATCACTATGCCGCTTTTGCTGAAATGGCGCTGACTGTCGACGGCAAACTGGTACAGGGAACCGATCAGGCAATTGAAGGTCTCTTCCAGGAAGCTGTTACTGCTTTCGTAGAAGGCGAGAAATCAAAAGATCAAGCAATTGCTGACTTTAGACAACAAGTTCAAATCCAGCTTGGAATAAACTAATCTAATCAGGTAGGATTAGAGTTACGTGAAATCTGCCCGGCGCCTAGGTTCTTAGGTGTCGGGTTTTTTTTAGGAGGACCGATGAAAAGAGTTGTTATTGGTCACGAGGCAAGAACTAATCGGCATGGATATATTTTTGTAGCCCCATTTGTGATTGCTTTTTTATTTTTTAATCTTTGGCCTACAATTAATACTTTTATGGTTAGTTTTACTGATCTTAGAGGTTTAAGGAATGATTACGTTTTTACTAATGCCAAATGTCCAAGATGTTCATCAGCATCTGACTTGATAGGCAGAGGTTTTGTTTTTGACCCTTGCAATGTGTGTGAAGGAATAGGAACAATAACGAAGGATGAGTCTGTTTTAGAATGTGAATTCTGTAATGGGGAAGGTTATTTCCGGTATCCTTGCGATACATGTAATGAGACCGGAACTATTACGCCTGTTGTGTTTAATTATAAAAAATTAATATCAGATCCTTACTTCTGGCAAGCCTTGGGAAATACATTTATTATCTGGACATTCAATTTTATTCCTCAGTTAGGTATTGCATTGATGCTTGCAATTTGGTTGTCAGATGCACGGCTTAATCTTGCAGGAAAGGGTTTGTTCAGGGCTGTTATTTATTTGCCTAACTTGCTGACTGCTGCTTCTATTGCCTTGCTATTCCGTAGTCTTTTTGGGTTTGGCGGACATAATAATGCGCCTGCAAATCAATTTCTACGGGCAATAGGGTATTATCAAACTGTAGACGGACAGTTAGTTGGAGATATGATTAACTTCTTCCGCAGTGTTCCATTCTCAAGAGGGTTGGTAGCGTTTATTCAATGGTGGATGTGGTATGGTCATACTTTAATAATGCTTATGGCAGGTATTACCAGTATTCCCATTTCGCTGTATGAATCTGCTACTGTTGATGGTGCAAATAGTCGTCAAACTGCATGGTATATTACTATGCCTTTGCTTCGACCTATGATGCTATATATTCTTATTACGTCAATGATTGGCGGTATGCAAATGTTTGATATTCCATTCCTTCTTACCGACATGCGCGGCGCTCCTGACTTCAGGATAAGGACAACAGTGCTATATCAGTATAATATAGCCTTTCAGGGGGTCAATGATCGAGCGTACGGGGCGGCTATTTCTATAGGAATATTTACAATAACGGTTATTCTTGCATTATTAATATTCTTCTTCCTACAGGATCGCAGTGAAATAAAGAAAAGGAAAGGAGGTGTTCAATGAATATTGAAAGAACTGATCATCCTATTAAACGTATTATTGTTTCATTAATCATGGTTGTTTTGGCACTTGTTGCGATTGTGCCGATCTATGTCCTTTTGATTAATGCTACACGCTCTACCGAACAGATTAATTTGGGGTTGACGTTAGTTCCGGGGAGAAATGTTGCGTATAACTGGAATGCTCTTACAGGCAGGGGTTTTAAAATTTGGCAGGGGTTTGGAAATAGTGCTATTATTGCCGTTGGTACGACAGTTTTAAGTATCTATTTTTCGGCATTAACTGCTTACGGGTTACATGTTTACCGTTTTAAAGGTAGGATTGTAATCTGGACTATAATTCTTGTCATTATGATGCTGCCGGGATCGCTTACTTTTATTGGTTTTTATCAGCTTATGGCAACATGGAGATTAACGGACTCTTTTATTCCCTTAATCGTTCCGGGTATTGCCGCCGCTGCAACGGTTCTTTTTATACGACAGTATATGAGTTCCGTATTGAATATGGAACTTGTTGATGCTGCGCGTATTGACGGTGCAGGAGAATATCGTATTTTTAATACGATTATTTTGCCTGTTATAGTTCCTGCTCTTGCCGCTCAATCAATTTTTACTTTTGTAGGTTCGTGGAATAATTATCTTGTTCCATCTGTAATTCTTACAGATGAAAGATTGGCCACTCTGCCTATGTTGATTAATAAATTGCGCGGTGATATTTATCGTACTGAATTCGGCGGAATATATCTTGGTATAGCGGCTTCGCTCGTACCAATTATTATCTTCTTCGCGTTTATGTCCCGGTTTATAATTTCAGGTATTACAATGGGTGGTATAAAAGAGTGATATACGCAATTGCTTCGCAACTGCGTATATCATCACGATAAGCGACATGTGGCTAACGCCCCACGTCGCCTATCGTAGCGGTTTACGGCGGTGGTTTCACCGCCTACATTCCGCCTTCGGCAGAACGTCGTAAACCGCCATTGAGGGGTAAGCGCAGCACATCCATTTGTATCCGTCCTTCTATGGTCTTACATAGCATGAATTTTTATTAGAGTTGTTCGGAAACTTCAGTTTCTGAACAACTACCTTATAAATACCGCAATTTTGCAGGCTTTAGCCGAAAAATTGCAGGACTTGTGAGGCAACTAACCGAGTTGTCGAACAAGTCCATTATCTATTCTGTAACCCTATTGTCAATCCTAATATATTTGTGCCTTTTATTGTATGTTTCTCTTCTCTTCCTTGCTTATATACTATTAACTCAACATCATTACCATCCAATGATCTTATATTTATTGTAACAACTTCTGTAGGCAATATTGAAAAATTATATTCTTCACCCGTAACCATAATTCTTGTTTCATTTTTTGTTGTAGTTCCTTCCCTTATTACCGGATCATCATTAAATCTTATTTCTTGCAGATTATGAGATGTATTTGAAAGATATAAATTCTCATTGATTTTTCCATCTATTCTGACTATTGCATTGCCTGAGTAAATTTCTATACCAGCTGTTATGGTAATTGATGGAACGCCGGTTCTTGAGTACAAACAAGAAGTATATAAAACAAATGAAAAAAAAATAATAATAAATTTTTCCCTATGTACCATTATTATTTTCTTCCTTATTATAAGTTTATTATTTTGTTTGTACTTTGTCAATATCACGGGAATACTCCTAAAAAAATACCAAAGACCAGACAGCCAGCCTAGTACTAACATAGAGAAGGAGTGTTTATAGATAAAATAATCTACTGCCTGTTTGGTTTTCCCCAATGTTTACCGTCATATCTGTTAAAGCCAAAACCGATAAATGGGCTTACGGCAAAATTATGCTGCACTGCCCAGCGGTTTGATTTTTCTGTATAATTTACAAAATCATAATTAATATTTACCGAAAACATCATGCAAAAAAAGCAGCACCGTTTCCAGTGCTACTTTTTTACTGATGAGCGACAGGTACTTGTGGTGCCTGTTGCTACAATTACACTCTTTACGGTCTCGTACTGGATGTGCTATACACAATGCCAAAAAGTTCCGGTATCACCGATGTAGTGCGATCTCACTTTAAGAATAACCGTACCAGTTCTATATGCGGTAAAGGAACGTGGGTTAGTCCATCCGGGATATGTCCAGCCAAAAATTGAAGTCCAATCGCTATAATCAGCGCTTACTTGTACATCAAGGGTTTTAGTAGAGTTACCTTCAGACGAGCCATTCCACCAAATGTGGTATGTTGTGCCATTGGTAACATTAAACGAGTATTCAACAATTTGCCCTGATTGAGTTATAGTGCCGTTTGCCCATATTCCGGAAGAAAGTTGTTCTGATCCTGTAGAACCGCCTGCGTACTGATCATATAACGAGTTGATAAAGTTTTTAGCGGCAATTCTTATCTGTCCAATTTCTGTGGGGCTTAATGATGTACTGCAGTCCAGTACAAGATAGATAACCGTAGAACGTCTTTCAACAGTGGAAGTGCTTGAACCGGCGGAACTGTATTCGCTGTTAATTTGCCATGTAGTTTCATCAGAAGGCATTAACCATTGTTTTGTTTTTGGCATATCTGTTTCCGGGGTATAACCTGTAATGGTAGGAAATACAAAGTTAATTTCTGTACCGCTTACTGTACCGATTATAGGACCGGAGTCCACACTGGAAGAAACACCGCCGGAGTAAGTAATATTATTTAAAGTATATACTGTCCCCGATCTGTTTACCGTGCCTTCGATGTATCTGATCGAGCTAGCTGCATTTTCAGGGTTGTTGTCTTCAACATCAAATGTCATGCGGACTCTTGTACCGGAGTCAAGCATAGTTGTAACCATGGTAAAACTGGTGTTTGTATGAGTAATGTTTAACCCATCGGCTATGTCGTTGAATGTTTCTTGCACATCGGCAAAATTGGTTAATTCATTGCTTTTTCCCGGACTGGCAATATTTTCCAAATTACTTTGAAACGCAGAAATATTGGTTACGTCGCTTCCGCGTATACCTATAGAATATGCAGTAACAGGCAAATCTGCTATATTACGGTTTGCAATCTGCCCAGCGATATAAGTTGCATATTCAGGGGTAGTATCGAATTCCATACCTTCTATTGGATCAAATGCCGACCGTCCGGACGATGCATTATCAAGTCCATCGGTAAAAGTAATTATGTTAACTGAATCAATGTTTTCAGGATAAGTGGCTTCTTGGGATGTAAGATTTGCCAGCGCTCTATGTACCGCATAATATATGCCTGTACCTGCTTGAGTAGCAATAGTATACCTTGTATCAAGATAATTATTAAGCGTGGTTCTTCCGGCTTGATCCAGCAGATATACCTTGTTATCAGATATATCTTCAGCTATACCGGCAAATTTAATAAGCCCCACATAAATTCCTTCCGGACTTGTAATTGCAATATTCCATTGTGCATATAGGGTTACATTTGTATTAACCGTCAATGAGGAACCGGCAGTGTAGAATGTTCCTGTTCCGGCAGCACTGGTGTTCCATCCGCTAAATGTTCTGCCCGTATATGTTAGGCTGCCCTGTCCTGCAACAGTAACTGTTGATCCTGAGGTAATATCGGTTTGTACACCGGGTACTGTCCCGCTTCCACCATTGGCATTGTAGGTTACGGTGTAGTAGGTTGTGTTATCTCCACTATCATATTCCTCTACGTTCAATGTGGTAAATGTCAAAGTTGGTTCACTTGTTGTTTCCGTGCCTGCCTGAAATACCAATCTGTTAGCCATGACTGTTGCATTGGTTGCTGTTCCGGTAGCGGTTATTACTAGCGATCCGTAGACCACTGTGTTCGCCGGAATATATTCTTCAATAATATAATAGTCAGAAATGGGTATCCATGCATAATCTGTAGCTCTCTCGTGATTATCAACCAAAACAACTTGCAGATAATCTAACTCTACATTAGATGTAAATGAATAAGTGAATACATATTCATCGCCCTGCATTATTCTGTTCCCATTAAATAAGTCTGCCGGTTCATAAGTATTTTGCCATCCCCAAGGGGCATTTGACTCAAGGGTTATGGTTATTGTATTCTCATTGGTGTTGTCATCTCTTACAAAGATTAATTCAATAATAGAACCATCAAATTTTAGTGTCAGTGTATTTTCTAAAACAGTGCCGGTCCATGCATCGCCATTATTGTCGACAAATGTTATTACATTACCGGTACGATAGTATGAATTAACTCCTAATAAATCAATCGTGTTGGCGGTGATTATTACTATTAAGTCTTCTTGTTCTGTATGCATCCAAGTCCCAATAAATGGATTAGCTTCGCCAGTTGTTGCCCACTGTGCATACAGAGTAACGTTTGTATTCACCGTTAGAGAAGAACCGGCAGTATAGGATATGCCTGTACCGGAAGCACTGGTATTCCAGCGGGTAAAGGTTCTTCCCGAATAAGTTAAACTACCCTGTCCGGCAACGGTCACGGTGGTACCCTCATCAACCGTCTGTGTATCAGGGGGTGTCCCGTTTGCGCCATTAGCATTGTAGGTGATGGTGTAGGTATTTACTGTAGAGCTTGCACCACACCCCACAAAAACTAACCCGAATGCCAGTGCAAGACTGAGTATTCCCATTAAAAACTTGTGTTTCTGTTTCATGTTATTCCTCCAAAATTGTTTACTAAAATACCTAAAATTATCTATAAAGCTAGATAGAAAATTCCAAATATTCTCATTTACTCATTATATATTCCAAATATGGTCTGCTGTCAATAGGTAAAATACCAAATTTGCTCTTTTTTTGAGCTAAAATTGATATATGAGTTTCTGGATGAGATTGAAAAGCGAAATTAAAGCTAAAAACACCACTCAGGAATGGATTTCCGGCAAAATTGGTGTTCCTCTAAGCACATTCAGAAAGTGGATGACTCGTAAGACTTACCCCAACTTAAAAGAGGGAGTCGAAATAGCAAAATTGCTTGAAACCTCGGCGGAATATCTGATAACGGGGACAGAGCTTGAAAAGTTAAGTAATCCCGAAGAAGGGCTTAGCAACAATGAAAGAAAACTGGTCAATTTATACCGGAGACTGGGGGAAACAGACCGGGAAAACACCCTGCTTGCAATGAACGCATGGGCAGGCAAATATGAGTTAAAATAGCCGGTCAAAATACAAAATGAAAAACTCAAATGTTCCATATACTCTTCCGACCAAGCCATCTGTTTAATTTTTTTTAACTATTACGTTCTCATTTTAAGTAGAATACAATGAGCACATAATTATATTCAGCGCATAATGCCAAAAGGACGATAAAGACGCTCTAAACAGCTTAACTCAGGCTATTCAAAGTTTTAACGATGCCTTTCTTGCACTTGAAGTTGTAGAAGATAAAACTCTTTATCCTGCTGTTGATAAAGCAATACCCCATCATAAAAAATATCGAAGTAAAGGCTTCCCCCAAGGATTCGTTCCACATTGCCTGCAGTTTTCATAAAACCCGCATAAAAAACATTCACATCACCGGGCATTGACCTCATAGAAAAAGCCCTTCTTGAACAGCGTCAAGCAAATCTCTCTACAGCTCAGAGCAGCTACATCGAAAAGCAGAAGAAAGCTTTAGAAAATTAATCAAAGGAGATTACATGTATGTTCAGGATTTGGAGAATTGACGAAAACAGGGCAGGAGCAAGCATTTTTCTGCTTCTTCATCCCATAGAATACGGACTTTCTTATTATTTCTTCCTTCTGTTATCTGCTACCTACTACCTAATTGTAACAGCACCGCCCTTAAAATCTCCGCTCGTTCCGGCATATTCGGCGGATTATCCCCCGAAGCAGGAACGGTAACAGAAGGATAAATTTCCCAGCATTCACGGATAGGAAACAGTTCAGCATCCGCACCGGCGTTACGCCATTGCCTCGCCCCGATACGCCAAGCGCGGGAAAACCCCTGTCCCGGAACAGTAATTTCTACAGGAAGCCAGCGGCGACGGATTCCGTCGGGACCATTTATTGAGATAATATCAGGATTGTTGAGTTGCCATCTTTCATCGCCAACTTCAAACGCCGCATAAATATGACCGGGAACAGTAATAAAAGCGCTCTCTATATCAAGAGCTTCAAGCAAAGAGCAAAACAAAATCGATAAATCGTCGCAATCACCGCCGCGATAGTAAAGCGTTTGATACGGATAATTCAAACTATCAAGCGCACTTTCGTCCTCAGATAAAGCGACATAAGAAGATGAAGGATCAATAATATAAGAAATTTGATACAACCGCAGCGCCTCAAACAAAGCCGCCGCATAGACAACATTAGCTGGAGTATTATTTAAGGGAGAAGGGAAAAGGGAGGAGGGAATAAGTGAGTCTACCACAGTTGCTACATAACGCGCAAAAATACGAACCGCATAATCACGAGGCGAAACAAAAGCCGCCGCCTTGCGGTCATCATCCCATGACAAAGTATTTCTATTAAAAATCGGCATTTGGATAGGGGAAACAGATTCTTTTCTTGCACCCAAACTGCGGTACTGCATTTGCAATATGCCGTTAGCCGTTACATTCTCATTCAGATTTATCAAAGCCTCGTTAAACAAAGCAGAAACAGGGACTTCAATGCTTTCACCGGAAGCAAGAACAGGCACTGTTGCAAAAACCCACGGCTGGCTCATATAACTTTCCATAAAGAATGTTAGCTGCAAATCTCTGACAGCGTTAGGCTCATCATTGGTAACAGTAACTGTTGCAACAGGATTATCCTCATACCAGGCATAAGAAACAGGGAACACCCGGTACTGCTGTGTTTTCTCAACCCGCACCCTTGCCCTGCCGCCCATAATTTCCGACAAATTAATCCTGATGCCAAGAGCAAAATCAAGAGAAGTTAAAGGCTTGGAAGAAAAGGCCCGGTAGGAATATCCCCCGTCAGCAAACAAAGAAAAATACGGCGACAGATGAAATTGAGCGCCTAACGATCCGCCAAACAAGCCCCTAAGATTGTTCTCCTCTCCCCTTAAATACTGATACACACCGCCGTTAAATCCCAACTGAAAAGCCCATCGGTCAAAAGGCCTCCAGCGGACAAAAGGCCCGACTTTACCCTCAAACAAAACCATCGGATCGCCCGTCTGCATAGGCACACTTGCAAAAGCCCCGCCTGCACTCAAACCCAGACCAAAGCTCCCTAAATTCAGAAACTTCCAATCCATTGAAGCAACCGCCCCAAAACCTGTATTCAATTGTTCAGCATTAATCGGCACTGTTACAACCGGCGCTATGCGCAAAGAAACTTCTTGGTCAGCAAAGAGCAGAGAACAATTAACAATTAACAGATAACAGTTAATAGTTAACAGTTTTATTGTCCGTAAGTTTTTCTCTATTCTCTGTTCTCTGTTCACTGTTATCTGTTCTCACTTCTCTGTTAAATTATTAACCGCGTCCCAATTAGCAGGCGGCGGATTTTCCATATATTTCTTGCAGCGGCTTGCGTAGAACCCCGCCGTTTTGTCGTTCGGGTTTTTGGAAGCCAGTAAACTAAATTGTTTAAACGCCGTTTCAAACTGCATTCTTTCATAACTGTCTATTGCCTTTTCCCAGAACGATACGGCAGCTTTGGTATTTTTATCCGCCTTCTCATACAAATCTAAAAGTTCATACAAACGCAAAGGAGTATTAATCCCCATAACGCGCACGCGATCCAATCTGCGCAGTAAAAATTCATCTGCGATTTTTTCTCTTGTGTACTCGCTGATTAATATGCCGCCTGTGTGAAACATTTTGTTCGCTCCTTCAAGGCGGGCGGCAAGGTTTACGGCATTACCCATAATCGTGTAGTCCATTTTATTTTCCGCACCCATGTTGCCTACTACCATCTCGCCGGTGTTTATGCCTATCCGTGTGAAGATAGGAAGCGGGCTTAGTTTTTCTTCTTTTGCCATCCTGTTGATTTCAATCTCTGCAGCCTTCATTGCAATCGCGCTGCGGCAGGCAAGGGCGGCATGGTCGGGGCGGAACACAGGCGCGCCGTAGAACGCTACGATTGCATCTCCTATGTATTTGTCAATTGTGCCAAGATTTTCCATTACAATATTGCTTAACGCCGTAAGATAACGGTTAAGCAGTTTTACAAGCTGAGACGGATCAATCTGCTCTGAAATAGTGGAGAATCCCCTGATGTCGGTAAAAATTGCGGTCATTATGCGTTTTTCACCGCCAAGGTTAAGTTTGTCGGGATCGTTGATTATATCGGCAATAACCTCCGGCGCAAGATAGCGGGAAAATGCGTTATGCAAAAACGCTTTCTCTTTGCTTGCCGTAAGAAATTTTACAGCCATCATCGAAACAAAAGTAAGGGCGGTTGAAACAAGCGGAACCGCAAAGCCAATGTATGTTTTGGTTATCAAAAAGAAACCCGCAAAAGCCCCGCTTAATAAAACAAGGCCGGATGCGCCTGTAATTAATGATAAATGCGTATCAAAACGGCTTAACAAAAAACACATCACAAGCGAAAAAACAAGCGCAATTACAGCCGACACATACCAAGGCGCGTCATCTACAAATTCCCTTGCCAAAAGCATATTGGCGGCAGTTGCATAAGTCCCTACAAGCGGAAAGTTTTCTTGAAAAGTTATAAGACCGTTATCTGTCATGGATGTCGCGTCCGCGCCTATTACAACAAAACTTTCCTGCAACCTCTGCGCATCTTCTCTTATCTGCGCCAGCCTGCTGAACTGGCTGCGTGAAGCGTCAAACAACAGGCGTACATACTCAGCTATTTCCGCATTGCTGCCAATATCGTCTAATATAAGTTGCTCATAAGCGCCAAAAAGAAAAGCCTCTGTTGAATCAAAAAAACTCTGTCTTGCCAAAAGCCAATCATCTGTGGCTGCGCCGTTATTTGCAAAGGCAAGGTTTTTAATCTGTTCAGCTTCTATGTAATATTCATGGGGGTTAAAACCATCGTTCCAAT
>Ga0099364_10007266_pt1 | contig 15869 bp, 14 predicted proteins | sample TergutTh196P3_FD_73070 | JGI IMG/M metagenome (GOLD analysis project Ga0099364, IMG submission 73070) | Microcerotermes parvus P3 segment gut microbial communities from Pointe-Noire, Republic of the Congo - Th196 P3 | ecosystem: Host-associated > Arthropoda: Insects > Digestive system > Gut ...
GGAGGTGATTGATCATGCAGTTACAAACCACTAAAAGCGCTCGTGTTGGACTTAGAATTCCCCCCGATTTGAAAAGGGCATGGAATGAAGCCGCCGCGCTTGAAGGTCGTTCGTTGTCGGACATCATCATTGCGGCTACCACCGAAGCTATTGCTGACATCATCAACAGGCACAGAATGATCCACGTTTCCCGGACAGATATGGAACAGATCGCGCGAGACCTGCAAAGCCCGCCTGAACCCAGCGAAGCCTTGATAAACGCGGTACAAACCTACAAAAAATCCGTGGAGGCCGGGGAACTTGTCATACGCCATTGAGTTTCTGGCGGAGAATCACAACCGCGCTGATTTTGATTGCGGCGTCGAATCGCTCAACCGTTATCTCCGGCAACAGGCGACGCAGGATATAAGAAGAAATGTTGCGACGGTCTGCGTTGCGGCGGATGGCGCGGAGGTAGCCGGATACTACTCGCTGGCGAACACGGGAATATCGCCCGGCATTTTGCCCGATAACCTGCAAAAAAGGATGCCGCGCTACCAGATGATTCCCGCGGTTCTTCTTGGGCGTCTCGCTGTCGATTTAAGGCACAGGGGCTGTAAACTTGGTATCGGGCTAATGTCCGATGCCTTTATTCTTTCGCTGAAAAGCCCTTTGGCATGGGCATTATTTCTCACTGACGCGCTTGACGCTTCCGCCGTTGCTTTTTATGGGCGTTTTGGGTTCAGGCCGCTTAAAGACAACCCCAACCATCTTTACATCACCAGACAGGAAATAACCAAGGTTGTCAGCTTGTAATTGTATCGGCTATGAGCTTCTTTTTTCCGGCGAATTGCGCGGCGTGTGATGTTCTCGCACTTCCAGGGTCAGGAAAGGATTAAATTATTGTAAAACCCGGTTCCACCACTTCTCAACCCCTCGGTTCTTTGCTGAAATCCGCGCGTGACATCATGCGCGAGGAAAACGAAAGGTAAATTTTGATCGTAAATATGCCTTGAATTCAAATTGAGAGCATCGTAGGATTCTCAATTGTGGCGTACGCCGGTAGAAGGCGTTCCGGCAAGTCTACCCATGTCGTATGTCCCTGACTTACACGTTCAGCCTCGCCGCAAGGCAGCGCGACCCAAAACCACAATTGATTGGCAAGAGTGCGGTCAATCAGAAACTGGAGATGTTATGTCAAAGATGTTAAAGAAAGCTTGTTTTTCAGCGTCGTTTATTATGGTAGTGGTTCTGGTTATATCAGCTCCCGTATCAGGGGAAACGAAATATCCGGAGGGGATAGAGCTTTATCCTGCAATCTATGGGGCATTTTCAGAATTATACCCGAATGCAAGGTATAGAAGCATTGATTTTTATAATAACACATACACTTACTGGAATAACCGGTAGTGCTGTTCTTACACCTGTCTCTTATGACATAACGATGCAGTTAACGGAAGCCGGCGAACTTAATTTATCATACGATAATATTTTTAGCAGATCAGATGGACGATGGGTTCGACAGAGACAGTTCCCGCTAGGCTACAGGTTCAACAGAACTTCTGATCGGGTTAATGACAAAATACTAGAAATAGCAAATGATCCCGTACTTTATGGACGATACGAAAGAGATGCAATGGGAGACATAGTGTTCCTTAACGCAATCATGCAGAATATGACGGATATTGCTTTCAAGGATTTTATTAGCAATTATCCAAAGGATGCGATAGTCGAAATAAGCGGACGCGTCGTTGACGTAAGCGAAGCGAACACTAAAATAGACGACGTAGAATATAAGTATGTTATTACATTATTATGGGAGATTAATGTAAATACTAATACGGTTTTTATATCTCCGATTGGGATAGGGTGCAGATTATATACAAATGACGATAGTGTAATCAGATTGACCAAGACCTCTGTAGTAACAAGGCGAGGAACAATAGCAGGGATTCATCGAACTGTTGCTAGGATTAGTATGACATTTGTGGACGCAGTTCAGTAGCTTGGACTCTGCTTACTCGCGGATTTAATGCCCTGCTCTCGTTTATCCCGAAGTTAAACGGCAGGAAACGATCACAAACCACTGTACCATGTTCTTTCAGGACGGGTACATATTGTCAAACCAGCCGGCGGTGATCTGACCGGTTCCCGCGCCCATGTCGGCTATGATGACGTGGGCGCCTTCAGAGATGTAGTCAATCAACAAAGGCCCGCTTGCGACGCATGAGCGGCAGAAACCCTATGAAATATTCGGGCTAAATGAAAAACGCTCCCCGAAAGGGATGGAACCGGGATCGCCGGTACATATGAAACAATGTATCGCTTTCACGGGAGAGATTGCCGCGAAAACCGCCGGGATTATTGCGCGGGAATTGCGATTGGAAACCAAATAGACTTTGGTTTTTCGACAAATTAAAGTTCGTCGTATACGGATACCATGATTTCGATTTCTTCCTGTGTGAGGTTGTATAGCGCGTAAACCTCCCGGTCTATGTCGTTGTCAAGTTTGTCGATTTGCGATTTCAGGGCGGAAAGAACATCAGATTTTTCCCTGTGCCAATCCATTAATTCTTCCTTTTGTCGGAGTGATAATTTAGATCCCTGTTTTGCCAATTCTTCAAAAAATACATTTAATTCCAATGTATGAAACTCTTTGAGCTTTTGACTGATTTTCTTTGGCTTACATTCAGCCTGCAAAAGTTCCAATGCTTTTTGCGTCTGAGCCTGTAGAGTTTTTTTCAACTCCATTATTGAAGCCGCTTTTTTCGCCAGACTTTCTTGTTGTTCAGGCGTCGCTTTTGGAATGGGCAGCTTTTCCAAATTTACAATTTTTACTTCTGCAAACACCCTGCCGGCTTCGGGTACTAGATATTTATAAATAAAATCCATCAGTTTGGAATTTAAGACCGTTATTAAATACTGTAAATTTACGTTTTCTTTTGCAATTACATTGTGGACGTTATTAAGGCTAAGATAACCATTTTTGTCAACGGCGCAAATAATTTTGTCGGATGTCTGCCGTATAACTATTTTATCTTTTGAAAAATCTAAAGACTTTCTGGGTTCAGCCAGCCAATTCCCGTATTTAAGCCATTTCCCTTCAGGGTTCAATATGCTGTATTTGAATATATTACTACCTGTCAAGTAAGGTTTATAAAACTCATCAATTCGTCTGGTTGCGTCAAATATTCTGTTTTCAACATCTTTCTTTGTTTGCTTAGGCGCGCCTTTACCTGTTTGATAAGGTTTTATGCCAACGATAATATCAACCAGATCTTTCAATTTGTATTTTTCGTTGAAAAGTTTTTCTATCAAATTTATTTTGTCTTGTCCGTAAAAAATATTAAAGCCGTTTTTATAATTTGATTTCCAGTAAACCTGAGATATTTGAGAATAAGATAATTTCAGCATTTTTTCTGCCGTATCCACGGTTGCAATGTCGACTTGAAATGAATTATCCAAAGTCTTTTTACAAACAAATATACAGGTTTCTGCTATTACATCCTCAAAGACCTGATACCGGAACAAAATAATTTTTTCAAGTTTTGTTTGTGATATGAATAAATTTCTTGTTTTTTCAAAGAAATTCATACTAAGCCATGTGGATGGAACAATAAAAGAAAACCTGCCATTACCTTTTAACAATTCAAACGCCTTTTGCATAAACACAACGTATGTGTCTATTTGATATTCAATGGCGCAGTAGTGATCGTAAATATAATTTTTTGACGCTTCATCAAGAGTTGCGCCATACGGCGGATTGCCGATTATCACGTCAAAACCGCCGTTATTCATGATTTCTTCAAATTCATTTTTCCATGAAAACGCCTTGTCGCCTGCGATTTCAGGATCGTCAATAAGCGAATTTCCACATTTCATATTCCTGCTTAAATCCTGAAGCGGATGATCTTTATGCGCGGTCTTGAGCCAAAGGGCAAGTTTTGTGATTTCGACGCTTTCCTCGTTTAAATCTACTCCATATAGATTGTTTAACAAAATAGAGCGGTCTTTTTCGGCGGGATTATAATCAAACAACGCTCCAAAACGCGCGTCTTTACTTTTCACCCGACCTTCCTCATAGCCGATTTTATACTGTTCTTTTAAAAAACTGTGCGCCTGGTTTAAAAAAGCGCCTGAACCACAGGCAGGGTCGAGGATTTTTATTGTTTCAAGTTTATCGGGATTTTCTTCAAGATACTTTCCGACCGTCTGTTCGACAATATAGCGAGTAATATATTCCGGAGTGTAGAAAATGCCGTCCTTTTTACGTTTCGACCTGGTTTTATCCTGTTCGCCGCCCGCTATCTCCGCTTTCAAAAGCTCCAGGTCGCTCAAAGACTGCTCAAAAATATGTCCGAGGATATTGACGTTGAGGTCGCTTTCAAAATTATAATCGGAAAATTTAATTATGTCCGCCCAGATGTCATCTTTAATAATGAGATCGTTTAATTGCCCGTCAAATTTGAATAAGCCGCCATTATACGCGTTTATTGGCGGGTCAATATCATATCGTCCCTCGTCTATATCCTGAAACAGATTCTTAAACTCCCGCCAGACTCTCCGGTCGCTGCGTTCACGTGATTTTATGCCCAGATCGTAAATCTGTTTTACAATATTGTGCGGTAAAAGGTTGTTTGTATCCTCGCAAAACAAAATGAAAACCATTCTGTCAAGCAGTTTTTGCGTCTTTTCAATCAGCAATTTCGGCTCAATGTCGGAGTTATTCGCCTTTATATGGTTAAAAAGTCTGACTCTAAGTTCCTTAAACTCTTTGTAAAACGCCTTTGATATTTCTTCTTCATTTTTTGAAGTATTTTTTACGAGCAGATCAAGTCCGGATTGGCGGTTTGCATTTAATAAATTATTTGCGCAGAGACAAAAATAGAACCTTTTAAATTCCGCTTCATTATCAAGTTCCAGGATTTCAAACTTCTCATAAAAACCCATTCCGCGGTCTTTGTGATAAAGTCTGATTTCGTTAAAATTGGATACGATAACCCAGTCGCAACGGTCGTATTTGTTGACATAGCCAAATGCCTGTTCAATCGGCGTAAGTTTGTTTTCGCGGGCGACCTGCTTTTTATCAAGATGGGTTTTTGCGTCTTTCAGTTCAATTACCGCGCGTGTTATGTTTTCCGAGCCGTAAAAACCCAGTGACCCGTCTGGATTAGTTGCGTCAACTTCAGTAGAAGGTTCCTGTTTAATGGTATATGTTTCAAACCCGTCGGTTTGCGCGGTGTAACCTAAAATCCCACAAAAAAACTTACTTAAAAACTGCCCCTGAATTTCCTTTTCTTTTGTTTTGTCGAGATCATGGTCTTTAAGGGCAATTTGCCAGCCCTTTATGATTTTGTTGATTTTGTCGCGCTGCTCGCCTGACGGAAAATCAAACTTTTCCATTTCGCGCGCCAATAACCGCTTGTTGAACAATGATTCCATCCTGCTTATCCTGATAATGGTTTTTAAAAAGCTTGATTATACACAGGGATGTTGCCTTGCGCCAAAAAGATCGTAAGGCAACATCCGTTTTTTTCATAGAATTGCGGCAAGTCTCCAAAAATGTGACACATAGGATGTTTCATTGTCAAACCAGGCGGTTACTTCCACGAGGTATTTTCCGCCGTTTATCCCGGATTCCGAAGTTGGCGCCGGGAGCGCCGGGCACCAGCCCGGCATTTTCAATTTATTAACCTGGATTCCTAGGCCACGTGGCAGGAAACGACCATAAACCATTGTGTCATAATGCCTTGTCCAGCACGGCTGTATGTTTTATTCAGTAACCCAAGGCGACGACACAAGCGAAATCCGGGATTAATAATATTGCCGGGCTGGTGCCCGGCGCTCCCAGGATCAACTTCGGAATCCGGGTTTATCTGTCCGAAAAACATACTTGACATATAGGAATAGTCTGTATACAATTCATATTAAACACATAGGAATTATGTGTTTAATATTTTTGAGGAGGTAGTATGAGCGGATATTTCAAACGTTTCACCATGGTTGCAACCGCACTTGTGCTGGTTATTGCCACGGGATGCGATTCCAGACGCGCGTCGGAGAATGAGGCGCAAACAACCCGGATTTTCGTGGCCGACGCGAAAACCACCCATCACCTGAATCTCTATGTCGCCAAAGAGCTGGGGTTTTTCGACAAGCGCGGTCTCGACGTGCAAATCATTGCCGTTGACGATAACGCGGCCGCGCGCGACATGGTGGTTTCCGGCGGGGCGGATGTATTCTGGACGTGCCCGACGGTAGCCATCGCCGCAATCGCGAACGGCGCGCCGATTAGAACCATCGCGCAGGTGAAAAAGCCCTGCACCAGCGTTCTGTTGGTTCCGCCGGATTCACCAATAACACAATTGTCCGACTTGCAAGGCAGGGAAATTGCCGGCATTTCGCCGACCTGCGAAGCGGTTATTTCGCTGACTTCGGCCGCCAGGTTTGCGGGCGCCAGGTTTAACCTGCACCGTTTAGCCGGCGGACCCGCCATTACCGCGCTGGAAGGACGCAGGGTGGACGGTTCGATATTGGAAGAGCCTCAAGCCAGCATTGCGGAGCTTGCCGGATATAAAGTGCTGTTCCGCGAGGTATCGGAAAACATTCCATGCCGCACGATCAACGCGAGCAACAGGCTGCTTGCAAGCAACGCCGAGCGGCTAAAGGATTTTATCAGCGCGATTGACGAAGCCAACGCGATTATTCTTTCCAACCCAACGGCGGACAATATCGTGAAAATTGCCGCTGATTACACGGGGGCGCCGGAAAATGCGATCATCCACGGCAACCATCGGCTGTTATTCGGAACTACGCTTGCGGTTGACGGTTTGATAGCGCTTGGCGATGAACTTATCGCGCTTGACAATATCAAGGAAAATCCCGGCGACAGAATGTTTGCAGGCGAATTTAAGGGAATCACATGGTAAGGATATCCTTTCCTTTTCTTATGTTGTTTTTCCCTCTGGCGTTTGTCTTTACCGCCTGCGGGGAAAATAATGCTCGCATAAAGGTCGGGCACGGCGGCGGATATCTTTCCGCCGCCCTTTACGCCGCACAGGACGGTTTTGACGCGGACTTGCCCGTGAGTCTGGATATACGGCAATTCCGTTCATCATCGGACATTGCTTACTCGCTGCTGTCGGGCGTTCTGGACGCGGGATTCGTGGAGGCTGAAAAGCTGGCGGCCTTCGCGGCGCTGGACGGCTTTGACCGGCTCAAGGTCGCGGGCAAGATAACCTATCCTTACGGCTCTACTCTTGTTCTGCGAAAAGGGCTGAATGTCCGCTTGCAGGAGCTTGGCGCTTTAACTCTTGCCGCTTCCGGGCCGCATTGCGTATTACTTGAAGAATTTATCGCCGACGCGCGGCGACTGGGCGCGGATATTTCCGGCGTCAAATATCAATACATGGCGTTTGACGCCATGATCCCGGCACTGGAAGCGGGAGCGGTGGACGCGGTTGTCATCAAGGGAACATACTCCGTGGTCGCGCTGCAGGATGGGCATTCGATACTGTATCAAAACTGGGATGTAGAGCCTGGAGACGACTGCTGTCCGGCGATTATCGACCAGGCCGCTCTTGTACTGCTGGTGCAGCGCGGCAAGTCGGACGCGATAAAACCGTTCGTTGATGCCCTGGCGTCGGCGCAGAAACTTTCTCCCGACCGATTGCGCCGCGCCGTGGCGGATAAGACGGTAATCCCGTTCGAGATACTGCAGGGTCAGCCCGTGCCGGAATTTTCCCTCGCGGACGATGAACTGGCGAAAATATTCATTGAAGCCGCAAATGAGCATCACGGTGAGGGGCATCGCCATGAATAAATACGAAAAGCGAGGCGCCCGCGGCACATTCATTCTTGCGTTACGCGAACTCGGCTATTTTTTCAAAGGCGCGGCTCTGAATATTTTTTCACCGGAATTTCTGGTGGTGTTTATTCCCCTGCTCGGGCTATGGGAGTTGCTTCCGCGGCTTGATATTGTGCCGCGCACGCTCGTACCGCCGATCAGCGATGTAGCCGTGACATTTTGGGAAATGCTTACCCGGCATAGCTTCCTGAAAGATATAGGAAACAGCATGGTTAAATTTTCCCTCGGGCTGGGAATAGCGATTTGCACCGCCATCCCGATCGGGGTATTGATGGGATGGAATATCGCCGTCAGGAAACGTACGCTTCCATTATTTCAACTGCTGTCTCCCATACCGCCGCCGGCGTGGGTTCCCGTTACGATCATCCTCTTTGGCATCGGGCTGCCGATGCAAACATTCCTGATCTTTCTGGGCGCGTTCTACCCGATTCTTTTCAACACCTACCAGGCGGTCAAGGACACCGAACCGCGCTACCTGGCAAGCGCGCGGGTGTTCGGCGCCAGCGAGCTTACGCTTATCCTGCGCGTATATTTCTGGCACGCGCTTGGCGCCATCATCATGAGCGTCAAAACAGGCGTGGCGCTGGGGCTTGTGATGCTGGTTATCGCCGAAATGTACGGAGGGCGGACGGGAATCGGCTATGTGCTTAATGAGGCCAAAGATTATTTCCAGATTTCCAAAATGGTCGTTTGCATGGTCACGCTGGGGATAATCGGATGGTTTCTGATTGAAGCGCTGAAGTTTATTGAGCTGAAACTTGCGGTGTGGAAAGTGGGGCGTTAGATGATTGAAGCGCGTAACATTACTAAATTTTTCTCCATCGTCAACGAGGATCGGACAGCCGACGGTATTACCGCGGTGCTTTCGGTGTCGCTTGCCATCGAAGATGGAAAAATCGTAAGTCTGCTCGGGCCTTCCGGATGCGGAAAATCCACTTTTCTGGAGATACTGGGCGGCCTGCAGGCGCCGACCGAAGGCAGCGTATACATCGACGGCGTGCAGGTGCTTGAACCTTTGCCGTCCACCCGAAAGGAAATGGACGCCTATCGCCGTAAATACAAATTTTTATCTCCCCTGGCGAACGGGATGTTTAAAAATCGCCCCAAGCATGACATAGCCATGATTTTTCAGGATTACGCCGTGTTTCCGTGGATGACCGCGCTGCAAAACGTGATGTTTACCCTGAAACTGCGCGGCGTTCCGCGCCGCGAACGCGAATCAACGGCGGTTGCGTACCTGAAAAAAACGGGACTTTCCGATTCCCCGCGCAAATATCCGTCCCAAATGTCGGGCGGGATGCGGCAGCGGCTGGCGCTTGCCCGCGCGCTGGCGGTGCAGCCGCGCATCATATTGATGGACGAGCCTTTCGCCGCCGTTGATACTTTAACCCGCGAGCATTTACAGGACGACCTTTTGCGCCTGTGGGATGAAACGGGCGTTACCATCGTGCTGGTGACGCACGACACCGACGAGGCATTGTATCTCTCGGATGAAATCGTGATATTTTCTCCTAACCCCGGCTCCATACGCAACCGGTTTACCGTTGATACGGCGCGTCCGCGCCGCCGCAGCGATCCGAAGCTTCTGGAACTAAAACAGCGGATAACGGCGCTTTTCAAATACGATATTGACCATGAAAGCGAATACTCAATATGAATAATTCAAATATTTTTCGTTCAACGATATACGGCGGCATTACCGACGCCATCGGGGCAACGCCGCTTGTGCGTTTGCCGAAAATCAGCGCGGGACTGCCCGGCATACTGCTTGGCAAACTGGAAGCCTTTAACCCGGCGGGCAGCGTCAAATGCCGCATAGGCGCGGCGATGCTGGAAGCGGCGCAGCGGGAGGGAAAACTCAAACCCGGCGGGGTGGTAATCGAACCCACCAGCGGTAATACGGGCATCGGGCTTGCGTTTGCCTGCGCGGCGCAGGGATACAGGCTGATACTTACCATGCCGGAAACCATGTCCATAGAACGCCGTAAACTGGTAAAGATGCTTGGCGCGGATCTGGTGCTGACCCCGGGCAGCGAGGGCATGACAGGCGCGGTAAAAAAGGCAAAGGAACTCACGGCGCAAATCGACGGAAGCTTTATGCCGCTGCAATTTGAAAATCCGGCCAATCCGCGGATTCACCGCGAAACTACGGCTGAGGAAATCTGGCGGGATACAAACGGCGATGTTGACATTTTTGTGGCCGGCGTCGGCACCGGCGGCACGATTACGGGCGTGGGCGAAGTATTGAAGGAGCGTAAGCCGTCCGTAAAAATAATCGCGGTTGAGCCGGACGCATCTCCCGTGCTTTCGGGCGGCAAGGCCGGCCCGCATCGCATACAGGGAATCGGCGCGGGTTTTGTGCCGAAAGTTCTCAACCGTTCGGTGATTGATGAAATCATCCGCGTAACCAACGAAGACGCCTTCGATACCGCCAAAAAGCTGGGACGAAGGGAAGGGACGCTTGTAGGCATATCTTCCGGGGCGGCGGTTTGGGCGGCTTTACAACTTGCGGCCAGGGCGGAAAACGCCGGCAAAGTCATTGTTGCCATGCTGCCCGATTCGGGCGAACGGTATCTTTCCACCCAACTTTCGGACACGACGGAATGTTAATACATGGGGACGAGCTTCATAATAACACGTTGATGTCACGATGTTGATGAGGTGATCGTCGAGCCAGGCGCCAGGCTTGACGATCACAGGTCTGTTACGCTACCTGAACTCGGAACAATTTCACGATAATTGTTAATCGCGTCTTTAACCGCATCCAACAAACGGGCTCCTTCCGTATGACGGTCTTTAATCCAGTCGGTTGACCATATGCGGTAGATCTTCCACCCCATATCTTCAAGCACGGTTTGGCGTAATCTGTCACGTTCTCTTGCCGTTCGCGCAGAGTGATACGTGGCGCCATCACATTCTACCCCAATGGCAAAGCGCCCCGCGTATTTTGGATGTCGAACAGCCATATCAATACGATAACCCGAACATCCCACCTGTGTAGCGACATCGTATCCATTTATTGTAAGAAACTCATGCACCGAAGCTTCAAAAGGAGAATCAAACAACGAATCATGAACTTCGGTTATTTCGCCGAGTATTGCTTTGCTTCCGTTTATTGCAAAATCAATGTATAATCTTAAAAGCTTTGGCCCCTGTCCGCTTATACGCTCAGGGTTTATATCAGTAGGCATAATAGAGCCGACAAGTTTTAGATTGTAGCGCGCCCGGGTTATTGCGACATTAAGCCGCCGTTCGCCGCCGTTGTAGTTTATTGGGCCAAACCGCATATAAAAATGTCCCGCTGCGTCAGGAGCGTATCCAATGCTTAATATAATGGTATCACGCTCATCACCTTGAACTGTTTCAAGGTTTTTAACAAACAATGGTTCTTCCCTGTCTTCTTTGAAGAATGGTTCAAATGTCGGATTTACTCGACGTTTTTCAATTAAAGCATCCAGTATTGCCGACTGCTGTATTTCACCGAACGCAATAATGCCAATACTCCTGCCTGGATATAAGTGGAAATGTTCAAAAACAAGATCGGCAACTTTTGCGGCTTCCGATTTGTTGCCGTTTTTGCCGCCGCGGTCATATACACCGCCTTTAACGTGTATATACTCCACGCCCATTCCATCTGCATTTTCAACAGCGGAAGGGAAGGTTATGAGATTGCCCTGATAGATTTTTGCATTGGAAAATGCAATTAAGTGTTCGTGACGACTGCGGTAGTGCCATAATAATGTTTGTGTCGGCAACATGATTGCTTCGTCAAGTAATGAGTCGTATGCTCCGGCATCATTGACTTCTCCATCTTCATCTACCTCATATTCATCTGAAGTGGAAATAGATGAAGTAAAGAAGTCGGTAGGCGGCAATTGTTTGCTATCGCCGGCGATTATTACCTGCTTCGCCCGAAAAATTGCGCCAATGGCATCTTCAGTTCGCACCTGCGAAGCCTCATCAAATATTACCGTGTCAAATTCAAAATTGCTTCCGAGATATGTGCTTATTGACAACGGGGACATCATAACACACGGTTTTAATGCAGGAAGAAGAGTTGGCAATTCCGCAATTAGCCGGCGTGTTGGCATCAGCCTGCGCTGTTTTGTCATTTCGCGGCGAAGCAGAGCGATCTCCATATTTGCGGAAAAGGCGTCAAGGTTAGGTAAACGAGCAACCAGTTTTGAAATTACGATTGCTTTTGATATTTCTAAATGCGACTTGTCAAGATCCTTGAACAAAGCAACCCGTTCATCCTGACGCAACCTCCTGAAATCCTGGACAGATGAGTAGTTTGGAATAACAGCGTCAAGCCATGAACGATAAAAGCATTTCATGAAAATTGGGATTATTTCATCAAAATTCAACCCGATTTCTTTTGCCTTCATAAGATAAGCATCTATGCCCAAACCGGCAAGTTCTTTTTCTGCCATACGATAATCTACCAGGCTTTCTAAACTCGCAAAATTATCCTTACAATTACCTACCATTTCTGATAATTTTGTTAATGGTGACGTGTGCGCCGACTCTTTTACCGCTTCGTCAAATAGCGAAATAAATTTTTCGTAGCTGGAAGCAATCATAGATTGCCATTCTCGAAGCATTTGAACATTCGCGCCTGTTCTTTTTATCAATTCATCGCCGCCATTGCAAGCTTCATTTATGAAATTGGAACTAAACGAATATTGCTTCGCAATACTTTTAAAGTTTATGCACCATTCTAATGTTGATATCAGTTCGTTAAAATCCGTATCATTGCTAATTCTTTTATTAAGGCTATCGCCAATTTTTTGACAAATAGCGCGCAATATTTCTTCTTTTTCGGTTAGTACAGCCTGGCATTTGGATTGCGTTATGTTGATAGCTGTCAATAAGTTCTGCCGTTCGGATGATAATTTCGATTCGGCGGATGATAATGCGATTGTAATTTTATCCAGATTTTCAGATATCTCGTCTAATAGAATCGGGAGTTCCTCCGGCTTTGCCGGAGAGGCAGTAAAAGTTTGACAAATCCGGGAGTCCATCAGGGAAACTCCCTATGTGAGCCGCTCAAGCACACAAAAGGAGAATCCGAGATGGACGGAGCAGAAAGCCTATCCCATACGAAGTGGGAATGCAAATACCATGTAGTGTTTATCCCGAAGTACCGCAAGAAGATACTGTACAAGGGGTTGCGCCAGCATTTGGGAGGGATATTCCGGAAGCTGGCGGAACAGAAGGAAAGTCGAGTGTTGGAAGGGCATTTACAACCGGACCATGTACACATGCTGATATCGATACCGCCGAAATATTCGGTATCGCAGGTAATTGGTTACATAAAAGGGAAGAGTGCAATCCACATAGCGCGAGAATATGGAGAGCGGAAGCGTAATTTTGTAGGGCAGCATTTTTGGGCCCGCGGATATTGGGTGTCAACGGTAGGCCGCGACGAAGCTGTGATCCGTGAATACATTCAGAAACAGGAACATGAGGACAAGCGGTTGGAACAATTAAAACTGTGGTAATGAGCGAGCCGCCGAAAGGCGGCTACAAACCTGATGGGCCGCGTTAGCGACCCATCTTAGCCGCTTTGAGCGGCTCACACAATAAAGCCCCCGGCTTTGCCGGGGGATATTTACTTGAAGAATCGTATCATCAAACCGGTGAAAAAGTAGTCGTCATCATTGACGAATACGACAAACCTCTTCTAAATACCATTGATTTCCCGGATGTTCACGTGAAAATAAGAAATGAATTGAAAGGTTTTTACGGCGTTTTGAAATCTTATGACGAGTATCTTAAATTTGTCTTTCTAACCGGCGTCACCAAGTTTTCTCATATCAGCGTGTTTTCTGATTTGAATCACCTTATTGATTTAACTCTTATGCCTGAATATGCCGATATATGCGGAATTACACAGGAAGAACTGGAACAAAATTTTGATGTTGAAATTGATGGTATTGTTCAAGATGCAAAATATACGCACGAGACGTATTTTGATGAATTGCGACGATATTACAACGGATACCGCTTTTCCGAAAAAGACCTCAAAATATACAATCCTTTTGGCTTGTTAAAACATTTTAATAATAATGGTAAATTTTTGACTTACTGGTATGAAAGCGGCACTCCTACTTTTTTGGTAAAACTTATTGTAAATAAAAAAGTTAATATTCTTGATTTGAAAAATTTGTTAGTTAGTTATTCCGATTTCAGCAAATTTGATATTGAAACAATGAGAGCAGCGCCGTTACTCTACCAGAGCGGCTATTTGACAATATCAGATTACAATTCTGGAAATAATCATTTTACACTCGACTATCCAAATGCAGAGGTTCGTTCATGCTTTGCCGAATCGTTGCTTGAGCATTACGCACAGGCGCCCGAAGGCAATTTCCGTTTATTATGTACAAGTTTACCAATTGCTCTTTACAATGGCGATATAGATGCGGCAATGAACACATTGAAGGTATTTTTTGCATCAATACAATACGATATCATCAAAGAAAGCGAAAATTATTACGAAACAGCCATACATTTGATTTTCACCATGCTTGGTCTTAATTCCCGTCCGGAGGTTCGTATTGCCAACGGACGAATTGATACGATAGTTGAAACCAAACATAATGTATACTGTTTTGAATTTAAATTGACCGGCAGCGCTAAAGCTGCGCTCGCGCAGATAGACACAAAGGAATACATGACGCCATGGACGGGTAGCGGCAAAAAACTGTTTAAAATTGGCGTTCAAATTGACAAGAAAAAGCGTAATATTGGCGCTTATAAGTTGAAAATTCAATAACGCAACGCAAGTTACGGCAACTGCCGTTGCGCTAAATTAAAAACCAACATAAGCATCAATTAATCAACAATATGAAGTTTTACGACAGAGAATCCGAAATTGAGATTTTGAGAAAAATTGAAGAAAATTCTTCTACTTTTGCTCAAATGACGCTTCTTATGGGTAGACGGCGCGTCGGCAAAACCACATTGCTGAAGAATGTCTTTGTAACCACAAACTCAACTGCGCTATATTTTTTTGTTTCCAAAAAGAACGAGCAGTTGCTTTGTGAAGAATTTGTAATTGAAGTTGAAGAAAAATTATCTGTTTCACTCGGTAGATTTCAATATTTTGCTCAATTGTTTAAGGCGTTAATGATTCAATCACAATCGCGGAATTTTACACTGATTATTGACGAATTTCAGGAGTTTGCAAACATCAATTCTTCCATTTTCAGTGATATTCAGAATATTTGGGATTCATACAAGGAAAAGTCCTCTATAAATCTGATATTTTGTGGTTCTATTTATTCTATGATGAAAACGATTTTTGAAAATCATAAAGAGCCGCTTTATGGCAGAGCCACATCAAAAATGCTCATTAAACCTTTTACCGTAACTGTCATAAAGAAAATATTATCCGACTATAACGCCGATTATACAAATGAAGACCTTTTGGCATTTTATATGATTACAGGCGGTATAGCAAAATATGTAGAACAATTGGTTATAAACAGGGCGTTTACTAAAGACAGTATCTTGGATACCGTATTTCTTGAACATTCGTTCTTTTTAGACTAAGGGCGTGCTGTGTTAGTTGATGAATTTGGAAAAGATTATAGAAATTATTTTTCTATCCTTTCGCTCATAGCCTCTTCAAAAAATCGGTTCTACGACTTTTTGTGTGGAACGTTAAAAAAAAGTATTACTTTTGTACTATGAAAAAAGTAGAAGAAATTTTAAATAAAATTCTGTTGCCATTGAACAGTTGTTGGAAAATTTCCGATGTTCAATTGCATGAGTCCACTGATGAGGTCTATGTTTCTTTAGCGTATGATTTGCCTTATATAGAAGCTAATGGTCGTCGTTACAGTATTTACGATCATCGTCCTTCACGTAATTGGCGTCATTTAGATTTGTGGCAGTATAAGACGTATATATCAGCCCGTTTACCTCGTTACAAGGACGAAAAGGGCTTTTATCATACGATTGAAGTTCCTTGGGCAAAACCAAGTGAACAGATGACAGTTTTGCTTCAAAAAAA
>Ga0099364_10007267_pt1 | contig 15867 bp, 11 predicted proteins | sample TergutTh196P3_FD_73070 | JGI IMG/M metagenome (GOLD analysis project Ga0099364, IMG submission 73070) | Microcerotermes parvus P3 segment gut microbial communities from Pointe-Noire, Republic of the Congo - Th196 P3 | ecosystem: Host-associated > Arthropoda: Insects > Digestive system > Gut ...
GCTGATTTGGGTGGCTGTGCGGCTTGTGCGACTTATCCGCAAGAGATTGTAAAGTGCCGTCATATCGGCGTTTCCAACGATAAACATACTGTCTGTTGGTTCGATATTTGACCGCGGCGGCGGTTACACCGTGCTTTTCTGCATATTTCAGCAGGGCTTGACGAAAGCGCATTGTTTGTGTTATAGTTGTCATAGCGGGTTTCGGAAACCTCCCTGTTGCTTTTTTGTTTTAGCAACTATAACTGTAACACAGGTTTCCTTTTTCCGCTATTCTTTTTTTGTGAAGTGTAACACTTCTATTGTAATCCTACATAATACTTATGTTCCCCAAAAAATCCCCCTTGATTTTTGTAAATTTTTATGTTATAATTATATTCGGGTGATTAAACCCTTCATATGAATCTACCGAATCGGGGAAAGCGAAGCTTTTCAATTCGCACCGCTGAAGGGAGGACATAACGAAAAATGAAGAAGGACAAGAATATAACATACATCGACTTCTCCGCGCCGCTCCCCGATATGGGCGATGCGGGCGGGGCTTACACGCCTGATGTCAATCTTGGCAGGGGGCGCGGTGAGCGGGATTACGGCGGTGGCAGTCGTGGCAGTGGCGGGGGTAAGTCCGCACGGGGGCGGTCGGCTGTTGATAGGGATTACGGCGGTAGCGGCGGCAATCGCGGTAGTAACGGCGGCGGGAACGGCAATCGCGGTAACGGCAGAACGCCCGCCGATAGAGATTACGGAGGCAACAGCAACAACGCCGGTAAACCCGCAAAACCCAAAACCGCCAAACCCGGCAGCAAGCTGCCCATAAAAAAAGGCAAACTCACCACGGCGCAGAAAGTCCGCAGTGTGCTTGCAGTAATCGGCACGACTGCGCTTGCAATTATGATGATTGCGGTGATTACGGTCTGCATAGTCGCGGTCGCGCTGACGGTTTATGTAATGCAGTTCGCCGAGGACTCGTTCGATATCGACTTGAAGAATGCCGAGATGAATTTCTCGAGCTTTATAATGGTCTTTGACCCGCACGCAACCATGCCCCCCGAGTACGACGAGGACGGCGAACCTGTCGAGTTTGACGAGAACGCTTTGGTGATGGAAGCGGGCGAGGAAGGCTTTGGCGCGTGGGTGGAAGTCAAGCGGTTGAGCGGGGACGAGAACAGGCGTTGGGTCGATTACGACGATATACCCGGGCATATGATTGACGCGATTATCGCCAATGAAGACCACCGTTTCTTTGAACACGAGGGGGTGGACTGGTATCGCACGGTCGGCGCGACTGTTACCGCGCTGATTGACGACCGGGTAACAGGCGGCTCTACCATTACACAACAGTTAGTTAAAAATTTAACAGGCGACGACAAGGTCAACATCGGGCGCAAACTGCGGGAGATTTTCCGCGCATTGAGCCTTGAGCAGACCTACACTAAAGTCGATATACTTGAAAATTATATGAATTTAATCGGCTTCGGCGGGACTTCATACGGGGTCGATTCGGCGGCGTGGTATTACTTCGATAAAACTATTCAAGAGGTGACACTCGCGGAGGCCGCCATAATCGCGGGGGTAATCCCGTCCCCGCATAACTACAACCCCTACATCAACACCGCAAATGCGCGTAGCCAGCAGGAAATAGTACTGCGGCACATGCAGACCTACGGCTTTATTTCCTACGCCGAGCGGCAAGCGGCACTGCGCGAACCTATCCGTTTCCGCAGGCCGGTGGCGGGCGAGTATTTCAACTACCTTGACGACAGGGTGGTCTTCCAGAGCGACTTCGACCCCGAGGAAAACCTCTATTTCGAGGACACACCGTGGGACGAATTGCGCGAAAATATCCCCTACAAGTGGAATGGCGACTACGATGTATCGCAAGACTGGTACGTAGATGCGGGGTTGTGGCAGGTGGCGACAAAGCTTGCCGACGAACGCGGTGTCTCCTACGACCGCGCAATCGACCAAATCAAAAACGGCGGGTACACCATATACCTCAATGTAGACATCGGCATGCAAAGGCGGCTTGAAGAAAAGGCACGCGACCCGTATACCTTTGTGTCGTTCTACAATGAGGAGCAGGAAGACCCGCAAAAGCTGATTCAAGGCGGGTTCGTGATAATGGATTACGGCGGCAGAGTACTGGCGGCTGTGGGCGGTATCGGTGAAAAGCCGGGCGACGATTGTTTCAATCGGGCGACACAGTCACTGCGGCCAATCGGCTCGACCGTAAAGCCGATTTCGGTCTACGCCCCCGCAATCGACATGAATATATTGACCTACTCGACTTTCGTAAGGGACGTTTCGGGGCGCAGACGTGACCCGAATAATCCGTCACACGAGGACAACTGGCCGCTGAACTTCTCCAACACACCGCCGGGCAATTTGGGCAGCGGGTACTACTATCCTACGTGGTACGCGGTACAGCAGTCGTTCAACACCGTCGCGGTGCGGACTTTGCAGAAGGTCGGCTTTCAAGCCTCGTACTCGATGTTGACCGACAGCCTCGGTATATCCACACTTGACCCCGACATAGACATGAACTGGTCGCCTTTGGGGCTCGGCGCGTTCACACATGGCGCGGCCCTGCACGAGGTAACTTCGGCGTTTGCAATCTTCGGCAACGGCGGGGTGCATTACGAACCCTATTTCTTCTCAAAAGTAGTTGACCACAACGGCAGTATTATACTCGAGCAAAACCTAATCGGGACACAGGCGGTCGAGAGTGACTCTGCGTGGATTGTCAACCGTATGCTCAAGACCGTGGTTGACGACCCGAGCGGCTCGGGGCAGTACGCGAAAATCCCGAATATAGAAGTCGTCGGCAAAACAGGTACTTCAAACGACATGAAAAACCTGCTCTGGAGCGCGCTAACCCCCGATTACGTGGCAACCGTGCGTATCGGCTACGACGACGGGCAGATGGAACTCGCGGCTCGTGCGGGGGACGGTTGGCGTTCACCCGCGCGGATTTGGGGCGAAATCATGAGCTATGTCATGGCGGAGAATATAGATATGTCGGTGCCGAGGAATTTCTCCCCCGAACCGACCGTAATCGAGCGGTCATACTGCACTATGACAGGCTTTATAGCATCTAACCGCTGCGTAAATACCCGCGTGGGCTACTACAGGCCGTCGAACGTCCCCGAGGTCTGCTTCGCCGACACTCACGCCGATAACGGCGCGTCGTTCTGGGCCGCGAATGGCGACCCGCCGGATTGGAGACCGCAGTATAATTGACAATGGACAATTGATAATGGACAATTGGTGGGGGCTTTCGACCATCGAAAAATATATAAGGGAGAAATATCATGATAAAGACAACGGTTGACCTTGATGAAAAATTACTTGAAAAAGCCACCAAGATTTTTGAGGGCAAAACGAAGAAGGAAATTATTTCTATTGCCCTTATAGAGCTTGTGGAGCGGCACGAGAAGAAAAATGTTGCAGACCTAATCGGGAAGATTTCCTTTGCGGACGGCTACAACTATAAGGAAATGCGGAGGTCTCCACATGATTTTAGTTGACACGAGCGTGATTATCGACACGTTGAAGAAGAACGAAACGCCGAAGTCCTCGATATACCTCGCAATCCTCTCTGCCGGTTCGCCCTATTGCATATCGGTATTGACCTACCATGAATTATTGCAAGGCGCAAAGAACGAGCAGGAGTTTGAACAACTTAAAGAGTATTTCGGTTCACAGTCTATACTGCAACTCCCGAATGACAAAGATTTTTTCGAGCAATCTGCAAGCATATATTTTGCACTACGCAGGAAAGGAAAGACTATCAGAAGCACCGTTGATGTTATGATAGCAATGCAGGCAATCCACGGAAATCATACGTTATTGCACGACGACAGGGATTTTGATGCAATAGCCGATGAGTTTTCGGAGTTGAAAATTCTTACAGGAACCAAATGAAAAAACTACACCTAACCTCCCCCTGCCACTTCGGCCTCGAAAAAACCCTCTCGTTTGAGCTCAAACGTGCGGGCGGTGAGAATTTAGAAGTCACCGACGGCAGGGTGAATTTCACGGGCACGGCCGAGACTTTAGTCCGTGCGAATTTAAGCTGTTCGGTTGCGGAGCGGGTCGGCGTGGTTTTGGCGCAATTTCGGGCGCGGACTTTCGATGATGTTTTTGAGAATGTGCAGTCTATTGCAATAGGCGAGTATCTGCCTGTGGACGGCGCGTTTTCTGTGGTGAAAGGGCAGTCGGTCAGCTCAAAGCTTACGAGCATCCCCGCGCTTCAGCGGACGGTCAAAAAGGCGTTGGTACAGGCGATGAGCCGTTGTCACAATGCGAGTAATCTGCCCGAAACAGGCGCGCTGTACCCGGTGCGATTCTTCCTGCACAAGGACGAAATGACGGTCTTCTTGGACTCATCAGGCGAGGGTTTACACAAGCGCGGGTATCGCGCAAAGTCAGTCACTGCGCCGATTAAGGAGACTTTGGCGGCAGGGATTATCGACATTGCGGGATTCGGGCGTAAGGGCGCAGTGACACTCGCAGACCCCTTTTGCGGGAGCGGCACGATTTTGATTGAGGCGGCGTTCAAAGCCTTGAAGATACCGCCGTGTCTCAATCGGGGTTTTGCCGCCGAACACTGGGGGTTTATACCGCGTGAAATCTGGCGGGAACAGCGGGAGATTCTGCGGAGTGAAATAGTGCAAGACAGCGACTTCGCGGCGTTCGGGTACGACTGCGACCCCGAGGCGGTTCGCCTCACACTCGAGAACGCCCGAAAGGCGGGTGTCGCGGAGTATATCCACGCGGAAACACGCGCTATCGCCGACTTCGCATATCCCGAAAGTGCAAGTACTTGCACAGTAATCACAAACCCGCCCTACGCCGAGCGTATGCTTGAGCGGGAAGAAGCCCGATTAATTTACCGCACAATGGGCGAAAAGCTGTTGCCGCTTGGCGACAATCGGCTGTTCGTGATTACATCGGACGAGCAATTCGAGACCTTGTTCGGGCAGAAGGCGCGGCGCAATCGGAAACTTTATAACGGTATGCTAATGTGTAGGTTGTATAATTATGAGTAAGTTTATCAGGATTTTTGCAGTCATATTCGCGGTTACTTTGCTATTGACTTCACCGAGTAGCCTTGCTTTGGCGGGCGGTTTTGACTTTGAGGCCTTCGAGTATGAACACCCCGGTTGGCTGATTGTCACCCACCCCGACCCGCGTTTCCGCGAGACTTCCGCGCCCCGCATGAGCCTTCTCGGCGCGGCCGACCCCGCATTGCCGCTCTACATAAACGGCGAGCAAATCCCGACGACCCCGAACGGCTTTTTTGTCTACTACGCCGCTCTCGAAATCGGCGATAATGTTATACATTTGCTCAATGGCGACAACGAGGACTACGTGACGATTACGCGGTTGGCAGTTGAGACCGGTGGTGATGACACACCGTGGTCGCCCACCGTTTCGGAGTATTCAAGTGGTACGTTTGGCTCAACCGAGTATGATAATATTTCGCGGTTCACCGATTTTAATGATGATTTGTACGGCAAAACGCCGCTCGTGGACAGGACGACCTTCGCAATTCTGGGCGAGTACGACGAGTTTTACGTCATCGGCGACGGTACAATGGTCTTCAAAAGCAACGTCTATATGTTGGACCGAATTATCCCGCCGATAGTCTTATCCGGTGGGGCGGTAACGCCGGGCAGTAACGATGTTTCAATCAGCTTTGAGGTCAGCGATTATCCGCTCTACGACATAGAATTGCAGACACACGGGGATAATACGGCGACCTTGAAAATCTTCGCGCCGAGTGACGAAAGCCGCTTAATCCCCGACGGCCGCTATATCCTCACAGCGGACAACTACCACTACACCGAGCATTTCACGGTGAACGGCGAACCCCGCGAAATCGGCGCAATCGTGCATGAGCTGAGTTTCGGCAGGATTCCCGTGGGGTACTTGGTTGAGTTCAAGGGCGGCGTTATGACGGTGACTTTCAAGTTCTCGCCGACTGCGTTGTCGCGTGCGGTGGTACTGCTTGACGCGGGACATGGCGGCTCCGACCCCGGTGCGCTCGGCCCGCCCGCCGATTACGGCCCTATGGAGAAGGATTTTAACCTGCACGTTGCCCGATTGGCGCGGGATTATCTCGTGGCAAGGGGGGTAACGGTGGTGTTTCTGCGGGACGACGACGTCCGCATTGACATAATGGACCGAATCGCGCATTTTCACACCCAAGCCGAGCCACTGCCCGACCTTGTCATTTCGGTGCACTCAAATTCGATGCCGCTGACCGCGGATTTTTCGGCCGTACAAGGCCCGCGAATCTACCACACGCTCGAAACTGCCGAACCCGCCGCAACTCACATGATTAGCACGATTGCACAGGAGACCGGGAATATTTTCGAGTTGCCGATTCGCCGCAATTTCGCAATGGCGCGGTACACGGGCGGCCCGTCAATGCTGTTCGAGATGGGGTTTTTGTGCAACCCAATTGAGTATGAAAAGATGATAGAGCCTACCTATATCAACAGGTTGGGGTACTCGCTCGGCATGGCGATTGAGCAGTATTTGACCGATTCGGCACAGGCCGACATTGATTTCCGTCAAGCCTTATACTCGGCGGACGATTCGGAATTTGACGAAACTGAATTATTCGATATTTTTGATTTCTACCAAGAACAATTGCAAGATTACCAAGCAATCCCCGCAATGGCCACGCCCGAGGCAGAGCCTACACGCGGCCCGCCGCCCTTGAAAGAGGCGTTAATCCTCTACATAGCGGTAATGGCGGGGGTGCTTTTGGTGGGGGCGGTGTTGTACTTGCCCCACGCGGGCAAGTTAATTAATAATGAATAAGGAATAAGGAATAGTGGACAGTGAATAGTGGGTAGTGAATAGTGTTTTTAATTTAGCAACCGCGCAAGGACGGTACACGAGCCATAAATTATTCAATCGGAAAACCGTCGCAAAGCGACACCAAAATTATTCATTATTCATTATTAATTATTCATTAAATTAAGGGTTGACAAGCGGGAAATGTTGTGGTATAATTTTTAGTACGGAGGCGTAGCCCAGCTGGTAAGAGCGCTTGCTTGACATGCAAGAGGTCGGTGGTTCGAGTCCACTCGTCTCCAATAGCACGAGAACCACAAGGTTCAGAGTCCACTCGTCTCCAATAGCACGAGAACCACAAGGCTCAGAGTCCATTCGTTTCCAGAAGCGTGACGCTTCACCCAATTCCGTCGGCACAAAAGCACATCAAACTTTCAGTCTTGTTTTGCCGACGGGGGCAGAAGTATTTCGCATTTTGTATCACCCCCCGCATGTAGGGGCGCGCATTGCGCGTCCGTGGGTTCGCACCCCCCACATGTAGGGGCGCGCATGGCGCGCCCGTGGGTTCGCCCCCCCACATGTAGGGGCGCGCATTGCGCGCCCGTGGTTCGCACCCCGCACCCCGATAATTATTGTCGGGGGCGTAAGCACCCCGCACCCCCCAGTGAATCTATAAGGAATGTAAAAAATGTACGTAGCCCTAATTGCAACATCAGTAATAGTTCTGCTCTGTATTTTCTTGAGCAAGGCTTTCTCGCGTATCGGCGTTCCGTCGCTGTTGGTTTTCCTTGTTTTAGGTATGTTAATGGGCTCGGAAGGGCTTGCAACCTTAGTTGACGGCATTGAAGGAATCTACTTTCACAACTACGACGTTGCCGAGATGGTTGCATCGTTTGCACTGATTTTCATAATGTTCTACGGCGGCTTGGCGACCAACTGGAGTACAGCGAAGCCAGTCGCGCTTCGTGCGGGGTTAATGTCGTCTTTGGGTACGGTGATTACCGCGTTTATCATAGGGGGTTTTTGCGCGCTTGTTATGGGCGTGCCTTTTTTGTATGGCTTGCTGTTCGGCTCGGTTGTCTCGTCTACAGACGCGGCATCGGTCTTCTCGATACTGCGTTCACGCAAGCTCAACCTCAAAAACAACTTAGCCCCCCTGCTCGAAATCGAGAGCGGCAGCAACGACCCGTTCTCCTACATGATGATGGTGATTACGATTGCCGCCATAACCGCGAGTGAGTCGGGCGGCTCGATTTCGCATGCTTTATTCGGCGCAATCGCGCTCCAGATTTTCGCCGCAATCGGTGTAGCCGCGCTCATTTCGGCGTTTGCAATGCTGATATTCTCGCGGTCTCGTTTTGAAAACACCGGGTTCTACCCGATATTCCTGACGGCGGTTGTACTGCTCGGCTTTGCAACCTGCTCATATGTCGGCGGCAACGGTTATCTCTGTGTCTATATTACGGGAATCGTCGTCGGTAACAGAAATTTCGCCAACAAAGTCAACACCGTGCATTTCTTCGACAGCATATCCCACCTTATGCAGATTCTGCTGTTCTTCATGCTCGGTCTGCTCTCGTTCCCGTCCAAATTGCCGGGTATACTCGGCTATGGCATTATACTATCACTACTGCTGATAATCATCGCACGGCCGGTTGCAGTCGCGGCAATACTCAGCTGGTTCAAGACCCACCCCAAGCAACAATTGTTTGTCTCGTGGGTGGGATTTCGCGGGGCGGCGTCGATTGCGTTCGCGATAATGGCAATACACGCACTCGGCGACAAAATTCCCTACGACCTCTTTCACTTGGTATTCTTTTTGGCAATGTTCTCGGTAATGGTGCAAGGTACCCTCATGCCTGTTGCCGCAAAAAAGCTGAATCTCATTGACGAGAGCGACGAAAACTCGGTCATGAAGACCTTCACAGACTACTTCGAGGAGGTTCACACACATCTGAAAGTCCACCGTATCAAACCCGACGACAAGCTCGCCGACAAAAGCGTGGCCGACTCCGCAATCCCCGAAAACCTGCTAATCGTCATGATAAAACGCGGCGACGAGGTCATCTTCCCCAAAGGCACGACTAAGATTTTGGAAAACGATATACTGATGGTGAGTGGGGAGGATTTTAGTTTTTTTGATGAATGAATATGCAATTTTTCAGCCGATTGCGAAACTCACGGACGCGCAATGCGCGCCCCTACATGTGGCGGCTCGGCTTTATTTTTCATCTACATATTGTAGGGGCGGGCATTGCCCGTCCGCAAAACAGTAGGTTTTGCAATCGTCTGAAGCAATATTTTCAAAAAACTATTGACAAATCAAATTTTTGTGTTATAATAGAGTTGAACAGTAAAATAAAAGCAGAGGGTTTCCCCTCTACTTTTGTGCAACAGAGGTTGCTAATCTCTGTCGCTGGGCTTAGAACGACGGTCTTGTGGTGGGGAGCGTCGTTCTTTTTTTGTCCGCAGTGTTATGTATATCGCGCGCAGTGCTTTTTCGATGGGGTTGCGGATATAATCCCATACAGCACATGCAATTATGCTTACCACGAACTCAAAAAAACTAACTCGCATAAGTAATCCTCCTTTCATAGATTTACAGCAATTAAAACTGCCGCAAACCTACTCCAGGTACACCATGTACACTACTTACCACCAAAGAGCGAAGTCCTCGTCCGTGTTTATTGTAGCATGTTTTTATTAATTTGTCAAGTTTCCGCGAAAAATAAAATATGTAGGGCGGGGGTTCAATCCCCCGCCGTTCATGTATTGCGAATATGCGGTCGGGCGTGGAAGCCCGACCCTACATTTATGTCCTCTTACGGCGTGTGTAGACCCACAGGGCGGTTGATGTGCCGAGTAGTGCAATCGCAATCGCGGCGAACCCGCGCATGTCGGGTAGTGCGGTCGGCGTGGGCAGAATCGGCGGCGGATCGTCAAAACATTCACAGTAACAGATGGCCCCGTCCGACACGTCACATTCGTCACAGCACCTGACACCGTTGTTCTGTGGGCAAAAGTAACGCGAACCATTAGGGGCGTTGCCTTTAACGGTCGCCCTTATTGTATAGATTGAACGCCTGATTGCAGGGTCACGCAAATCAATCTCGTTACCTCGGGCCCCGAAATTTACAAGCTGTGTTAATTTATCAAAAGTGGACAGAGTGATAAATTTATTATTAGCAATATTCACCGTCCTGAGTTTGGGTGAGTTTGAAACATCGAGTTCTTCGAGATTATTGTGGCGAACGTCCAAAGTCACAAGCTCGATATTTTCCGAAACATCAAGCACGGATATGTTGTTTGAATAAATATTCAGAATTTCAAGCTTGGTATTATTTGAAACGTCAAGTTCCTCAAGTTGGTTTTGACTAACCCACAACCATTCGAGTTTGGTTAAGTCCGAAACGTCAATAGCTACAAGATTATTGTTGTCAACATGCAATTCTTTAATTTCGGTGCTGCCCGAAACGTCAACCTCGGTGAGTTGACCGTTGGGGACATACAAGCCTGTGAGGTCGGCAAAGTTTGAGGCATCAAGCTTGCCGGATAAACCGCTCACGAGTGCGAAGTTTATGGTTTGAACCCTGATGTTTGCCGACCAAATATTGTGCCAATAAATTCCGTCCCAGTTCGCAGGGTCGTCCAAGTCCCAGCCTAACTTTGCCAAGTTATCGCCTTGTTGTGCAAAGGCTACGAGTTTTTGGTAGTCGTTTTTGTTGAAGTTGGGCGGGGTTGGGTAACAACCGCAGAAATCCGGGTGCTTGCCGCAAAACTCACAGCCCGCGACCGCATCGTGGAGTATAAAGCAATCCGGCAAAGCCAATCTCAACTCGTCTATTTGCGCCAATGTGAGAGGGTTTTCAGACAAATGCAACACCGTCAAATTCGTCATCTCCGACAACTGCGAAATGTCACTAATGCCGGTGTTATTCAAATGCAACGTGGTCAAAGTCGTCAGCCCCGACAACGGAGAAAAGTCACTAATACCGGTGCCGTTCAAACTCAAGAAAAACAACTCCGTCAATGCCGACAACGGCGAAAAGTCTTCAATGGGGTTATCGTCCAAACTCAATGCTCCCAATTTTATCAAGCTTGTTATTCCGGAAATATCGGTTATTTCGGTTCTGCCTATCTGCAATAATTCTAAGTCAGTTAACCCCCATACAACCTCGAAGTTTGTGATGGTTTTAGTATAGTCCAAAGCCAACGTTGTCAAATTCGGTAACTCCGACAACACCGAAATGTCGGTGATGTTAGTGCTCGTTAAGAGCAACATCTTCAACTCCTTCAAATTAGTCAATACCGAAATGTCGGTGTTGTCGGGGTTGCCGGACAAATGCAACTCCTCCAAATTCGTCAAGCCGCTTATAGGCGAAAAGTCACTAATACTATTCATTGCCAAATTCAACTTCGTCAAATTCGTCATAAGTACAAGCGGCTGTATGTCCTCGTTCGTAAGCCCCTTGTTATATAAATTCAGCTCTGTTAAATCCGTGGAATATTCCTCGTCTTTGATAGTGATAGTATCCGCGCTTGCTGTAATCGGCATAATTGCCGTCATTGCCAAAACCATTGCCGCCGCGATTATTGTCGAAATAAATTTTCTCATCGTAAACTCCTCCACTGTAATTTTTTCCTTAGACGATTGCAAAACTCACGGACGCGCAATGCGCGCCCCTACATATAGCGATTTGGTTTTATTGTTCATCTATATACTGTAGGGGCGGGCATTGCCCGTCCGCAAAACAATACGTTTCGCAATCGTCTAAATATTTTCCTTAATTATACCACAATCCAACACACAAGTCAACTATCAATTAACCGCCATCACTTCAATAAAGTAATCCCCCGGCTCGGTGGGCGGCAACTCCGCGAAAACCCCCACAACCTCAATGACCGTGCCTTCTTCAAAGCCCTCGAAGCCGCCGTCGTGTCTGATTTCAAACGCGATAGGCGGGCAACACTCGTCGGTCGCGGCGATTTCCACAAAATAGTAAGTTTCGCCCTCATAGAGGAACGGCGCGAAAATGCCGCTGACCTTGACCGTCTTCCCCAAATAATTTTGGGGGTTTTGGGCAAGCATATCGGTGGCGGTGGACGCCGCCATAGTCGCGCTCATGCGGGTGAGGTCGATGTCAACAGCGGTGACACCGCCGGGCGTTTCGGAATCGTCGGCTTTGTTGTTCATGATTGCGCGTATGGCGTAATGGGCGAGCACAAGCGACAGCACAAGCACAACCGCCGCTATAAGGCAGATAATGATTGTGACTTTGCGGCGTTTTGCCGCTTTGGCTTTTTCTTTGGCTTTTTTGGCTTTGGATTTTTTGGACATGATTTCACCTTTCTGGGTTGTGGGGGTTTACCCCCACTCCCCCTTGTAATGGGGGTAAACCCCAAACCCCATGTCCCTTAATGGGGGCTTTGCCCCCAAACCCCCACCTACTTTTTGCTTGTGCAAAAAGTAGGCAAAAACACAGTCGCTCATGCGCCGCGACCGGCTACATTGTACGCTGGCCGGTCGAGACCGTCCGGCGCACAATGGTGCTAATTTGCAGGTGTTTTGCTTGCTGTTAGGCTTGTGGGGATTACCTGTGCATATAGGGTTTGTGGGAGTGCAGGGGTATTGCTATTCTGAGTGGGCTTCGCGTTCATGTTGCCGTCTACGAGGACATCTGTGTAGGGGCGAACTCCGTTCGCCCGCATGTCGCACACGCCCTGTTTGCGGACGACCGTGCGCGGTCGTCCGCCATATGCGCGGCTCGTGCGCGAGCCGCCCGGCTCTCGCCGCCCGTGGATTTTTGGTTGTGTGGGATTTTGTGGAGTCGTAAATTATTCAGTCGGAAAACCGTCGCGGAGCGACACCACAATTGTTCATTATTCCTTATTCATTATTAATTGTTCTAAGCAAATCTCCTCTTAACCAACGACACCACCCAAAACACCCCAAACACCCCAATATTCACCGTAACAATCGTCGAGCCTACGGGTGTGCCCGAGAGGATTGAGATTACTATGCCGAGGGCGGCGCAGGTTACGGCGGCTATGCAGGAGCAGATTGTCACCGAGAGGAAGGTCTTGAACAGGCGCATTGCAGTGAGTGCGGGGAAGATTACGAGCGCGGAAATCAGCAGAGTGCCGACTAAATTTATTGCCAAGACAATAATTACGCCGATTACGATTGCAAGTATAAGATTGTAGGTTTTGGCTTTTGTTCCGGTTGCAGTGGCGAAGTCTTGGTCGAAGGTTACGCTGAAAATCTTGTGGTAGAACAAGCAAAAAACTGCAATTACCAACACCGACAAACCCGCGCAAATCCAGACGTCGGTCATGGTAAGCGTGAGGATTGACATCGCGCCGAACAGCGTTGTACAGACATCGCCCGACAAATTCGCAGACTTCGGAAACAAGTTCATAATCAGATAGCCGACCGCGAGTGTACCCACCGAAATCATCGCGATTGCGGCGTCGCCGTTGATTTTTGCGTTTTGGCTTGTTCGCAGGAGCAGAATCGACGCCCCAACAGTCACCGGTAACACCAAAATCAGATTATTCGTGAGGTTCATTACCGTGGAAAGCCGCTCGCTGACTAAGCCGATGGCAGTTGCGACCGCGATTGTCCCGAACGCCACGTTCGACAGGCCTTGCCCGATGAACGAAAACCGCTTCAGCACAAGTGTCACGCCGATTAGCGAGGCACACAGCGCAATCAACACGCCGACGATTAGCGCGTATCGGACGAATGCGAAGTTTGTGAAATAAAAAACAAGCTCGTCAATTGCGTTACTCAGCATTATTCTCACCTCCTGCATACTTCTCCCCAACATCACTCGTGAGATAATCGGCTTTTGTGCCGAAGAACAGCATCTTCTGCTCCCCGACATGCAACACGTGAGTTGCGTACTTGAGGAACGCCGCAACGTCGTGCGAGACCATGATGATGCTGGTACCGCTTTGGTTCAAGTCAGCAATCAGCGCGTACATATCGGCGGTTGCCTGCGGGTCTAACCCGGCGGCGGGCTCGTCAAGGAGCAGGATTTTCCGTGTCGCACACAACGCCCGCGCCAGCAACGTCCGCTGTTGTTGCCCGCCCGACAGCTCGCGGTAACATCGTTTTGCAATTTTGTCAATGCCGAGTTTCTGCATATTTTCTTCTGCCAATTGCTTTTCGGCGCGGGTGTAATACGGGCGCAGGCCGCGCCGATTGAGACAGCCCGACCGGACTACCTCACGTACTGATGCGGGGAAGTCTTTCTGAACTACGGTCTGTTGCGGCAGGTAGCCTATTTCGTTGGCTTTTAAGCCCTCACCGCCGCTAATCTTGCCCGACATGGGGGTTTTCAGCCGCAGTAAGGTCTTCATGAGTGTGCTTTTGCCCGAGCCGTTCTCCCCGACAATGCAGAGGTAATCCCCGGCGTTGACCTCGAAGGTCACGCCGCCGAGGACGGTTTTGCCGTCGTAGCCGAGGGTTAGGTCTTGGCAGGTTAGTTGTTTGTTCATGGTTTTCTACTTTCTTTGGGGGGTTGCGGACGCGCATTGCGCGTCCCTACATTGGGGGTTGATGTTGTTTTGTTTGTAGGGACGACCGCCCTCGGTCGTCCGTGGATTTTACGGGTGCTGAAAATTTTCCGTGAATTTGCGGACGACCGGGGGCGGTCGTCCCTACGGCGCATGAATTTTTATGTTGTCGATAAATTTTATTGTAGGGAACGGTTTTTAACCGTTCCGTTGATGAAACTGTGCAAATTCACTCAAATTATAATGCCGTTCAGACTTTGCGGAACGGTTACGAACCGTTCCGTTGATGAAACTGTGCAAATTCACGCAAATTATAATGCCGTTCAGACTTTGCGGAACGGTTACGAACCGTTCCGTTGATGAAACTGTGCAAATTCACGCAAATTACAATGCCGTTCAGACTTTGCGGAACGGTTACGAACCGTTCCGTTGATGAAACTGTGCAAATTCACTCAAATTATAATGCCGTTCAGACTTTGCGGAACGGTTACGAAACCGGGCAAATTCACGCAAATTACAATGCCGTTCAGACTTTGCGGAACGGTTACGAACCGTTCCCTACACAACACCGCACCATGTTTCGGGGGAATTACGGCGGTTGTGCGGGGGTTTGCGGTTGCGTGGGAATTGCGGGCGAACGGAGTTCGCCCCTACATTGTTGATGTTGCCGTGTTTCGGGGAAATTTACGGCGGTTGTGCGAGGATTGCGGACGACCGAGGCGGTCGTCCCTACAATACACCCCGCCATGTTTCGGGAAATTCACGAACACAAAAATTTTATCAATTTCTGCATTCTGCATTATCATTTCTGCATTAGTTAGCCAAGGCTTCCTTTAAGACCCCCAAATTCTTCTCCATAATCCCCAAATAAGAATCCCCCAAAGTCGCCGTCTTCATATCGTCAAGCACTAAGACTTTTTGGTTGCCGTTGGCGGTGCTGCGGATTACTGTTTGGGCTACCCCGCCGTCTGAGGCGGCTGTGATTATTACCACGTTCAGGCCCAGTTCATCGACCTTTTCGGCTAAGAACGCGATAGTTGCGAAGCTCGCCTCGGTCTCTGCCGAACAGCCCGAGAATGCCGCGTGGTAAGCCAAATCGTAATCTTTCATCAGGTATGCGAAGGGGAATCGGTCGGCCACGACAAGCTCGGTTATGACGGCGGCTTGCCTTGCGGCTTGGTAATCCTTGTCTAAATCGAGGAGCTTTGCGGCGTAGTCGGCGGCGTTGCTCTTGTAAGCGGCGGCGTTTGCGGGGTCTAATTCCGCAATGGTGTCGGCAATCGCCGCGACAAGTACCGCTGAATTACGCAATGAGACCCAGATGTGCTCGTCATATTCGTCGTCGTGGTCGTGGTCGTCATGGTCGTCATCATGGTCGTCATCGTGGTCGTCATCGTGGTCGTCGTCATGGTCGTCATCATGGTCGTCGTCGTGGTCGTCATCGTGGTCGTCATCATGGTCGTCATCGTGGTCGTCGTCATCATGGTCGTCATCGTGGTCGTCGTCATCGTGGTCGTCGTCGTGGTCGTCATCGTGGTC
>Ga0099364_10007268_pt1 | contig 15865 bp, 8 predicted proteins | sample TergutTh196P3_FD_73070 | JGI IMG/M metagenome (GOLD analysis project Ga0099364, IMG submission 73070) | Microcerotermes parvus P3 segment gut microbial communities from Pointe-Noire, Republic of the Congo - Th196 P3 | ecosystem: Host-associated > Arthropoda: Insects > Digestive system > Gut ...
TATTTACGCAACAAGACAGATGACGATACAGTTATCGAAACTTATCGGATGGAAGGTCGAGAAGAGGGCATATTAAAAGGTAGAGAAGAAGGAAAAAAAGAAGGTCTTTTAGAAGGCAGAGAAGAAGGAAAAAAAGAAGGTCTTTTAGAAGGCAGAGAAGAAGGCAGAGAAGAAGGTGAAAAAGAAGGGATTTTAAAAGGCAAAGCAGAAGAAAGGAAAAATATGCTTGAACTATTAGAAAAAGGGTATACGTTAGATCAAATCAAAAATATTCTTTTAAAAGGGGAAATAGAATAAGTAATCGTACCGTCAATCGTCCCGATTGACACATCACGATCTGTAGGGAACGCATTTATTCGTTCCTGCTTCCTTTTGGAACACAACCGAACTAGGAACGAATAAATGCGTTCCCTACAGAATAGATGGTGTTCCCAACATTAAAATGTGTAGAAATTCTGTCAAGTTAAATATTTATTGAAATTAATTTTCAATTGTCATAATCATGTTTACCGTCTTTTTTTCATTATCAGGTAGAGGTTTCAACCACCCATCAGAAACCAACATTTCTAAAATTCTGGAATATAGATTATAATTTGACAATATTTTTTTTGTATAGATATAGAATAAATTTTTCACATGATCTGGATATTCTGAAACGCATAATTTATAAACATCATTAGCTAGTTTTTTTTTAATATCTTGCACCTTATTTGTTAAAACTGGGAAACAATTTATTAATTCTTCAATGCTTACATTTGTACTTACTATATTGATCAATGGGTTGTTACGCTTATCTAAGACTAAATAACCTTTACTAAACAATTTTTCATATATATCAGCTGTTGTTTTGTTATATCTAATATTACCAACAACATGGTCACACAAACTTATAAATTCAGGAAATAAAATACGTGTCCAGTCATCAACACGATTATCGTAATAGGTATCGAATTTACTGATAGAAATATTAGTAGAATCATTAGGGCGAAACGTGAAACTAATCTCGCCAAATGCATTATACAAATCTTCATAAGACAAGAGATTAGAGCCTTTATCTATTGTTGCAAAGCTAATAAATTCGCTACCGTCTTTGTGTTTAGTAAAATGTTTATGATATTTATAAGCAATAGAAACATCAAATCTTTTTGTACACGCTAATGTTACCAAACTCCATCTTTTAGATTCTTCTAAAATAGCATACTGACTTCCCGTATTGAAATATGAAGAAAGTTTATTATGATTTGCTATTAATAAAGTAAAATATTCTTGGCAAAGCAAACGAGCATATTTTTTAAAGATAATGTCTAATTCCTGATGAGTTTCTTTCTTTAAATCATGCAGTAAAATATTGGTTTGATAACGTTCTCTGCTAATTTTATCTAAAAATCCGTGTTCTTCAAGATAGTCAACCTCTTCAATTATAATGTCACGGCTTATACATAAAATCTCAGATAGCTCTGATATGTTTCTAGGCACGTGATAACATGAATAAAGAATATTTTGAGTTAAAAGTTTACATAGTTTGTAATATAATCCTGTCCAGTCGCTGCCTAACTCACCTAAAAATCCAATATTACGCATACGAATTGGGTTTATTGATAAAATATTGTCCTCATACATAATTCTTACTCACTTCACAAACATAATCATATTTACAGTTTGTTTTTGATATTTTTTTAAAGGGTGTAACTTTCCTATTTTCAATAGATAATCTAAAATCGCTACCCTTAATTTACCTGAAGTAAAGCTGTTACGAACGTTTATTTTATACAGATCTGCCATATGTGCTGGTATATTTTTTATATTAAGATTAACTATTTCATCGTCTAGTTGAGAGCTATAATTTATTATATCATCAGGAACTGTTGGAAAATATTTTATAAATTCTTCCTGAGTAGTTCTACAGAGTACTAGATTCAAGAAATCTTCATTTTTTCTTGCCACCACATATCCATTATTGACCAAGCGTACAAATTTATCTAGATGGCATGGTGAATTATTTATTTTACCAATAATATATTCATAGAGTGTCTCGAATAACATGGTGTTCCATATAGAATACTTTTCGTATCTGCTGTCAAATTTCGAGAATAATTGCCAAGTAGTGATGTGTTTCCCATCAGTATAATCAAAATTATGAGATAAGTCGGAATAATTATAACTAAAACAGGGTTCACTTATTTTATGTGACATGTAATTATTTACATTTGCTAAAGCTATATAATTTCCTCCATCTAACCTTTCACTACAATATGTTAATAAATCTGCCATCTTTTCTTTAAAATTAAATTTCTTAAAAATAATATAAGAGATTATAGAATACATCAAAAAATTAATATCTTCAGCAGGATAGTATAAAAAATCTTTACTGATAGTTCTAACTGTTTTAAACAACGTATTTATATATTTATCAGCAACATATTTAGCAAACTGGTTAAATAAAACATCCTGTTGTTCCTTCTTTACATCGGTGATCGTTTCAATAAACACTGTGCTTAAATATTTGTTAGCATGTAATTTCTCTAAAAAACCAGTGTTATGTAGAATGGTTATTTCATCTTCTACAAACACGGCTGGTACATTAATGTCACGTGCAATCTCTGCGGTTGTTTTAGCCTTGTGATAAGTAGTATAAATAATTTTTTGCGAAATGCTATTAGCAAAATAAAAAGATAGGTCTATTTGTTGTGGACCTAATGTTCCGAAATGCCTCATATTATAGAAAATTACATTTTGTAAGTTTTTCATAATTGGTTTTTGTATTAAATTATTTTTAAGTTGGTTTCTAGCCTCAAAGAGGTACCATTTAACTTTAGATTTCGAAAAATTTAATTTATTAGCAATATCGCTGACACTAAGTTTTTCATAATAATAAAGATAAACAATTTCTCGTTCATTTTTACTTAAATAAGCTATTTCTTCTCGTAATCGTGCATATGTTTTATCTTCCAATAACATCTGGTCGTAATTCGATTCAACAGTACTCTTCTTAACTTGATTTTCTTGCATCTCTTCCTTTAAAAATTTTGAATAAACATTACAAGCACACCGATAGATGTATTTATCTAAACTATGAATTGTACTACTAGTTAAGAGTGATTTATATACTTCAAAAATAATACGGCTTGCCAACTCCTCAGCATTATCTATTCCAAGATTTTTTGATAAAGCAAATCCATATATCTTTTTCATATATTTTGTTATTATTTTATCTGCTATATCTTTGTTCAAGGGGTCTCCTTATTAAATTACAAATAAATGCATTCCCTACAGAATGGAGAATAAAATCATTCCTTACACATGCCGTAGGTATGTGAAGCTAGGTAGAAATGGATACACACACGAACACCGCATCCCGAAGGGATGCAACCTAGCAATTCGTGCATTGTGTTGCATCCCTACGGGATGCAGATTTGGGTGGTATATCCGTTTCTACCTAGCTTCACATACCTACGGCATGTGTAAGGTATGGATTTATATTTAATGGAATCATTTATTCGTTCCCTATATTGCTATATAAACAATTCGTTAATTACCAGAACATCCATAGATAATTCACTTCTGATGTCTTCTACGCTATAACCATCCAAAGTAACATCTTCATGATTAAATATTGCTGATGAAAAAACGGGATATTCATTTTCGGTTAAGCCCAACTGTTTACGAATATCTTCCCATGTTAATAATCCTGTTACAGTTACAGAATTTCCAAAAAATTCGTTCATAACCACCAAAATACGATACTTTTTGTCTTTAATATCTTCTACGATATGCCTTATTACGTACCGTCCAGAAACAGAAGTTACAAACACAGGATAACCATCGCGATTATTTATTTTTTTAAGAAACTTTTTACGATTTCGCTTCCAATTGTCAAGGCTTTTCCGTATCATACCTATTCCGTTTTCTATTTGTACATAATCTTCATAATGTGAAGATTTTGGTATATCTAAGCCTGATTTAAGATAAAACTCATCTGATAAATAAACTCGTTTGTCAATATTAGGCAAATTAATAGGCAAGCTAACTTGTTCTAAAGCAACTAACCCTTCACGATAGCGGGTTAGCCCTACTGGAACTATACCGATTGATTCTACCATTGGTAAAGATAACAAATCTTTAATTGTTTTTTCTAAATGAACAGAATCATTGATGCCCGGTAATAAAACAATCTGAGTGTGCATAACTATACCTGATTCTGATAGGCGACGCAATAAATCGAGAATATTAAATTCTATTTCGTATCGTAATATAGACTTATGAAGCTGAGAATCAGTTGTGTGAACTGAAATATACAAAGGTGAAATCTTTTGACGGCATATCTTAGCAATTTCAGATTCACTTAAATTTGTTAAAGTGATAAAATTTCCATAAAAGAAAGAATATATGTAATCGTCATCTTTTACATATAATGACTCGCGTAAACCTGAAGGCATCTGGTCTACAAAACAAAATATACAGTTGTTTATGCAACTGCGGCATGGAGGTAAATCAACTTCGATTCCTAAAGGTTTGTCATAAGTATTTATGATTTTTAAAGTTTGATTTTTTTTGTCGTGATCTTGATATTCTATTTTAAAGGATGAACTGCCGGTCATAAATAATAAATCTAATATGTCATGCACGGCAACACCATTAACGGATAGGATCTCATGACCTGCTTTTAATTTGCTTCTACTGCTTAAAGAATTTGGGATTATTTGGCTAATTTTTAGTGGCATAATTTTTACCTGCTTATAATTTTATGTGGGGGACGCAACAATATATGTACGGAACGCCATCTATTCTGTAGGGAACGCCATCTATTCTGTAGGGAACGCATTTATTCGTTCCGAGTTCGGTAGTGTTCCAAACGGAGTAGGAACGAATAAATGCGTTCCCTACATTAACGATACGGGATCAACATCAATGTTCATTTTTATATTTCTTGGGCACTTAAACTCCTCAATAAAAAGATCCAGAAACATCTGAATAAAAGCCACTTTATTTGCTTTAATAATAAAATGATACCTAAACATGTTGTTAATCTTATTAATTGGTGCTTGAATAAAAGGCATAACTATCAAATTTTCCGTATCCAGCTGATTTTTTATTTTATTAAGTAATAATTGGTTACTAATTAAAGTATCTTTTAGCAATTGTAAATCAGCAGAAGTGAATAAGACTCTAGCAATTCTAAATATAGGTGGATATGAAACTTCTGTTCTAGCAGCAAGTTCTTTCTTTGCGAACCCTAAAAAATCATGTTCAGTAGCACTTAATAAAGCATAGTTATTTGGCATTCTTGTTTGAATGATAACTTCGCCTCTTTTCTTTCCTCTACCCGCTCTGCCTGCAACCTGTGTTAAAAGCTGAAATGTTCTTTCAAGAGAGCGAAAATCTGGAATATTCATTGTAACATCAGCCATTATAACACCAACTAAAGTAACATTTTCAAAATCTAATCCTTTAGCTATCATCTGGGTACCCAATAAAATATCTATATGTTTATTTTTCATGGCAACATACATGTCGTCGATGCTAGATTTTCTTCTTGTAGTGTCTGAATCCATTCTTAGAATTTTACTTTCCGGAAACAATAGTTTAAGTTGCGAGTGAATTTGTTCTGTTCCGGCAGCTCCGTATTCCAGTTTAAACGAGCCGCAGTCCGTACATTTTCTTGGCGAAGGCATCTGCAATCCGCAATAATGACAAAGTAAAATATCATCAGCTTTATGATAATTAAAACTTATATCACACGCCTGACATTTAAAAATCTTTCCGCAATTAACACATTGTAAGTAGTTTGCATATCCTCTTCTATTATGAAAAATAATTACCTGTTCCTGATTACTCAATCTTTCGTTTATTTTTTCTAACAACAGTGCCGAAAACAAGCTATTTTCTTTATTCAATGACATATCAACAATATTTATGTCTGGTAAAATAGCACATCCTGCACGTTTGGGTAAGCTTAATAACTGATATTTTCTATGTAAAGCATTATGCCAACTTTCTAAGGAAGGTGTTGCGCTTCCCAGAATGACAAGGCATTGCTGAATTTCTGCCCTCTTCACAGCAATGTCACGAGCATTATAACATGGTTGATTATCTTGTTTATAAGAAGATTCGTGTTCTTCATCAACAATGATGATACCTAAATTTTTAAGTGGTGCAAAGATAGCACTTCTTGCACCAATAACTATCGATATTTTATCTTCAAGTATTAATTTCCATTGCAAATATCGTTGCCTATCGCTTAATTTGCTATGTAATACAGCGATGTTCTTTCCGAATGATTTGTAAAATCGGTAGACCGTTTGAGGGGTTAATGATATTTCAGGAACAAGAATTAATGCTGTTTTTCCTATCCTACGGCAATGCTTTATAGCTTCTATATAAACCTCTGTTTTTCCGCTGCCTGTGATACCAAATAATAAAAATGTTTTAAAACAACCTTCATCAAGATTTGTGCTGATTGACTTTAAAGCTGAAGATTGCTCGGTGTTAAGTTGTATTAAATCAGATGGTTGAATGTCAGGGTATGTAAATAAATCAATATCAATTTTTTTAGGGTAGATGTCTATTATATTTTTTTTTTTTAAACTTCGAAGAACAGCATAAGAAATCTTATCCGACACCTCTGATAAGGGAATTTCTTCTTGATATGAAGATAATAATGCAATTGCTTGTTTTTGCTTTTCGGTTAACTCCCCCAGATTACTATCGCCTGTAGGGAACGCATTCATTCGTTCCGAGTTCTCAATGCGTAAAAAATTAGCATATTTAGGCTTTATTTTCTCATCAAATGTTCTATAAACTTCAATAATTTCTTTTCTCTCTAACATTTCAATAGAATAAAAAAAATCTAAAGCACATATTTCTGAACGAATAACATTAAGATCACACCATTCATTTTGAGTACTATCCAGCCCTGAAGTGGGGCAAAAGCTTGATAATTTATCTACTATTAACCTTTCAGTTTTACTTAATTCTGTTTCAAATTCATATTTCCTAATTTTTACTTTCTGAATTATCTGATGTTTTAAAGCCAAAGGTAACATTGTGTCTATAACAATTCCAAGAGATGTTTTGTAATAAACCGACATCCATCCAGCTAAATCTAGCATTACATGTGACAAAACAGGTGTGTTATCTACAATTTCTAATATACTTTTATAACGAATCTTAGGGTCTATACTATTGGTTTTTTTATAAACAACACCCGTATGTAATGTACGACCCACTGAAACTATAACGCGTACACCTAAAGCTAATATCTTTTCAGTGCGATATACCAAATTATTTGTTAATTTTAAGGGGACACAGACTTCGTAATATTGCATATATTTACACATTCATCGAGTAAACTAGGCATTAAATCTAATTTATACTGACAGTGAGCATCGCTTAATGCTAAGCTAGGATTTTGGTGTGTTTCAATAAATAACCCGTCAACACAACCTGTTGCTAGTGCTGCACGGCACATCATTGGTACATATTCTGGATTTCCACCGGATACTTTTCCTAATGATGGACGTTGTAAACTATGAGTTACATCATAAATAACAGGGTATCCATTACTTCTCATAATAGCAAAACCGCGAAAATCAACTACAAGATTATGATAGCCAAATGTAGAGCCGCGTTCGGTTTGTAATATTTGATGATTATTTACTGATGTTATTTTTTCTATCTGGTGACACATGTCATCAGGAGATAAAAACTGTCCTTTCTTGATATTAACTATCTTACCCGTTCTGGCTGCTGTTAATAATAAATTAGTTTGCCGACTTAGAAAAGCTGGAATTTGTATTATATCAACAACTTCTGAAACTGCATCAATCTCGATACATTCATGAACATCTGTAATGATTGGTACTTCACATTCATTTTTTATACAACGTAAAATGTCTAGTCCAGCTTTTAAACCGGGACCAATCTCTGATGTTATTGATGTTCTATTTGCTTTTAAAAATGAAGCTTTAAATACAAATGGTATATTACGCTCTTCTGTTAGTTTCTTTAATGTTGAAGCAATTAAAAGCATTTTGTCTATGTCTTCTAATACACAAGGTCCTGCTATTAAAAAAAAATTATTTGTCGATTTTAGTTTGTTATATAGGTTTTTCATGTTTTTTCCTAATTCTGTACGGAACGCATTTATTCGTTCCTGTTCTCAATGGGATCCCATTTATGCCTGTACGGAACGCATTTATTCGTTCCTAGTTCGATTGGGCTCCCATTTTGCCTGTACGGAACGCATTTATTCGTTCCTGTTCCGCATTGATCCCAATCGAACTAGGAACGAATAAATGCGTTCCGTACAGAATTTGGATCCCAACCGAACTAGGAACGAATAAATGCGTTCCCTACAGGACACGGGGCGTTCCCTACAGATTTTAGCATCTTTTCTACTTAATAGAAACACTCAAAAATGACTGCAGAGGTATACTTGTAGGGATCTCATTAAAAGCAACAACTGGTAAGGACTGAATCGCAGGTTCAATCAATCTACGCAGATATGCTCTTGCATTTGGTTGTACGATAATAACGGGCACCAACCCTGCCTTTATCATCTGATCTGATGCTTCTTTTAAATCAGCATATAACATGCTAACTATTTCTGGCGACAGTGATGCCGCATAATTTTTTTGTTTTATCTGCATCACAGTGTCAATAATCATTTGCTCTAAAGCCGGTTCAAGCGTTATACCATATACAACCCCATCATTGGCAATAAACTTCTTTGCAATCGTTCTTGATAGTGCAAACCTTACATATTCAGTTAGCGTATCAATGTCGCGTGTTGCAGGTGCATAATCTGCTAAAGTTTCAAAAATAGTGACAGTATCTCTAACAGGAATACCTTCTCTTAATAAATTTTTAAATATCTTTTCTATGTTACCAACAGACATTAAATTAGGAACTAGCTCACTTATCACGGCATCGTTATCTTTTCTGGTATTTTCTAGAATTTTAGATATATCTTGACGTGTAAGTAGCATATCTGCATTTGCTTTAATTAATTCTGAAAGATGAGTAGCAATCATAGCCGAAGGTTCAATAACAGTATATCCATGCATTTCAGCCATGTTTTTCTTATCTTCAGTAATCCAAACAGCAGGTAAACCGAAGGCAGGGTCTTTAGTTTCAATCCCTTTAACTTCTTTATCTACAGTGCCAGGATCAAGAGCTAAGAAATGATTTACTAAACATTCATATGAAGCAATTTCTTCACCACGAATCTTTACTATATATTGATTTGGTACCAAAGAAATATTGTCACGAACACGTATGGGAGGTATAACAATACCTATTTCCATAGCAAGTTGCTTTCTAAGACTAGTTATTCTATCAAGTAAGTCACCTTTCTGACTTTCGTTCACTAAGGATATTAAACTATATCCAATTTCCAATTCTAATGGGTCTATTTTCATCAATCTTTCTAATTCTCTTGCTCTTTCTTCAGGAGATGCTGCTAATTCTGTCATCTGTTGTTTCTCTTCTTGTTCTTTACGAGAAACATATTCTTTCTCATCATCAGACATTATTTCGACACTATCAGATTTGCTGATTCGCCATCCAAAATAACCTAAAGATAGTCCTACTGGAAGAAAAATATACCAAGGCATTCTTGGAATAAAAGCAAATATGCTCATTATTACACCTGTTGCATAAAGAACTCTTGGCTCTTTAAACATTTGGGTAAGAACTTCTTCACCTAAATTTGCTTTTGTTCCAGCTCGCGTAACAATTATACCAGCAGAAATAGAAATTAATAAACCCGGAATTTGTGACACTAATCCATCGCCAACAGTAAGTGTGGTATAAACAGAAGCGGCTTCTTGCCATCCCATTCCGTGCATTGCCATTCCAATCACAAATCCACCAATTATATTTATGAATAATATTAAAATACCCGCTTTAGCATCACCTGAAACAAATTTGCTAGCACCATCCATAGCTCCATAAAAATCCGCTTCCCTTCGAACATCTTCACGCCGCTGCCTTGCCTCAACATCAGTGATAATGCCATTATTTAAGTCCGCATCGATAGCCATTTGACGTCCGGGTAATGAATCAAGGGTAAATCTGGCTGCAACTTCTGCGACTCTTCCTGAACCTTTCACAACAACAATAAAATTGATAATGAATAAAATAACAAAAATTATGATTCCCACAACCATGTTGCCACCAATCATAAAATCCCCAAAAGCAACAATAATCGTGCTAGGCTCACCAGTTGCATTGGTTAAAATAGCTCTAGTTGTAGCTACATTCAACGCCAATCTGTAAAGTGTTACAATCAACAATAAACCGGGATATACAGAAAATTCAGTAGGTTTTAATAGATATAAAGGTGAAAGCAACATTATAAAAGCGATCATAAAATTAATGACTAATAGAAAATCTATAATAAAAGCAGGCATTGGAATTAACATCACAGCTAATATTACAACGATACCTACCATAATTAGAATATTACTCTGATTACCAATTCTAACTAACAAAGCACTTCGTTTTTCCGGCATTGTAAACCTCTACATTATTTTTATGCCATTAAAAATTAGTGATTGATTTATGTCAAGTTTTTTTTCAGTAGGGAATGTATTTATTCGTTCCTATTCCGCATTTCGCCTGTAGGGAACGCATTTATTCGTTCCTAATTCTCACATTGTCATTCTGTAGGGAACGCATTTATTCGTTCCTATTCCGCATTTCGCCTGTATGAGTCCGCTCCGAAAAGTCTCTACGATTAATTTCCCGTAGGGAAATCAGATCGGTAGAAAACATTGCACCCAACTTGCTCATTTCCCGCTCCTTCATTTCCCGTAGGGAAATAAGACCGGTAGCCTATTGAAATGTTGTTATTTCCCTAGGGGAAATGGGTGGTGTGGAGGTGATACGTTTCTACCGATCTTATATCCCTACGGGATATTGGAGGTAAAATTATATATAAAACCGACTTTTCGGAGTGGACTCCTGTAGGGATAGAAAATAAAAAACAATTCGTACTAAAAATAAATTAGCATGTTTATTTTTGTTACAAAATAATAACTAAATATCAAATATGTTACATGATCATATCATTAATGTTACAATAAAACAGTTATAATAGAACAAAAATAATTGACATATATTGCATGTATATATTATAACACAATAATATACAGAGTTTATAAAATTTTATTTTTTCTCATTTTCATTTTTGGCACGTTTTTTGCATGTATAAAAATTATGTTGCAGCAGATTTTTAATAATCTGAAACTTGTACATTTTCTCTCCAAAGTGCTTTCGTTTTTTGGACAATTTGTATCAATTTGATATAAATCATTCAAACACACTGTCAAATATATAACTCATATATCTCTATTTTATAACACTTTATATGATATTTTGTTAAATAATTTTTGATATTTGAAATAATTTTTCGTAAGCACTTTTTGGAGAAATATTTCTCATATTTGTATATCGGATAATGTATTGCGAGTTAATGAGTAAGCTTTATAATATCACAACAGTATCTCTTAGCGCTGGACTATTTAAGATGACAGGCGGAATAGTAGAAAATGAATATCCATGCAACTGGTAAAATAGATGAGATAAAAACACCACTTCTATTTTGTTGTCATTGAATCAGTTATGCCAGTATAGATAAAAAAGAAAAGATGAGAAATAATACCAAAAAATGACAGTTAGAGTTTTGATATGTTCAATTATGTAATTTAATTACAAGAAAATAAAAATTTCTCAACTACTGTAGTTAATTTTTTCATCTTTTATTGCCGTTTGTAACTATGGAATCTATTTTTATGTTTGAAAAAACGTAAAATAACCATAATACTGTACAGAAAAATATTTTTAATTATAAAAAAAATGAAACATGATGAAATAGTGAGTGTTTCATTATTGACACAAATTCGATATGGAGGTTCTTATTACGAAAAGAACGTTCTTACTAGGATTAATTATCCTAGCCGTTATGAGCTCACTTGTTGCTAGTAATCCTCGCATGGAAGCAGTACAGCTACAACACGGTAGCTACCTAGAAATCACATGGAATATAGAATCAGCCCCCTATACTGTTGTGATTAAGCAGTTTGACGCTAACAACCAACTTGTTGGAACTGCAATTTGTGTGGGAGTAATGAATAATGGTAAATTCATAGCCACACCTAGTGCTACTACGATATTTGGTGCTTGGACTCCACCATTGAGTGAGTACAGCATCTTAGTTCAAACAAAGGAATTGGAGATGGGCAAAATACCACCCTCTAATTAACAAAAAAAGAAAATTTTGTGAATTTTCTTTTGAGTAGTCCGTAGAATATACGGACTGCTTTTTTGATGTTTAAAATTTTTTTATATAATATTTACAAAACATGCGATTAAAAAATAAAATTATTATAACAGATATAGGTAGTACAACCACTAAAGCAATTCTATTAATTAAAACAGATACAAAATATGATCTTATTGGGTGTGTAAACACTTTTACAACTGTAGAAAAACCTTACGAAGACGTTACGATAGGTATCTATAATTCGTTAAAGAAACTTGAATCGCAAACAGGTTATAAGATTATAAAAGCTGGAAAATCTCAAAATATAGAAGGATTATCCAATCTCCAAATATTAGACGATTATAACTATTTAACCACCAGCAGTGCGGGCGGCGGACTTAGGATATTAGTTATAGGTTTAACTCTTTTAGATACTGTTTGCTCTGCTGAGAGAGTCGCTTATGGGGCAGGAGGTATTGTTGTAAATTCATTGTCTATAGATGACAAAAGAAACAATCTTGAACGGTTACAAACTTTAAACTCGACTCGCCCAGACATTATTTTATTTTGCGGTGGAACAGATGGTGGAACAACATATGGTGTTTTAAGATTTGCTATAAATCTTAGCCTTGCAAATATTAAGCAAAAATTTTCAGAAAATACCAATATTCCCCTTGTTTATGCCGGTAATAAAGATGCCGTAAATTTTATTGAATCTGTATTAAAATGTAAATTTGATTTACAAGTCATAGATAATATTCGTCCAACCATTCGTGAAGAAAACTTAGAACATGCAAAAGAAGTTATTCACAATTTATTCTTAAATAATGTTATGGAAATAGCACCCGGTTACCCTTATGTAAAAAAGATAGTGGACACTGATATTTTACCTACACCCGTTGGTGTTTTAAACACAATGAAATTACTTGGAAATACGACAGATAATGTAATTGCATTTGATATGGGTGGTGCAACAACCGATGTTTATACAAACATCCAAAGCAAACATAATAGATCGGTAAGTGCCAACTATGGAATGAGCTATAGTATGGGAAACATCGTTTTAGAAAGTAATTTTATTATAGATTTTAGGCCTTATATAAAGGCAATATTAGGTATAAACAACGAAAAAGAGTATACCTTGAAAAAGAAACAAGAACAGACTTCTATAACGTCATCAGTTAGCTATGTAAACTTTATCCCAACTAAAAGGCGTGTTTACGAAAACGATGATGATGTAGAAAGCAATGAACAGATAAAAGTTTTAAAGGAATATTTTTTGAACTATGTAGCTAATAAGGTATTGTATCCAGATTCTATTCCCAAAAACGATTTTGACTTATTTATTGAACATATCATAGCAATTAGTGGAATAAAAATGTCTATTTTAGCACATTTTGAAAACCATTTTAGGAATAAACCAACTTATTTTGAGCAAATTAGTAAGTATTTACAGATTATGAAATATTATTATTTAAAAACGATGAATATATTTCATAAAACAGAAGCAAAACTAAATTTGAATTTCACATTAAACGAACCACTCTATTATCCTATGTTTACCGCAGGAAAACCGTTTACAAGGTCTGATATAAACATAATCATCGGTGCAGGAGGTGTACTTGCTAATGCTAATAAAATTCAAGCAATTTTCATTTTGATTGAAAGTATGAAGTCTTATGGAATATTCCAACTTTTTAGGGATAAACAATTTATATCACCTCATGTTGGAGTGCTTTCTGTTATAAATGAATCCATTGCTCGAGATTTATTATATAAAGAATGCCTTGAAAAATTAGCTATTTATATACGATTTAAAATATCAAAACATAAAAGCAAAAAAACTCTTATTACTGTAAATATTAGTGGCAAAGAGGTGTACGAAATTAAAGCAGATGATGTTTTTTACAAATTCTGTTCTTTGCCGACAAAAATAGTTGTTTCTTGCAATGATAATTTCAATATTCAACAAAAAGTATTTGATGTTGATCAAAATGTATATTTTATCATTGATACAAGGATAGCTGGCAACCCCAACTCAATAAATTTGATTTTAGATAAGTTGCAACCATATCGAATTATTAATTTTGAACAGCTAAAAACAATAATCCCGCAATCCAGTTTAATAAAAGATAGTCCGCTTTATTGCGACACCCATTTAATTTCATTCAAGCTGCCAATACCCGGTAAAATCTATGTTAAACAAGGAGATAATGTATATCCAGAAACTTTAATTGGTGATAATCAACATGACTTACCTCAAGTATTTGTCATAATGCTAAATTCTATTTTGAAAAAAAGTTTTAATGAATCTATTTTCAAAGAAGGTATATGTTTAAAATTGAATGATAAAGTCTTTGTTGGTGATATTATTTTCTCTTTCAAAGGTTTGACTGTTCAATCTACATACAAAGGTGTTGTAGATAGTATATACTATGAAACTGGAACTATTGTTTTAAAGGAAATTCAAAATTATCACCCCTATCCTGTAACTGTTAATGTTGCTCAACTACTAAATGTCAAAAAAAAGGATATATATTTATGTATGCAAAAAAACATTGGTGATTTTATTTATGAAGATGAAGTTTTGGCAAAGAATTATTTAAGATCGGGGAATTTTATTACTTCTCCATCTACAGGTACCATAAAAACTGTAGACACAACAACGGGCATAGTTACTATTCAATACGACAAAAAACCTTTTATACAATACGCAATGTGTTATGGGCAAGTTGTGGCTATAACCAATGCCCAGGAAGTTGCAATAAAAGTTGAATCTTTAAAAATTACTGGTAGAATCGGCTTTGGTAAAGATGTGGGTGGAAGGCTAGCTATGTTTGAAAATAAAATTATTAAACCTAATAGTATTGTTTATGCTGGTAAATGCGTATCTTATGCAGATTTAATATTCTTATCTAAAAAAAACATAAATGGACTTATTTGCAATACAATATCTTATTCTTGTTTAAAAAAATTCATAATGAAAGATATTGGAGTTGGTATAACTGGTGCTGAAGTATTACCTTTTTCTGTTATCATTTTAAAGGGTTTTTCAAGTGAATCTATAGATGAAGACAATACTTTATTCTATGCTAATGAAGGTAATTATGTCTTAATGAAAACGCAAACACAGATTAGAGCTGGTGCAATAAGACCAAGCATTTATTTAAAATGCAATTAATTCTGTATATAACGCACATATATTTTGTAGGGAACGCATTTATTCGTTCCTCTTCGGTTTGGATCCCATTAATGCCTGTACGGAACGCATTTATTCGTTCCTGTTCCGCATTGATCCCAATCGAACTAGGAACGAATAAATGCGTTCCGTACAGAATTTGGATCCCAACCGAACTAGGAACGAATAAATGCGTTCCGTACAGAATTTGGAGCCCAATCGAACAAGGAACGAATAAATGCGTTCCCTACAGAATTTAGCATCTTTTCTACTTAATAGAAACACTTAAAAATGACTGCAGAGGTATACTTGTAGGGATCTCATTAAAAGCAACAACTGGTAATGACTGAATCGCAGGTTCAATCAATCTACGCAGATATGCTCTTGCATTTGGTTGTACGATAATAACGGGCACCAACCCT
>Ga0099364_10007269_pt1 | contig 15864 bp, 11 predicted proteins | sample TergutTh196P3_FD_73070 | JGI IMG/M metagenome (GOLD analysis project Ga0099364, IMG submission 73070) | Microcerotermes parvus P3 segment gut microbial communities from Pointe-Noire, Republic of the Congo - Th196 P3 | ecosystem: Host-associated > Arthropoda: Insects > Digestive system > Gut ...
TTCGGACACCAGTTGATTATACGGTTACCCTTATATATGAGCCCCTTTTCATACAGTGCGACAAAAACCTCGCGCACGGCCCTTGAGCAGCCCTCGTCCATCGTGAAGCGCTCACGGCTCCAGTCGCACGAGCTTCCCAGCCTCTTTAGCTGCTCTATGATGCGCCCACCGTAGAGATGCTTCCAATCCCAGACGCGCTCGATAAACTTATCCCGCCCGAGGTCATAACGGGTCAGCCCCTCTTTACGCAGTTCCGCCTCGACCTTGATCTGCGTAGCGATGCCTGCGTGGTCGGTACCCGGGACCCAAAGCGCGGCATATCCGTTCATACGCTTATAGCGCATGAGTATATCCTGAAGAGTGTTGTTAAAAGCGTGACCCAGATGGAGCTCGCCCGTGACATTAGGCGGCGGTATAACGATAGTAAACGGTTTTTTTTCCCGATCGATCACACCGGTAAAATATCCGCCGTCCGTCCACATTTTGTAGATCCTGCCCTCAACCTGCGATGGATCATATACCTTTTCCAGTTGTTTCAAAGTTCATCACCTGTTTTTCTTAAATCTTTTTCACTAAGTGTTGAGTATATCACGCGTTGTGTTGATTGACAAGCGCCTGACTTTTTTTAGTATGTAATATTGTAATACGCTTTAGAGTCTGGTAAAATCATGTATATTTAAATCAAATAACGGAGGACCAAAACATGAACGAAACCTTAAAAAACATTTCGGAGAGATACTCATGCCGCGACTTTGCGGATACGCCGCTCACGGACGCGCAAATCAAAAATCTGGTTGACGCCGCACTTGCCGCGCCCAGTGCGCTAAACCTCCAGCCCTGGCATGTCGTAGTGGTTACGGATAAGGCGCTTATCGAAGAGATGGACGCGGAAGGCATGAAAGCTCTGGCCGCAGCCGATGATAAAAGCGCATATGAGCGCATTATGTCACGCGGCGGCAAAATGTTTTACAACGCGCCGTGTTTGTTTATCATAATGCAAGACGGTTCGGATTACGGTGTGCTGGACAGCGGCATTCTCTGCCAGAACGTCGTACTCGCCGCGCAGTCGATCGGCCTTGGCACATGCATTGTTGGTATGCTCAGAGTCCCGCTCAACAGCCCGCGCGGCGACGAATTCAAAAAAAGGCTGAAACTCCCGGCAAACCACAAATTTGCCGTAGGCATACTCACAGGGACCGCTGTCACCGGCAAAATACCGCATGATCCCGATCCCGGAAGAGTAACATATGTTTGATTAGGGATTAGGGACTAGGGATTAGGGACTAGGGATTAGGGACTAGTCTTTTGGTAACATAATTCCGCATTCCTAATTAATTATGCATTATGCATTCTTATAGTAGTGTTCTGAAGTCGTCTGCTTTGAAGGCCAGCATTAGTTGCAGGCGGGTGTCGGGGGCGTCTAAGGATATGCCGAGGAAGTCGCCGACCTTGTCCATGTGATATAGTATTGTGTTCCTGTGCATATGCATGATGGAGGCTGTGGCTGTGGCGTTGCGGTCATTTTCCAGGAATATCCGCAGTATTCTCATCGTCTCGGTCCTGTGATAATCGTCATACTTACGCAGCTTATCTATGGAACTTGTCATAAATGAGGTGCTCAGGGCTTCCGGTGAAGTCCTGAAACCGGCGCTGACGATGTGATAAAGAATATAATCGGTAAAGAGGCGGAAATTACTGCTGTTCGGTGCGTACGCAGCCGGTTTCAGCCTTGATGAGACGTCAGCGGCGATTATCGCCTGCTCATAAGCCGTAGGCAGCTCCCAAAGGGAGTCGAAGTCATTGCTGATCCCGCAGGTAAAACCTACTTTGTCCAACGCTTTTTCCGCGTTTTTACATGTTCCGGCGATATCGGCCCGCTGAAACTCTATCATCAGAACTTTGCCCTTCCGGAACAAAGGAACAGAATCCGTGCATGCCTCGGTAAGGTTATGGATGACGTTCGCTATCGGCACGTTTTCTTCGTCCTCAAATGAGAAAACGTACATCCTGAAGCCGCCCTCGAACGGGTATCCGCAATACGTCGAACGGACCCGCGCTTCCTCCCTGCTGCCCACGTTTTTGTTAAGGATGTCCAGCGCAAGCGCCTTGACGCCGCCGACGCCGCCGGTCTGCGCGATATCGTGATCCGCATAAGCCTTTATGTAACTGATGAGTATGTCAAAAAGCTCTACGGTTGCGTTGTTTGCCGGTTTATTGCAGCACTCCATAACGACCATGATGAATATCGAGCCGCCCAGATGAAAGGTTTTTTTCACGATTTCAAAATCGCTTGTGAGATAGTCCCTGCTCACAAGGACTTCGGTATTTGTCCGAAACTCTTCGACCCTTCTGTGCCGCTTGAAGAGCTCCATAGTCTCGGGAGGGTGATATCCGTGCAGTACGAGGCTGCTCATGACTTTACTCGGCGGAGATATGTTTTTTGTGTAGGCGACGAGCTTGAAAGTGCTGTCCTGTATGGTGATAAAGTTTCTGAATATCGACTCGGAAAAATCGATAAGCTCCTGAAGCCCCCTGTGTTTAGCCGCGCTGCGCTCCATTGCCATGACCCAATGCATGACTTTAGTAAAAATCCGCGCAACCCGGTTGAACAGCTCATAGAGGCTTAAGCTGCCGTGAACGACCGTAATGCAGTTTAACTCACTGTTAACAGCATGGTTTTCCGTGTGTCCGTCACGGACGCACAGGAAAAACATGCCGTCGTGCTTTTCAGCGGCTATCGCTTCCGACAGCGTACAGACAAGGAGTTTGCCGTTCCCTGTCTGCTTTTCACCTGAAACATACAGTTCGACAGAACTGAACTTCGGGTTTACACCGTCCGGGGTATTAATGTCCGCCTCAAGCTCCAGCTCGTCCAGAATAAGCGCCAGACTTATTTCCATAATAAACTAAAACTCGATAAACTGACTGATCAGCACAAAGAGGATGAGTATGGGGGCAATGATTTTAATGATCCATGACCATATGACGGCCAGCTTGAACTTATAACCCGGCGTGCTCTCGATCTCCGCGATCGCCTTTTCCGGTTTCCAGAACCAGCCGACGACGATGCACATCGCCAGGCCGCCGATCGGCAGAAGGATATTATTGGCGAAAAAGTCCACCGCATCGAAGATGTTGGTTTGCCCGAAGAAATTGATATTCAGTCCGGAAAACACGTTATTTTCCGACATGGACATGGAGTTCGGTATGGCCAGTATGCAGAAAAGTACGCAAAGCAGCGTGACAGAAGGCTTCCTTTTCCATTTCCATGTGTCGATGGTGAAAGCGCTGCACGCTTCAACCAGCGAGATGGCGGACGTCAGCGCCGCGAAGAATATCAGCAGGAAGAATAATGCTCCGAATACCGAGCCGAACGGCATTTGGGCAAACACACTGGGCAGTGTTATGAAAGCAAGACCCGCGCCCGCGCCGGGCTCGCCGCCCATGGCGAAAACGGCCGGAAATATGGCAAACCCGGCCAAAAGGGCGGCGCCGGTATCAAGCCCCGCCACCAGGGCTGTGTTTTTGGGCAGATTGTCGTCTTTTTTAAGATAGCTGCCATAGGTTATCATGGCGCCCATCGCAAGACTCATGGAGAAGAATACCTGTCCGAGCGCCGCAGGTATGGCGCGGAAAGAAAACTCCGAAGTGTTGGCGAACATAAACCTGAAACCCTCACCCGCTCCCGGAAGCGTCACCGAACGTATAATGACGATGATCAGAAGCACAAACAGCGCGGGCATCATGATTTTCGCCGCCTTTTCAATGCCGCTTACGCCGAATACGCATACGGCCCAGCAAATCGCCATGAAAAGCAGGTTCCAAAGAACCGGCTGCCACGCGCCGAGCCCCAGATGTCCGCTTATGAGCGCTATAAAATCCGTGCCCTCGCCCGTGGTGATAAACGAGACCATGTACTTCAGCGCCCAACCGCCGACGATGCCGTAATACGTCATGATGAGGAAAGGCGCCAAAATTGCCAGTATGCCCACAAAACCGCTGCCTTTTTGTATCTTGCCGTATGCGGATACAGGGCTGAGCTGTGTATTGCGGCCGATCGATAGTTCGCCAAGCATGACGGGCATTCCCAAAAGAACGACAATAACGAGATAGATAATAAGAAACCAAAAACCTCCGTTGCTGCCCATCATGTGTGGGAACCGCCATAGATTTCCAACACCGATCGCAGAGCCGGCCGCGGCCAGTATAAACCCTACGGACGACTTCCAGCTCCCTCGATTGTTTTCCATTATTATTCCCCCAAACAATAAAATTACAGGCAGTTACCGACCGTATACAGCGCATAAACCGCCTGTATGACACAGTTTACTAAAGGTTTCTCAAGTTGTCAATAAAATGAGCGTAAATTAACACAAAAACAGGTGTTCCGAGGTTACAGTACAGACCCCTTGCGCTCGAAAGACGTTTTTTTGCTTCTTTCGCTCAGGAGAGGCATCCTGCCTCAACTGAACGGCGCTCCGCATCCATGCTCCGCTTTGCGAAGCAAAATAAACGTCTTCCTCACCGGGGTCTGTACTGTAACGTGCTGACGCGCAAGTGGTCAGCGGTCAGTGGACGAGGACGCGAAATTCTTGTTTTTTATCAATCAATCACGTATAATATGTGAAGTATTTCTATGAAATTATGGGTAGGGTTTAAGATATGGGTTTAGTTTTAGGTATTGATGTCGGCGGCTCGACTACAAAAATAGTCGGGTTGCGTGACGGCGCGACTGTCGGAATGCAGCAAGTCAGGGCAGCCGACCAGATAACTTCACTTTTTGGAGCGATCGGTAATTTCTTGAGAGAATATGGCATTAAACTCGGAGAGGTATCGTCGATAGCGCTCACAGGCGTTGGCGCTTCATTTTTTGATGAGCCGATATACGACATTGAAACGCGTAAGGTCAGCGAGTTTATCGCTATGGGACACGGTGCGCTGCATCTTTCGGGGCTGGATGAGGCTCTTGTTGTCAGTTTGGGAACGGGAACGGCATTCGTAAGAGCGGGAAAGGGCGGTATGACGCATATCGGCGGAACCGGCGTCGGCGGAGGAACAATTATAGGACTGGCTTCAAAAATGCTGGGTAAAAACGATATAGACGCTATTTTAGCGCTTGCCGCGGATGGGGATTTGAGAAAGGTCGATCTTTCGGTGCGTGATATCGTCGGCCGCGATATACCGTCTCTGCCGGCAAATCTGACTGCCGCTAATTTTGGAAAAGTAAAGAGTACGGCTTCGGAATCCGATATTGCGCTCGGAATAATAAACATGGTGTTTCAGACTGCCGGGATGCTTGCGGTTTTTGCCGCACGGGGCGACACGGTGAAAAATGTCATTTTGACAGGCATGCTTACCACGATCCCGCAGGCCCGCGAGATATTCGCGCCGTTTAAAGCCATGTCGGGACTGACATTCACAATACCACCAAACGCCGTATTCGCAACGGCGCTAGGCGCGGTATTAAACAGGAATGAAAACAGAGATAGGGGGGAACCCTCCTAAGGGGGGACAAAGTCCACCCTGGAAAAAAGCTATTCAAAAACCCATCTGCGCTGTATGTAGTAGCTCAGGAAAAAAAGCGTCGTATCCACAACGACCTTTAGTAATGTCAGAAGCCACACGGCTTGTGTTCCGTTTAGCAGAACTGCCAGCAGCCATAAGGTGCCGGCGGCCACAAGCATTTGCACGGCGGCAAGCGTGTAATAGCGGCGAAAATGGCGGCCGTAAGTCTTTTTTTGCCGAAATACGAGCCGCCTGTTTACATTGAAGTTGAAAAAAGATGAAATCGCCCTTGCTATAGCCGTACAGCCCGCGATGTTCCAGAGCCCCATAAAACTGCCGAGGAATGTCATCGACAGCCAGAAAATACCGATATCCACAAAAAAAGACATGACGCTGCTCAGCGCATACTTAAAAATACGTGCGAATATCATTAAAGAATCAAGAAGCGGCCTGTAGTGAGAGCGCTCGCCCGGCTCATCCTCATACACCGTTTCGATCTCGACCTCAACAAAAGGTATGCCCCGACGCCTGAGTTCGAGCAGCATGTTCGTCTCATACTCAAAACGGCTGCCTTGAATATCAAGCATCAGAGGTATATGCTGAGCCGGGATCCCGCGCAGACCTGTCTGGGTGTCACGAAGTCTTATCCCGAACAGGACACGAAAAGCGAAAGCGGTAGTCCGGTTGCCCAGAGAGTTGCGTCTGGGGACATCGGGGTGAAAAAAGTCCCGTACACCCATAACCACAGCGTCATCCGACTGCAGTAATGCGTGGGCGCATTTGACGACGTCGCCTTTTAAGTGCTGCCCGTCTCCGTCAACCATGACGACGCCTTTTTTGCCGGATCGTTCCTGCGCGAAAAAAAGAAATGCTGTTTTAAGCGCCGCACCCTTCCCCATGTTTTCAGAATGTGTCAGAACTGTGCATTGATGAAATTTCTTGAGTTCTTCAAAAGGGGCGGTATGCTCTTTGTCGCTTCCGTCATTGACTATAATAATATCGTCAAATCCCGACTCAATAAGTCCGGCTGCGACCTGCACCAGCCCGGACGACGGATTAAAAGACGGGATTACTATTGAAACTACATCCATATAAACAAATCTCCCGAGGCGGACAAGCCGCAGTGAATAGGGGCTTGATTTAATTCGGAATGCAGAATGCGGAATGCGGAATACTGTTAGTTCCGACCCCTTGGACGAGATGCAGATTAAGAAGATAACACTACGATGGAATAGCTCAAGAGCGAATCAAAAAATGATTATTCCGAATTCCGAATTCCAAATTCCGAATTAATACTGCATTCTGCATTAAATCACGACCATCTTAGCGGCAAGCCATCTTCCCCCGGACAGTACAAACAAGACTTCAAAGTTGCCCTCGACCTCGCGCACCTCAAAGTTGGTCCGATTGGTGATATTATAGCGTACCTCACAGGAAAAATAACTGTCGCCGTATTGGCGGAAGTTATCTATCTCAAGGGAGTTGTATTGTATTGTAGCGCCGCTGACCCACCTCATCGTATCTACCGCGCTTTGCGTTCTGCGGAAAAGCTCGGTGCCTCTGAGCATCCGGCCGCTTACATTTGAGTAATTAGCGTCAACGTTGTTCCCTATGTTCGTGCCGAAGTTTACATATGCGCGTATAAAGCCCGCTACCGTGTCCTCATGCTGTGCCTTGAGCTCGGCGGAAAAATGCGCTGCAAACAATATCTCGCCGCCTTCAGATATTATGGGGAGCAGATCGACCCCTTTGTCTGCGGATGTGACTGCGGGTTCCAGATAGAAGCCGCCTTGTTCAAACTCGTACCGGAGCAGTGTCAGAGGAACGTTTGAAGTCTCAACGACTCCTTCAAATATTCCGGGGACTATATCAAACGCCGTAATATTCTCTGTTGAGACTATTTCTCCGTCAACAAAAACATCGGCGCCCTTCGGAACCAGAATATTGAAGCTGCGCGTAAAAGGAATGATGATAGGATATATAAACTCCCCGTTTTCGGCAAAGTACGGGTCGGAAGCACGTCCGTCAAACTCAAAAACAGACACCTCAACGTCGCCGAAAATGCCCTGTATCAGATAAGTCGCCCCGTGGTCATAATCACTTTCTATGCGAAAATTATCTGTCACCGGCAGGCCGTTTACTTCCACCCGGGCATTTTGTGACACGGTAACACTGACGTTGCCCGCAAGAGCGTCTACAAAAGAGTCAAGCAGTTCAATGCTGCCTACTTCCCACAGGTTGAAGTTAAATCCGGCGTTTCCTGCGGGGCTGAGGCGTACGATACCGATATCCCGGGCGCCGGCCCTAACGATATATATCGGAGATTCTGGAGTGCTTTCGTCATTCTTTTGTCGAAAGGTGTATTGCACGTCCCGAATTTTTGACAGATGCGGCTCAATGGGAACAGCGCCGCCCGCTTCAAACACTGTGAGCCGCGAGACGAGCGCACTCTCCACGCTTCCCGTCCAGAAATCGTAGTCTATGTTCTCGCGCAGGGACTCAATCACATGTTCGTGCCTTGAGGCTTCATAAGCCTCGATATACCTCCAAAAAATGACCGTTCCCGCGCAGATCGCGGCAATCATCACTAATACAATAACCAGCAGGACTTTATAAAACCCAAAACGGTGGACCCGTCTTTGCTTAGCGGGAGAGTATGAGACACGACCGATACTCTTCTGTTCCGGATTCTGTTCCGGTTTAGGTCTCGGTCTCGGCGCTGGGGTCTGTCTCGGCCTGGGCGCCGGCTTCGGTTTCTGTACTTGCATCGGTACTTGTACCGGCGTCGGTTCGGGATTAGATACCGAAACATCACGCAGCAAGCTATCCCAGTCGGTAGAATCAAACCAATCGGGCAGCTCAACTTTATGATTTTGTTGTTTGTCCGTCATAACTTATTTGCCCTTTTTTCAACTCAAGTTTCGCAGATGCGAAACTTGAGCAACTAGCTGACTAAAAAAGCGGTTGGGAGAGGTCTCGGTCCGGATACTGAGGCGCTTCTGTTGATGATTTCACCCTCAAGCATCATAAGCGTTGATGAGCCGCCGTCCAGATTGGCTGCGTTGACAGCTCCAAAATCCAGAAAGATTTCGATCAAGTCATCATATGTCGCGCCCAGACTGTCGATCTGTCGGCCTTCCACCACGAGCAGCAAAACCGCGCCGTCCGCGCGCTGCCCTATCGCGGTGCGTGGGTTGATCCCGCTGCGTGACACATTATGTGCAATGCCGTTTGATATAAGGGTTGGGCCAAAGCTTACGGCCCACTGCAAGTTAAGAGCCATAGCCGCAGTCGGAGTCATTGTTCCGACATGCAGAATACCTGCGTCGTCAAATCCTATCACATTTACGTTCCCGCGGCCGGCGCCCCATCTGAGCTGACCGTCAAGTATAACGAGCCCGTCAGGTATGCCGCCCGAGCCTGTTCCGCCGGGGTCGTCAAAACCGCCGCCGTTGATACCGGCGACCGCGCCCGTGTTCCGCATCATGTCCATAAGCGTCATTCCCCTGCCGCCGAAGTTGTTTGGTGTACCGACGAATAAACGCATTGGGTCGTGAATGATCATCATATATCCCAGATAACCGCTGCCGATCACGTCATGCAACTCGATTTCGTCGCCCTGTGTAACTTCCTCAGGGTAATCTTCTTCGGGCGAGTCGCCGACAGGCTGAGGAGGTCTTACTGTGGGCAGGGTGATAAGGGAGAGGTCCATTTCGTAAAACTCTTCTTCCGGCTCCGGCCCCCCCATGATCAGCTCAAGCTCGGCCTCCGACAGGAACATGTTCGCAAGAAAGCCGACTGCGCTGGTTTCCTTTACCGTCATAACAAACAGGCGCTGCGCGGTCGGCGAGGGTCCCTTGGCCAGCACCCACATGACAGAGCACAAAGCAACGACGATCACAGCCAGAGTCGCCAGTAGCGAGGTAAGTACCTTCAGGAAGACTCTTCCCGCGCGCTTTGCGGAAGATGTATTTTGGTTTTGACCGGCTTTATTGACCATACTGTTTTCCTGTCCGTGTTCTTATTTCTGCATTCAAATACTACAACAAATGCCGGGAAAAAGCAACAGTTTTCATTGTCATGGCAGGGTAAATGTGCTATGCTGGTAACTATATTATATACCGGAGGAACTGCCGAGTGTATAAAAACAAAAAGACAACGATTCTCTGTATAGTTATAATTTTGATAACCGCCGTTTTCGGCGGTACGCTGACATTTTTACCGCCCAATTATCAAAGTGCGCCTGATCCGGTCCTTCCCCTGGCTGCGGAGGTTGTCGATACCGAGACGCCGAACCCGGTTATCGAAATTGAAACAGCGTCCGGACCTGAGCCGATCCCCGAACCGTCGCTTGAGCCGGAACCCGCGCCCGAGCCGGAATCTGTTCCGGAGCAAGAACCTATACCTCAAGCGTCAGATATCACCGACGTTTTAACCGTGACGCTCTCTGACGGCAGGCAGCCAAATGTCCTGTTAGACCGCAGCTATACAACGAGGCTTGTTTTCGGGTCTGAAGCGTATATGACTGTCACAGCGCCCGAAGACATTTATTCTCTGTACCTCATCTGGGGCTTGCCGCCGGGACAGTGGTCGCTGAGCGGCCTTGAAACGCAAACCTTTGGGGATAACGGATTTATCCACGAATATGTGACGCCCGGCTTACCTGCCGGGGAGTTGACTCTGCGCCTTCCCCCAAGCGGAGCGACGCTCTGCGGCATCTATGCTTTTTCCGAGGGTACGCCGCCGGACTGGGTGCAGACCTGGCTTCCGCCGCATGATCGGGCGGATATGCTCGTTTTGCCGACCCATGCGGACGATGAACATCTGTTTTTTGCAGGATTGCTGCCATACTATGCCGGTGAGAAAGGCTATCGTGTTCAGGTCGCTTATTTGACGAACCATTGGAACGAGCCGCCGCGCCCCCACGAACAACTGAACGGACTCTGGACGGTGGGGATCAGGCATTATCCGGTCATCAGCGGCTTTAATGACCGCTACGCCGAGTCGCTCGCGCAAGCCCGGAACATATACGGATTTGATAATTTTGTCAATTTTCAGGTGGAGCTTCTGCGCAGATTCAAGCCCTATGTAGTGGTGGGACATGATCTAAACGGGGAGTACGGGCACGGCGTACACATGCTGGGTGCCCACGCGCTCAGAGAGGCGGTAGAAAATGCGGCCGACAGCGCCCGGCACACGGAGTCATATCATCTTTACGGGGTCTGGGATACGCCGAAGCTCTATTTGCATCTTTATCCGCAAAACGTCATAACGATGGATTGGGACGTTCCCCTTGAGAACTTCGGCGGAGCGACTGCCTACGAAATGGCCGTTGCGGGGTACGGCGCGCACCTGAGCCAGCACCGCTGGTCATTTTCGGTGCCAAGGCCCGGCAGCACATCAGGCCACAGGTTCGGCCTTGTCAGAAGCCTTGTCGGGGAGGATCGCCTTGGCGGGGACATGTTTGAAAATATTATCGGACAACTAACCTAAGGAGAACTATATGGAGTTTTTAAGGTTCATCGAAGGCATACGCACGCCTTTTCTTGACTCCGTGTTCGGGCTTGCTACGCATTTAGGGGACGAGACGGTCGTAGTCGTTGTGATTTGCGCTATCTTCTGGTGCATAAACAAGCAGGTCGCCTATAGGATATGCATTGCGTTTTTCTTCTCGGGGCTCACCGTTCTGGGCATGAAAATCTGCTTCCGGGTCGACCGCCCCTGGGTCATCGACCCGACGTTCAAGCCGGTGCCGTCTGCGCTGAAGGGAGCCACGGGCTATTCATTTCCAAGCGGCCACACGCAGAGCGCGGCAGCGCTGTTCGGCACATTAGGCGCGGTGATAAAGCATAAACCCGCAAAAGTTTTATGCTTTTTTATCGTTTTTCTGGTCGCGCTGACCAGACTTTATCTGGGTGTGCATACCATCATTGACGTCGCGGCGTCGCTTGTTATAACGCTTCTGCTGGTGGCGGTGAGCGTCAAAGTTTTTGCAGACGGTACGGCCGGCAAAAAAAATGTGATGATCCTGTCACTGGTCATGGCCCTGTACTCGGCCGCTGTGGTCGTTGTTGCGGCTGAGCTGTTTAGAAGCGGAAAAATCGAACAATCAAATCTGTCGGACTGCGTCAAAGCCGCCGGGATTGGCATCGGGTTCTCTGTAGGCATGTATATCGAGCGCGTATATATAAATTTTTCTACGCGCTCGAAGAGTTATATATGGCAAATAATAAAGTTCGTTCCGGGACTTGCGGGGGTACTCGCCATACAAGAGGGATTAAAGCCGATTATAGGCGCCGGGCTTATCGCCGACGGGTTGAGGTACTTCCTGATGATCATGTGGGTGACTGTGTTATTCCCGCTTATTATCAAACGCTTTTTTACTGATGCTAAAGACAACTGATCCTGGACGAAAAACAACCCGTCCGTTTTATACACGGGCGGGTTGTTTTTTCATAACGGTTATTCCGTTATTATCACTGTATGCGTACTGCCGTCCCAGCCTACTTCCGCGCCGAAGCTTTCGGCAACCGCCCTGGCAGGAACCATTGTGCGGCCGTTAACCAATTGAGCCGGCACATCGAGTGGTATTTCCTCACCGTTTCTGACCAGCACATTGCTGCCGATCTGCAGCGTCACTGTTATGTCGTCTCTGACCGAAGTGACGGTCAGAGTTTCGTCGTCCCAGTCAATGTTGGCGCCCATCGCCTCAAATATTGCTCTGAGCGGAACCAGCGTACGGCCGTCAATCAGCACGGGTGGTTGGACGAACTCCAGAAGTTGACCGTTTAACAGGACGCTTATGTCAGCGGGAGGCGGAGGGGGAGAGGGCGGAGGAGGAGAGGGCGGCGGCGTAGAAGTGCCGGTCAGGGAGATAAACCCCCATTTAGCCTCCCATTTTCCATCAACCCATCTGCCTGTCGCAACAGCCGCCAGACCCTCGGACATGCTATGCACGCTAAAGTACTGAGGCGGCACAACTTCCCTGCCCGAAGCGTCGATAAACCCCCATTTGAGCTGTTCGTAACGTGAATAGGTATCGTAATGTGTCATTCCTCCTGTCGCGACTGCCGCGAAGCCTTCGGAAAACATTTCCACCTCTTCATATTTTAACGGCGCTGTCTCTCTGCCGTTTAAATCAATAAACCCCCACTTTTTGACGTCACGGGACCCGTCTAAAACAAAATTCTGCACCGCAGCCAAACCCTCCGAGAAACTCTCCGCCGAGCTGTAAACAAGAGGTATTGCCACTTCGCCGGTTTCATTGATAAAGCCCCATCCGATAACCCAGTCGTCGATATACATGACCGCAGCCAAACCCTCGGAAAAAGCCCTTGCGTAGTCATAGATATAGGGAACGACCTCGTTGCCGTTTAAGTCAATATAACCGTACTTTTGCAAGCCCCCGTTCCATACCGGCCTCAGGGCAGGGGACGGATAAGGCGTATAAGGCGGTGTGACCGCTGCGCCGGTTTTGTCTATATAATAATCTCTTCCGCCGTGTCTGACGTACGCTGCTCCATTAACAAAAGCTCCCGCGTAATCATAGACAAACGGAAGCACTTCATTGCCCGCCGTGTCTATGTAACCCCATTTGCCGGAAAAAGTAAAATAAAAACCTCCGGTATCATATTCATTACGAGTCCATTCACCGATCGCCACAGCCGCTAATCCCTCAGAAAAGCTGCTTGCATTATCATACCTTAGCGGTATAACCTCAACGTATTCAGCCGACGATATTGGCAGGACAATTACGAGGAGGAGTGCCAATACGAGTGTCATAGAGAATATTCTCTTTTTCATAACGATATCCCCCGATCTTCAATATGAGTATGATAATAGCACAACAGAACTCCAAAAGCAACACCGAGCGCAAGACGGTGACCAGTTACTATAGAGACGGGGTAAATAACAGTGCCTTGCGCTCGCACAGCTATTTTTTTATCTCTTTGCTCAAACAAACGCAAGCTCAACTCGCAAAGAGATTAAAAACCAGCTATACTCATCGGCACTGAACAGTTACGAGACGGGGCGTCGGGTTTCAGAAGACTCAGTGAAATCTGGTTCCTGACTTTGTCGGCGGATATGACCCACACAGTTACGATGTCGCCAACCTTAACAATACGTGACGGGTGTTCAACACGCTGCTTTGCCATCCTGGATATATGGATCAAACCGTCGCGATGCACACCGATATCAACGAAAGCGCCGAAATCGACCACATTCCGTACAGTGCCGGTGAGTTCCATGCCGGGCAAGAGATCATCTATGTTCAGCACGTCCGTCCGCAGCGTCACCGGAGGCAGATCCTCACGCGGGTCACGCCCGGGTTTGAGCAGTTCGCTGATGATATCGTCAAGCGTCGGCGCACCGACGCCCAGTTCCTCACACAGCTTATCATGCGGATAGTTTTCGGCTTTTTCATTGAGTCCGGCCAGGGAGGCAGGGCTTAAATCCGTATATCCGAGCAGTTTTAGCAGCTTTTCAACAGCTTTGTATGATTCGGGATGGACAGCGCTTGCGTCAAGCGGGTTTTCTCCGTCGGTGATACGCATAAACCCGGCGCATTGCTCGAATGCTTTCGGCCCGAGCTTAGGTACCTTTTTAAGCTGTGACCGGTTTTTGAAGATCCCGCTTTCAAGCCTGTAAGCGACGATGTTTTTTGCGAGCTGTGGTCCGATCCCAGCGACATGGGCAAGCAATGCGGGGCTGGCGGTGTTCGCGTCCACGCCTACCGAATTTACGCAGTCCTCCACAACGCCGGACAATCGGGCGTCAAGCGCTTTTTCCGGCATATCATGCTGATACAACCCTACCCCGATAGCCTTAGGATCGATTTTCACCAGTTCCGCCAGCGGGTCTATCAGCCTGCGCGCCAAAGATACCGCTCCGCGCAGCGTAACGTCCATGCCAGGCAGTTCCTCCGCGGCCACCGGGGATGCGGAGTAGACAGAAGCGCCTGCCTCATTTACCACGGTATACCCCGGCTTATCCGGCAGACCGGCGATTGAGGCCGCCACAAACTGTTCGGTTTCCCGGGAAGCGGTTCCGTTCCCGATTGCGATGGCATTTATTTTGTGCTTTGCGATCATGTTCAGCAAATCACGTTTTGACTCCTCGACGCGCTTGTTCTGCGGCAGCGGCCATAACACGCCCGTGTCGAGAACCCGGAAAGCGCCGTCTACGACAGCGGCCTTGCAGCCGGTGCGAATTCCGGGATCTATGGCAAGCACGGTGACCCCCTTGACAGGCGGCTGCATGAGCAGATGGCGGAGGTTATCGCCAAAAACATCAATGGCTGCGGCAGAAGCCTTCTCAGTCAAATTGCCCCTTGCTTCGCGCTCCAGGGACGGAAAAATCAGGCGGTCATAGGAATCATGCACCGCTTTGCGCACCTGTTCCGTTGCCGGACTGCCTTCTTTGACGTACAGGCGCTCACATATGGCGATCGCCCCCGATTCGGGGCAGGTCAGTTTAACTTTGAGTTTTTCCTCGGCTTCTCCCCGGTTTATCGCCAAAATCTGGTGGGAAGCTAATCTGCCGAGCGGATGGTCAAACGCATAATAAAGCCTGTAGACGGTATCCTCATCAGTCGCGGCATTTGAAACCAGCCGTCCGTGCGCTTGTATAAACGCGCGTAAACGCCGGCGCAGTTCGGCGTCATCACTAACAAGTTCCGCGATAACATCACGGGCGCCGGCTAACGCTTCTTCGATATTCGCCACACCCTTTTCGGCATCAACAAAGGGTAATGCTAATATGGAAGGCGCGTCTGAGTCCCTGTCTTGTGAAAGAATCGATTCAGCTAAAGGTTCCAGCCCCTTTTCCCGTGCGATGCTTGCCCGCGTTCGCCGTTTGGGGCGGTACGGGCGGTATATATCTTCCAGTTCGCTCTGGGATGAAGCCGCACTTACCGCAGCCGTAAGCTCTTCGGTAAGGACGCCGAGAGTATCTAATGAACTCAGTATTTCTTCCCGCCGTTTCTCCAATGCGCGCAGTGCGGTTAGCCTGTCGGCTATCTTGCGTAATACCTGGTCGTCTAAAGAGCCATGCTGTTCCTTGCGGTAACGGGCGATAAAAGGAAGCGTGTTTCCCTCGTCCAGCAGTGCCGCCAGATTATCCGCCTGCCAGCCCTTTACATTAAACTCCCCGGCAATGATCTGCGTTATGGTCATCTCTCCGCCTCCATCGCTACCTCGCAGGTTTTTTTGCTAAACGCTATGCCGTACTTGTATATCCGTGTGAAGCCCTCGCGCCGCAGATTGTGGACATACGCCTTTTCTTCTATCTGCAGGAGACCTTTTACTGCCTCTTCTTTCAAATCTGCGCCGTCTTCGCCCTTGTGCTTGAACTCGATCA
>Ga0099364_10007270_pt1 | contig 15864 bp, 15 predicted proteins | sample TergutTh196P3_FD_73070 | JGI IMG/M metagenome (GOLD analysis project Ga0099364, IMG submission 73070) | Microcerotermes parvus P3 segment gut microbial communities from Pointe-Noire, Republic of the Congo - Th196 P3 | ecosystem: Host-associated > Arthropoda: Insects > Digestive system > Gut ...
AGGACGAAGACATCAACGAAGTGATGAACATAGGCAAAGCGGCCCAGAAGCAATGCAAGGCTGTTTTTATCCTAACGTCAGAGCGGGACTTAAAATTCGCCGCATTTTCATCTATCAAGGATTTTGATTTAAGACCTGCCCTGAAAGATCCGCTTGATAAACTTAGCGGTAAAGGCGGCGGCGGCCCTTCGTTTTTTCAGGGGAGTTTTGGGGCGAAAGAGGAGTTGGAGACTTTTATTGGATTAATGGAAAAATTGTAATCCCATTCGTATTAATTCGTGCCATTCGTTGATAAGAATTCCCGAATCACCTTCGTAAACGCTTCGCCGTATTTTTCCAGCTTGACCTGCCCCACGCCGTTCACCCTTTCAAACTGAACCAGCGACACCGGCTTTTTTGCACACATGTCCCTGAGGCTTGCATCAGTGAAAACAATATATGCCGGCACAGCTTCCTTCAAGGCAATTTCCTTTCGAAGCTGCTTTAGCTTTTCAAGCAGCGCCTGATCAATTTCTGCGCTGACACCGGGGACTGCGGCTCTTGTTTCAATTCTTGTTTCGATTTTCGGTTCAGTTTTTGTTCCGGTTTTCTTTTGTTCTGCGGCAGGTTTTTCCTTTGGTACTTTCATCGTCAAGCGCCGTTCCTGCCTCATGAAATCCCGAAGCCCGGGTTCATCGTCGCTGCCCAACGTTACTACGGGGTACTCGGATTCTTCCGTTTTCAGAAAACCTTCATTAATCAGATGGTCAAGGATCGCCCTGATTCTGTGGGGGCTTGTGTCATTCATGATTCCCCATGTGCTGAGTTTATCAAATCCCAGCTCTTTTATTCTCTGATTTTTACTGCCCCTGAGTATGTCTATGATCATAGTTTTACCAAAGCTGCGGTTCTGTTCTTTCAGGCGATAAACACAGGAGACAATTTTTCGCCCCTCCAGACTGACATCGACTTCCTCGAATTCTGTGAGGCAATTAGAACAATTCCCGCAGTATGATGCAGCTTCTTCGCCGAAGTATTCCAAAAGACGCTTTCTAAGACAGCCACTGCCGGTGGAGTAAAAAGTCATCTGTTTTAAGAGTTCCAGATTGTGGAGTTCCAGCTCCGGCTCGGATGCCGTGTCGTCATCTCCCTTGGTGATAAGGTATTTGTTAATCGCCACATCCTGGCCACTGTATAGAAGAATACAGTCTGAGGGAGAACCGTCCCTTCCAGCCCTGCCCGCTTCCTGATAGTAACTTTCAATGTTTTTTGGCATGTTGTAGTGAATAACGTATGACACATTTGACTTGTCTATGCCCATACCGAAAGCGTTAGTTGCAACCATCACCGGTTTTCTGTCATAGAGAAAATCATCCTGATTATTCCGCCGATCATTGTCATTGAGCCCGGCATGGTAGCGGGTAGCGGAAAAGCCCCTGCTGTTAAGAAGGGTGCAGATTTCTTCCACAGCTTTACGGGTAGCGCAGTAAATAATACCGCTTAAATTCTTTCGCTTTTCAAGACATTCCAGAAGAGCCGCTTTTTTATCGATGGGCTTCTTTACCTCGAAAAAAAGGTTAGGTCTGTCAAAACCTGTGTTAATGTAAAATGGATTATCAAGCATTAAATATTTTTCGATGTCTTCACACACCCTGGGAGTAGCGGTAGCGGTAAAGGCAGCAGTTACAGGGCGTTCTTTCATAGCCCCGATAAAACCCGCGATTTCCAGATAACTGGTCCTGAAATCATGTCCCCACTGTGAAACGCAGTGCGCCTCGTCAATAACCACAAGGGGGATGTTTCCGTCAGCCGCTAAAGCGGATATTTCCTTCCTCTGTAATCTTTCCGGTGCAATGTATAGAAGTTTTGTTATGCCGCTGAAAATCTCCTGCATGGTTTTGCTTAAATCTTCGGCATTCAGTGAGCTGTTAAGAAAAGCCGCCGGGCAACCCGCCTCCCTAAGTGCGCTGACCTGATCTTTCATCAGGGAGATGAGGGGAGAAATTACCACCGTCATGCCCGGTAGAAGCAGGGCGGGAATCTGGTAACACAGAGACTTTCCAGCCCCTGTTGGCATTACCGCCAGCACATCACGACCGGTAAGGATTGCGTCTATTACCTCCTCCTGCCCGTACCGGAAAGAGGTGAAGCCAAACCGGTCTTTCAGGATGCTGTGTTTTGTCAAGACAACAGCCTCGGCTACGACAGTAGCCGATTTAACCGTTTGACAAAGTCTGAAGGATCCTTCAGCTTCAACCCTTCCACCAGCAGAGCCTGATCAAAAAGCACTCCTGCAATATCGGCGATGCGTTCTTCATCTTCGGTTTCCTTTAGCTTTGCCACGATGGGATGATCGCCATTCACTTCCAGAATGGGCTTGATCTCCGGCATCTCCGACTGACCCATTGCCCTGAGCATCTGTGCCATCTGTATTGAGGGGTCGTTTTCATCCGCCACAATGCAGGAGGGGGAGTCGTGGAGGCGACGGGAAAGCTTTACGTCCTTTACCCTGTCGCCTAATGCCTTTTTGATTTTTTCGATGACAGGTTTTATTTCCTTTTCCGCCTTCTTGTCAGCTTTTTCGCCTAACTCCTCGTCAGCGCCGGAACGGTTCACGGCCTTTATATCCCAGGTCTGGCTCTCGGTTTTACCGTCTGCACCGGGTATTTCCTTACGATAATTATGCAGAGACGAGATGACTATGTCATCTATCTCATCATCCATGATGAGGACTTCTATTTCTTTGGCGGTATAGGCTTCCAGAAGGGGTGAGGCTTTGAGGGTTTTTTCGTCTCCTCCGGTGATATAGTAAATATGCTTTTGATCACTCTTCATGCGTGAAACATAATCGGCAAAGCTTGTCCGGCCTTCCACACTGGAACTCTTGAACCTGACCAGATCCTGAATGGCTTCCCTGTTTGCATAATCCTGATAGAGACCCTCTTTAAGCGGCCGGTTATACTGGCTTATAAATGTTTCCCATTTTTCCTTCGCCTCCTCGTCGCCGGCAGCAGCCCTGTCAGCCAAAGCCTTGAACTCAGAAAGCAGTTTTTTTACGGAGGCGTTTTTGATGTTTGAAAGGATCTTATTCTGCTGTAAGATCTCGCGGCTTACGTTAAGAGGAAGATCCTCGGAATCGATAACTCCCCGTACAAACCGCAGCCATGTGGGCATCAGTTCCTTGTCATCATCGGTGATATAAACCCGCTTTACATAGAGCTTTACTCCCGGCTTGTAATCCACATTGTACAAATCGAAGGGCGCTTTTTTGGGAATAAAAAAGACGGTGGAGTATTCCAGGGTTCCTTCGGCATTGGTGTGTATATAGAAAAGGGGATCATCCATGTCATGGCTGATCTGTTTATAAAACTCCTTATAATCTTCGTCCTTAAGTTCCGATTTCGACCTTCGCCAAAGAGCAGTGCCGGAGTTGATCCTGTCGGTTTTTTTCTTACTGCTTTTTTCTTTTCCCTTATCATCGTACTCTTTTTCATCATAAGTAAGATATATGGGAAAGGCCACATGGTTGGAATAACGCTTGATTATATCTTCGATTGACCAGCGGTTGGCATACTCGATTCCTTCTTCGCCGAGGTGAAGGATCACCGTGGTACCCTGACTGTCTCTGTAGGCGGAGCTGTCTTTGGGTATTTCTTCCATGTCGTAACCATCACTGCCGTCGCTTGCCCACTTCCAGGCCGCCTCTTCCCCCGCCTTGCGGCTGATTACTTCAATCTTCTCCGCCGCCATAAAGGCTGAGTAAAAACCCACGCCAAATTGGCCGATCAGGTTGGAGTCCTTTTTTGCATCCTCGGAGAGCTTTTCAAGAAACGCCTTAGTTCCCGACCTTGCAATGGTTCCAAGGGACTCGGCAAGATCAGCCTCGTTCATACCTATGCCGTTGTCGGAAACCGTGAGGGTTTTTGCATCCTTGTCAAAGAAAATGTCGATCCTGGGATCAAAACTGAGGGACTTGTAGGCTTCATCAGCAATGGTAAGATACTTGAGCTTGTCCAGAGCATCAGAAGCGTTTGAAACAAGCTCCCTTAAAAAGATCTCCCGGTTGGAATAGAGGGAATGGATAATCAGGTGGAGCAGTTGGCTCACCTCGGTCTGAAACTGATGTTTCGCCATGAATAAACTCCTTATGGAAAAAATATTGATGTTTGTGTAGATTGATATTACAAAATTACATAAAAAAAGTCAAACATGGAGGTTTCATGGATTCTGAATCAATCGGCATTATTGCCGGGTTTTGGGCAAATTACGGCGATTTTATTCTTGTTCTGGGCCGCCGGGTATTGGTATCAATAATAATCATCATCAGCGGAAAAATAACAGCATCAATTTTTAAAAAGCTGCTGCATGGAGCGCTTTCGGAAAAACTAAAAACCGATGAGAATCTGACATCTCTTTTTAAGATAGTGATAAACTACGGGATAGTAATAATCTGCCTGATAATGATTCTTGATGTCTTTGAAATAAACACCACAGGACTTATTGCCCTTTTGGGGGCGGCAGGCGTGGCGATAGGCTTTTCCCTGAAAGATACCCTCAGCAATATTGCGGCAGGTATTGTGATTTTTATCCTAAGACCCTTTTATGTTGGCGACTTTATTGAGTGCGGATCAATTACCGGTGCGGTTCGTGAAATAAAACTTTTCACCACATACATGGAAACCGGGGACGGTATTTTCATTTCTGCCCCCAACTCAAATTTCTGGGGAGTCCCCCTGAAAAATTTTTCCCGAAATGCGAGAAGGCGCATGGATATAACCGTTTTTATTTCCTTCTCTGAATCCATTGACAGGGCTTTCCAGGTACTTAACAGCATCATTCAGGAAGAAACCCGTTTTCTTAATGACCCCGCACCACAGGTGATGGTTCAATCCCTGGGAGAACAGGGCATAGGCATTACGCTCCGTGCATGGGCTTCGGCAGGTCAGTACTGGGCGGTTTACTGGGATCAGATGAAAAACGTTAACGACAAATTCCAGGAGGCGGGCATTGCCCTTGCCATTCCCAGGCGTGAAGTGCATCTTATGGGAAGTAAATAACTTATTCGTACCTCAGGGCATCAATCGGGTAGAGCCTGGCCGCTTTCAGAGCCGGGTAGTAGCCGAAGATAATTCCCACAAGGGCTGCAAACATGGCGGAGATCGTCACAATCAGAGGATTGATGGCGGTGGGAATCCCCGCCATTGAGAGCAGGCGGCAGACCAGAAAGGCAAGGCCAATCCCCAAAATGCCGCCCATGAGGCTCAGGATCATCGCTTCCGAGAGAAACTGAAAGAGGATGTCCCGCCTGCGGCCGCCTACCGCCATGCGTATACCTATCTCCCGTGTGCGTTCGGTTACCGAGACAAGCATGATGTTCATGATACCTATGCCGCCTACAAAAAGAGAAACCCCCGCAATGGCTGCCAGCAGGGTGGTCAATGTTCGGGACGTGTCTGTGGCAATATCAATCATTTCTACCTGATTCATAATTGAAAAATCCGATTGTATCCTGTCGGGGATCCCGCGGGAATCACGGAGGATCAGGTCGGTTTCCAGAATGGCAGCGTCCATAAAATCCCTGTTCCTGACACTCATGACAATGTGGGTGATCTCCTGGGTTCTTTGAAGCCGGGTCATGGCTGTGTCCAGGGGAAGCAGAACAATATCATCCTGATCACTTCCATCAAGACCGGCGCCTTTCCTTTCCAGAAGGCCGATGACGGTATAGTAATTATTTCCAATCCGTATCTGTTCGAGAAGGGCCCATTCAGCCTCCCCAAAGAGGTTCTCTGCGGTTGTGCGGCCAAGCACCGCTACGGCGTTCCGGGATGCCATATCCTCTTGATCAAAAAAATAGCCCTCATCCACATAGTAGTTTCTTGCAATGCTAAAGTCCGGCTCCACCCCGTGAACCCGGATCCTCACATTTCCCCCCGGGCCAAACACATCCTGATTGTTTTGAACAACGCCGGAAATTGCCAGGGCAAATGAGGATTCTTCCCTCAGGCTATTAACATCTTCCACGGAAAAACCAGTTCTTCGGGTATATGCAGCCTGAACGCTTCGGGCACTAGGCCGCCGGTATTGAATTTGAAGGACGTTGGCTCCCATAGAACTTATTCTGTCTTCGATTAACTTCTGGGAACCTTCGCCCATGGCAACCATTATGATCACCGAGCCGACGCCTATGATCACACCCATGGAAGTTAGAAGGCTCCTCATGCGGTTGCGCGTAATGGAACGCAGAAAGCTAAACATTAAAGACGCTCCCTTGAAATAAACTGTCTGCCTTCCAAATCTTCCGTGGCAAAGATTTCCGTGGTGGAACCTGTAACGATGCCTGTTCTTACACGAATCACATCCAGATTGCCCTGATCGTTAAAAAACCATAGGTAACGCACTCCCTCCTGACTGCGGGCCTGACCCTGAACCGCCACGACCCTGGCATTGCGGGCACTTCCTGTCAACATGGCGATAATGCCGGTTCTCTGGTTCTGCGAAGAAGAGGCGGCGGCATTAGCCAGAGCTGTGTTTCTCTCTGCTATTGCCGCCTCACGCTGTTCCTGGGGCATATGTTCAAGATCCGCATAAAAAATCAGTTCTTCAATTTGATCGACACTTAGGTCAGTGGGCTGGTAGCGCAGGGCGGAATTGGAAACCAAAAGGGTGTCCTCGCTTCGAGCAACGATGAACTCCACCGCACATGTCATACCCGGTAGAAGGGAGCCATCCTGATTATCTACCCTGATAATCACCGTATAGGAGACCACGTTGTTTATAAGTATGGGAACCATGCGGACATTTTCAACCACGCCATTGAAGCGGCGGCCGGGCAGACTCTCAAGTGTGAACCGCACTGCCTGACCCCTGTATATGGAGGCGACATCCAGCTCGCCTATATTCGCTTCTATCTGCATCTCCCTAAGATTTTCCGCAATGGTAAAAATACTTGCCCCGCCGGAGGAACTGTCGCTTACCGAGTCGCCATCGTTCACCCTCCTGTCCAGGACTACGCCGTCTATTGGAGAGGTGATAAAAGCGTGTTGGTTAATTTCGGTTTCAATAACTCTTAAGTTGGCTTCAGCCACGGCTAAGTCAGCTTCCATATTTTCCAGATTGGTCAAACTGGTAAGAAGCTCGAACTCTGAGATCAGGTTCCTCTGCGCAAGAGCCGCCTGATTGTTATAACTAATTTGCTGTAAGCGGTAATTTGCCCTGGCCTTTTGCACCGTGGCATACTGCTGATCCCGCCTTAAGCGGAGCACGTCCGTGTTCAGCTCCGCAAGAATATCCCCCCTCTGGACAGGATCGTTGTAGTCGACAAAGACCCTTTCAACCTTGCCGCTCATCTGAGAAATTACCCTGACTGTGGAAACCGGATGTATGGTTCCGCTGGAAGAAGCTGTCCGCTCAATGTTTCCCCGGCGTACTGTTGTAAACTCATAGCTAACGTTTGAGCTATTACCCATGCAGGAGAAAAATAAAAGGGGCATTATCACCAGAACGGCAAGAGCCAGCCGGAACTTTTTCTTCATGTTATGATATTACAGTGTGTGAAGCGTACTGGCTACCTACCAAATTAGGTAGGTGATAACTTATCTGTCGCTATGCCCGCCCGTCTGTGATCCCCTTCTTGCTTTTCCGGTAGAAATATAGCATTTGCTATTCTTCAATTATTTTCAGGAAATCTTCCGGTAGAATTACAGGAATAGGCGAATTGGGGAAATCGGCAATGTTGCGGGTAATGATGTCCATAACGTTCTTCACGGTAATCGTTCAGTTCCTTGTTTTGTACTTTGAACACCCCAAAAAAGCCAAGAGCTTGCAAAGCCCGCCAAGGAAAAAATATAGCTTACAAAGTATCACTGACTCTTGACAGCTTTGAGTCCTTTGTGCTTTAGCGATTCCTTATTGATATTTCTTTAGCTCACAAAAGGCTTCCTGAATGTCCTTTGACACCGCTTCCAGTAGGTTTTTTTGCAAGGATTCTATGTATATTAGATTCGCTAACCCATCAGGTTCTGATGCATCACTGTAGAATAACTGGTATGGTTCGATTTGCAAGGCTTCGGCGATCTTTGCAAGAAATGCAAATGAGGGGCTACGGTTTCCGCTTTCAATTTGCCTGATATAAGAATGGGCAGCTCCGCATTTTTCTGCAAGTTTTTTCTGGGAAAAACCCATGATTTTCCGCCATTTCTTTACGTTATGAATAAAGAGCTGATTCAAGTCCATATTTAGATCCTATGAGCGATCATAAAATTTATTCAGAGACGTTTGACGATACTAACATATTCGATTATGATAGCTGTATGCGAACAATGTTGTAATAAAATTTTGGAAAAAAGGCTGTTTTCGATTAAAACGGTGGTTTTCGATATGTGAAATTGAAAGGAGAGTTAAAATTCCCGAGTTCAAAGTTAACAAGATTGAACATTCTGTATTTTTAGCTTTAGGGCGGCATGGCTCGCCTTAAGCATACAACCGCTCTTGAGGGCGGGTAAATCTTAGGGTAGAAAGCCCGCTGTAAATAGCCAGCTAAAGGGAAGGGCTGTCACAAAAAGGAGTTATTTTATGAATAAATTTTTCAAGCTCTTCGGGATTATCGCTATGGTGGCGGCAATCGTGCCTTCGATGACCGCTTGCGGCGGCGATGACAATGGAGGCAATGGAGGCAATGGACTGCTAATCTCCGTGGTGTATCATGGTGATTGGTATATGCAGAGAAGTGAATTTTTTTCACCAAATCAGTTTCACCTTAAAATAACTAATACTACTGTTGAAATGGGTACCAGATCCTCTTCTTCTGGTGAATGGAATTTTTCTGCGCATCATAAGTATACTATTACCGAAATACTAGCTTACGGCAATGGTCATGTATTTATTGCTGGCCCTTCTTCATGTACTTTCCTTATTAACAGCACCGGAGAACTAGTAATTTATTATAACGGATTCTTTGATAATCTTGGCGGCATCAATACATTCACAAGGACACCGCTCTGATAGATGTAACAGATAGAGAAAAAATTGTTGTTTGCAGGCTGCTTAATTGTTATTAAGCAGACTTGTGTGATACTTATGATACGTTTTAATTAATTCCATCGGAAATGAGGAAAGATTTACCGTAGGGGAAGCAGGCTTACACGGGTTTTACGTTGGTCAATCGTTATCAATGCACCTTTATCAATATCATCTGATAGATTCTTCAAAGCGGATACAGCAATATGGGCGATATTATCCGGTATTACAACGCCCATACGGAGTTGAATAACGCTTGGTTTCCCAGAACTGGTGATGGCGAGAATAGATCCAAAATCAAGGTCGTGTGTAAACACTGTATAATCATGTTTTTGAGCATATTCCATGATTTCAGAATCAGGGGAGTCCGTATCACCTATTGCCGACCAGTGGACAGCTTCAATGCCACTAGAGGCAAAAATATCTACCCATTGAGGAGAGAGGTTCATGTCTATAAGTAATTTCATGCAGAGACCAATGCGATTTCCCGTTCTTCCACCCGCCATGCGGCGTATTGGAGAGCTTGCAAAACATCTTCCCTTTCAAGGTAGGGGTAGTAGGTAAGAACCTCGTCAACGGAGTAACCGGCGCCAATTTGGTTTACCACCATGCCGACAGTTACTCTCATACCGCGTATACAGGCTTTGCCACCCATTACAGCAGGGTTATAAGTTATTCTGTCAAAACGCTCAGCGTACATACCATTATTGTAATCCAAAAAAGGGCGTTTGTCGAGAGCATGGATTAATTAAGTAAGGTATACGCCTCTCGCCTATCGGGGTAGGTGATAACTTACCCGTCATTATGCCCGCCTCCCAAATCTGGCAAAAAGTTCCGCTCTGCTTTGAATGCCCAGTTTACGGTACAGATTCTTCTGGTGGAAATTTACCGTGTCGTAACTTATTTTCAGGGTATATGCAATTTCTTTGGGAGCAATTCCGTTTAGAAGGAGGGTAAAAACTTCTTCTTCCCTTGGAGTCAGATTCAGGCTCTCTTTAATATTAAGTTCTTCTGTTTCCTTAATTGGACGGGAGTATTCATCCATGTCGCGTAAGTAAAGACCGTCAGTCCAATCCGCTTCAAACAATCTCTTTTGAATAAAGGGCATTAGTACCAGGCACGAACTGACCAGTACCAGTACAACTCCAAAAGCCAGAAACTTGTTAGGCACTTCGAGATAACCGAAGGAAAGGGAAAAGAGTCCGGATATTACGAAATAATTTGCAAAGGCAACTAAACAGAAAAACCTGAACATTCGATGTGATCTGCTTTGTTTGATGGCGCCGGCACACATATAGTAAATAATGATATATCCCAGGCTGTCTCCCAGGCCGTAGGCGAACGAGCCAGAAATAAATGTTAAGGGCGCGTCGTGGAGGAGAGCCCCTAGCCCCAAAAGAGAAAGGGCCAGAAATAAAAGCCAGATATACAGAGCGCTGTGACCCTTGAGAAGCTGGATAAGAAGAATGATACCTATAGAAAAAAGTGCCCCCAGCCCGAAGGCCAGACTTGAAATATTATTGTCCATCCATTCGATGTAATTAAACATACACATGATCATGTAGTGGATCACAGACAAACCTATGACGAATGGAGCACCCGATCCTTTACCGTCGCTGTCAATGTTGATCTTTTCCTGCTTTGTAGAGCAGAAGAAAACCACACCCAGATACAAAACCATTGCGATAAGAACACCCGAGGGATTAAAGAGCCAATGGAGAGCGGGAATCAGTCTGTATGTTATGTAGTAAAGACCATAGTAAAACTGGATAAGGATCATTCCAAACAGGCGTTCAACGTTATTCAACGCAAAACAGAACAGGTAGAAAGCACAGGCAGCGCAGAGCCCATTGAAAAATTTGCATGTAACATAAACGACAAAGTGCTGGAAACCCAGAGGCATGAAGATCAGGGTCAGGCTCAGGATAGTGGAAATGATAGCCGACAACTTTAGAACAGGAATTATCAGCTTTATCGGAATCAGGGCTAAGACCAGCCAGCCAAATCCCAGAAGAAAGAATGTCAGCTCATGGGATTCAAACCCTGCCAGGGCGACACTATGATCAAAATAACGCAGGTTCCCAATAATTACCGAAAGAGGAAAAACCAATAGAACAGGCCAGATACCGCCCCGGATATTACGAAAGGACAGTTCATCACGAGTCTGAAAAAACTTTATAATTCCTGTACCTGTTCCGCCTGACAATGGATTAGATGCCCCTTATGGTTCTTACAGCAACTGTGGTTAAACCCCTGTTTACCCTAACCTCGCCGCGGATCTCTACCCTGTCAGATTCACCAATAAATAGCCCCCGCCAGATATTCTGGTCTATTTCTACAATCATTTCCCCTGAGGAGTCCCGGAAGGTATAACGGTTACTGCCAAGAGAATTAACTATGTTCCCGGTCAGAATTACCCAGGAATCATTGGGAAGATCCCATGCCCCAAGAACCGTAACAGGATGACTGAGGGTAAGAGCCTGCCCCGGCCTGACATTGGGGCTATTGGTACCTGTAATGGCTCTTGCATTGATTGAAACAAGCCCTCTGTTAACCTTAACTTCGCCGCTGATTTCAACCCTGTCAGATACACCCACATTCAATCCCCGCCAGATATTCCAGTTGATTTCTACAACTATTTCTCCGGTGGGATCACGGAAAGAATAATTTCTCCCCCCTGGCAGAGCACCGACGATATTGCCGCTTACTACAACCCACGAATCATGAGGGAGGGTCCTCGCCTCGCTGACGGTAATGGGCTGGTTAACTGTAATAGCCTGGCTGCCTACCAATGCCCGCGGGAAAAGAAGCAGAAACCCAAAGACCAGGATGAAACTATTTCTTTTCACAAGTTTAGTCCCGAAATAAAATTTTATGGTCTTACGTCAACTATATCGCCAGTCTGATGTTTTTTGCATCAAAATAATCCAGCATAAAAGACCTTTTGTCCCGCTTAACTTCGCCGCCAATCTCAATGAGATCATTGGGACCCACAGTCAATCCCCACCATCTGTCATTCTTGATCTTGATTATCATCTCTCCGGTGGAGTCCCGGAACAGATACCTGTCGTTGCTGATCTGCTGGACAATATATCCCCTTAATATGGCAGTGGCCTTATTGGGGAAGGTCTGAACCACGTTCGCCACGGTAATAGGCATAGAGGGGCCCATGAACCCGAAATTTCCTGTTAGTCCTGCCTGAAACTGTCCAAACGCCTGGGGGCCTGTAAACCCGCCATGCTGAGCGTAAACGGTGGATGTTCCGAAAATAACCGCCAAAAGAACAACAAAAATAATTACACACTTTTTCATAAGAATTCCTCCTGTAAATTGGCACATAAAATTATGTACTAATCAAAAATTACTATAGGAAAAGTATATTGACTACCTACAAAATCTGGTAGGATGGTACTATTTTCACCATTTTCACCCATAAATCATGGAATTATTCAAAAACTGACCCCTGTTCTCCGCTCCCCATCCCCTGATATAATGAGCCGGACATATATCATGGGAGATATAACTTGAGGATAAGAATAACATATCTGTCAACAGTGATAATTGCGGTACTGCTTTTAATTACAGGGCATTTTATTGCCATGGATGGTCTGTTTGTTTTATCTCAAATACCGCAGGAAAATGCAAGAGCCAGGGTAACAGAAATTATACAGCGTATATCACCTGAAGAAAGACTGTTCTATCTTGATGATTATGAGAGCGGCGAAGTTGACGACAGTTTCCTCACATTGTTAGGCGAAAGCATCATTTTTGAAGCAGAGATACGAAACGGGCCGCGAAGGGGCAGCACCGTCCTTGCAGAGCAGAACCTTGGCGGGCTTTCCGGAGAATCGCAGAAGGAAGCCGCTTTGGGAGACCGTGTTCTTCTCGTCAATTTCGGCTACGGCTGGTTTTACAACGGGCATATACGCACCGGCTTCCTCCTTGGCCTGGGAGTTCTGTTCACCTTATGCGTACTTTTTTTCGGCGGCAAAAAAGGCTTTAACACACTCCTTTCCCTTAGCCTGACCTGTGCAGCGGTTTTTGCTGTATTCATTCCCTCCATCCTTTCCGGAAAAAACATCTACCTCATGGCCGCACTGGTATGTATATACGCAACCATAACCACACTTTTAATTGTTGCCGGATACAATAAAAAAGCCCTTGCCGCATCAATTGGCTGCATAAGCGGTATTCTGGTTACCGGATTGATCTCGGTGATAATGGACAATCTGCTTAGCTTAACCGGCCTTCTGGACGAACATTCACGGCATCTGGCAAATCTCCCCATAGGGACTCCCATTGATCTAAGGGCAATAATTTTTGCAGGTATAATTATCGGTGCGATGGGAGCCATAATGGATGTGTCCATATCCATAGCATCTTCCATGTGGGAGATAAGGGAGAAAGCGGGAAGAATCAGTGTTAAGTCCCTTTTCCAGTCGGGAATAAATATAGGGCGGGACATTATGGGTTCGATGGCAAACACTCTGATTCTGGCGTATATTGGCGGTTCATTATCGGTGGTTCTGATTCTCAGCGTATACAGCAACTCCCTGATGGAACTACTCAACCGGGAAATGATAGTCGTGGAAATCCTGCAGGCGCTGGCAGGCATTTTCGGCATTCTCTCCGCCATGCCATTAACTGCATTTTTCAGTGCAGCCTTGTTTTTAAGAGATAAAAAACAGGCAAAAATATGAAAAAAATCGGAAAACCATAATTCCGACACAATATTGCTTTAGAGTAGAAACGAGCGGTGCTTATGGCACCGAAAAATATTTACAGGGAGTTAGAAATGAAAAGATTTTTATTAGTAGCCGTAATTATCCTAATGGTTCTTGGCACAGCATCCGCTCAGGGCTGGGGAAACTTTCAGGCTCCTGCACAGCCAATCGCGGTAGAGGGAACGCTGCAATTACAAAACGGACAAATTGCAATAAACAGCGGTACGGCAGTTTATTTTGTCCCCTCAATCAGCAGGCTTATTGGTTTTATTGACGGGTTAAGGGAAGGAGCAAGGGTATCTGTTGAGGGATATGTTTATGGGAACACTATACATACCACAAAACTAACAATCGCCGGCAGATCTTATGACTTTCCCGACCCGGTAACCGGACAGGGCTTCACCAACAATGCACCCGGATGGAGGCACCATGGTTATATGGCTGGATTTCACAACGATTGTTGTTTCGCAGGCGCCCCTCAAAGGCAACCCAGAAGAGGCCGCTGGTAAATATTACGGGAGAACTCACTCCCACTCAATGGTGGCGGGGGGTTTTCCCGAAATATCGTAAACTACCCGGCTTATTTCCGGTACGCCCCTGCTTATGAGAGATGATATTTCCAGGAGATCCTTTACCTGGAAGGGGTAAACATCAGCGGTCATGGCATCTGTGCTGTTTACAGCTCTTAATGCAATAACCCAGCCGTACTTTCGTTTATCCCCCGCAACACCCACCGATCGAACAGAAAGCAGGGCGGCATAAGCTTGCCAAATCTCATCGTAAAGGCTTTTTCCCGAAGAACCTTTACGTTTTTTTAACTCATCAATGAATATCGCATCTGCTTCTCTGAGAATATCACATTTTTCTTTGGTCACTTCGCCAAGGATTCTTACCGCCAAACCGGGACCGGGGAAAGGGTGCCGCCGAATCTGATCTTCGTCAATTTTCAGATAACGACCCAAATTACGGACATCTTCCTTGTAGAAACTGGCAAGGGGTTCTATGACCTGGCCTGCCTGACGCTTTGCATCCACAAGGGGGCTCCCCACATTGTGATGGCTTTTTATTAGATTAGTGCCATGACCGCTTTCGATTATATCCGGACAAATTGTTCCCTGGGCAAGGAAGTAAGATTCAGGAAGTCCCAGGCGGGAACATTCCCTCTCCTGAATGCTGATAAAAAGATCGCCAATGATCTTGCGTTTTTTCTCGGGGTCATCAACTCCCTTCAACGCTGAAAGAAACTCGTCTTCACAGGAGATGATGTTTACATGCCTGGCACCGAGACTCCCGAGAATTTTTTTGACTGATTCTGTTTCGTTTTTTCGCATGAGCCCCGTGTTCATGTACATAAGGTGTACCTGATCGGGGTCAAGGATCTTTAAAAGCAGAGCTCCTAAAACAGTGGAGTCCACCCCTCCGGAAGTCAGAAGCAGGACAGGATTTCTCCCAACCTTTTCTGACAGGGAGGAACGGACTTCCTCTATATAGTGTTCCCAGTTCATACTTAAATTAATCGGATTCCGGGCCTCCAAACCTGCCAATTAAACTGCGTCTATTCCAGGCCCTGTTTGCCGGACTCGGACTCGTTCTAATGGCAATGCTAATGTCTGCCGATGCAAAAGGAAACTGCCCTGGTTCTATTCCAAGCTCTCTACCGTAATATGAAAAATCAACACATAGGGGACCCAGAGAAATACCTGCACCCAGTGATGGAAGCATTTCGTTAATTCCTACACGGGCATGAACAAAATTAAGCAGCGTAAGCTGGGCTCCGGCACTGAAATCCAGAGTATAATTACGGGAATTAAGGTAGTCAGTCTGGTTAAATACATTAAATACATTATGCCAGGACGCAGCGACTGTCAGGTTCAATAAATTACTCAGGCGAACCTGATAAGCTGCTCCCAGATCCAGAGTAAATGGAATGTTGTATTTGGGACGACCATCACTGGCAGAGCCAAGACCATCCGGCGTTAACTCATAAATCACACGACCAATGGTAAAGATATCATTAAATGCGGCTCCCAGACGAAGTCCATTACCCCAGCGGTACATGAGCCCGGCACTGACTGTTCCTCCCGCAATTACAGGAATGTGGCTGTCTTCAATAATGCCGTCAATCTGGTCGATCAAGTCTAAT
>Ga0099364_10007271_pt1 | contig 15864 bp, 8 predicted proteins | sample TergutTh196P3_FD_73070 | JGI IMG/M metagenome (GOLD analysis project Ga0099364, IMG submission 73070) | Microcerotermes parvus P3 segment gut microbial communities from Pointe-Noire, Republic of the Congo - Th196 P3 | ecosystem: Host-associated > Arthropoda: Insects > Digestive system > Gut ...
CGCTGATCCGGCAGATACACGGTAAGAAGCTCCCCGTTGAAAACTATTACCTGATTTGCAGGCCGGGTGAAATCAATCCTGAGAAAATAAGGAGAGCGATAACTTAAGTTCCCCGGCATTACGCTGTTACCCGATCGGATTATTACATTAGCTTCATAATCCCTTATTTCCCTGTATCGATCAGAAACCGACTCAAGATACTGTTCGGCTGTAACAGCTTGCTGGGAATTTACTTGAATTGCCGTAAAAACCGATAATAACAGGATAAAAATAAATTGTTTCACAAACATTCCTCTCTCAAGTTACTATATCCAATACGTCTAATAGTTACAATCCCCCCATTAAAACCCCATTAAAACTTTAAATTCCTTTTCGTCCAGGGTTTCCTTTTCCAGCAGCAGGGCGGCAATCTTGTCCAGCAGGGGACGGTTTTGTTCCAGCTTCTCCTTTGCCAGAGCATATCGCTGCTCCACTATGCGGGCGATTTCTTCATCAATGTACTGTTGAGTTGCCTCAGAGTACTCGCGGTGGAGCGCCGGATCAGGGGTTTGTGCAGGGCCCAGCATTCCTGTGCCGCGGGAAGTCAGCGCGACATGGCGGAAGCGGTCGCTCATGCCGTAGTCAACGATCATTTTACGGGCTATGTCCGTTGCTTTCGTCAGATCATTTGCCGCGCCCGTGGAGAATTCCCCGGAGATCATTTCTTCGGCAATCCGGCCGCCCAGCAGTATGTCTATCTTGCCGAGAAGATCGGATTGGGTAATGGTATAACGATCCTCCAGCGGCAACTGCAGGGTATAGCCCAGAGCAAAACCACGGGGAATAATCGAAATTTTTTGAACGGGGTCTGCATTAGGCGTAAATGCCGCAATCATGGCATGACCGGTTTCGTGATAAGCGGTCAGCCTTCTTTCTTCCGGCTTGAGAACCCGTGTTTTTTTCTGCAGGCCGGCAACAGTCTTCTCGATAGCTTCGGAAAAATCCTTCTGCGTGACCAGCATCCTGCCGGCGCGGACGGCAAGCAGGGCCGCTTCATTGACAATGTTGGCAAGGTCGGCGCCGGAAAACCCGGAAGTACTCCGCGCCACCGATGACAGGTCAACCGCAGAATCAAGTTTTACCGGCTTGGCATGTATGGTAAGAATGGCTTCGCGGCCTTTCAGATCGGGCCGGTCAACCAGCACTTGCCGGTCGAAACGGCCGGGACGGAGCAGGGCCGGATCAAGCACATCGGGCCGGTTGGTCGCCGCAAGAACGATAAGACCTCTGGCAGCGTCAAAACCGTCCATCTCAACCAATAACTGGTTTAACGTCTGCTCGCGCTCGTCATTGCCCCCGCCGATATTATTAATACGGCTTTTGCCGATTGCATCAAGCTCGTCAATAAAGATAATGCAAGGAGCCTTATCCCGCGCCTGCTTGAACAGATCCCGCACCCGCGCCGCGCCGACACCGACAAACATCTCGACAAAATCCGCGCCGCTCATGCGGAAAAATGCGACACCCGCTTCTCCCGCAACAGCCCGTGCAAGGAGTGTCTTGCCCGTACCCGGCGGCCCAATCAGCAGCACACCCTTGGGTATCTTGCCGCCAATGTCAGTGTACTTGCGGGGGTTTTTGAGAAAGTCAACAACCTCTACCAGTTCTTCCTTTGCTTCGTCCACACCGGCAACATCGTTAAATCGTGTAGAAATATCCCCTTCGGCGACAATTACCGCGCGGTTCTGTCCGACAGAAAGTACATTTCCGCTCATGGTACCCAGCCGTTTCATCACAAAACGCCAGATAAAAAGAAAAAAGGCAATGGGCAGCACCCAGCTGAAAATGATGTTGAGAATGGTGCTTCCTTCACGGGAAACAGCGTAATACGCAACGCCCTTCTCGTCCATTAATTTGATAATCTCAGGATCGTTGATAGGCACCGTACGGTACACCGGCTCCCTGGGTACCATGCCGGTATTACGCATAACCATCCGGTTGCGTCTCATAGAATCGCTTTCTCTCGGGAATTCAGTTGTATATCCGGTAAAATAAGAATCGGTGAGCTCAACCCGCTTTATCTCACCGGAGTTAATCCGTGCCTTGAATTCTGAAAAATCAATGGGAGGATTGACCCTGCTGAGAAAAACAAAATTAAATAAACTCATCCCGATAATCAACACTGCCAGATAAATGAGAGAAAACTTCCACCCTCCGAACGGCTTGAGATTGGGTAACTTTGGCCCGCCAAAGGGAAATTGCGGTCCCCCGTCCCTGTTTTTATTTTTATCTTTTTTAGGATCGCTAAAGCTATCGCTCATAGGGATAATAGTAGCATAAATGGGGAAAAGGGGAATAGAGAATGAAAAGTGCACATTTACGGTACTTTCCGCAAAGTCTCCTCTCTGCCGTTGAAATCGATGCGAATAAATTTATCCATACCAAAGTTTGTTGTGTAATAGTTATAAGAAATGCCTTCCTGTAACTTTCCTGCATCATTAATAAACAGTTGACCGTCTTCCGAGTAACCTATCAACGGAGTATCTTTGGTAAAGTCTTTGAACGGGCGGTGAGCGGTACCATGTATTGATTCATAAGACGGATTGGGGGCATAACCGCTGATTATAATCCTGTTGAATTCTATCTCCAGTGAACCGGAATAATCGCTGGTTCCGTTGGTTACCCATGTTCCCCGTAGATCGTAGGCAAAGGAGTTATAAAACACTAATTCTCCTTCGTCAAAATAACAAGCCGTCACAAATAAGAAGGCTGAAAGGAGAACGCACATGGCATAATATTTCATTTTCTTCATATTTGGAAAACAATAAAGGAGCATCCGGGTTACAATGGCAGCGTGGTGTGGCTCTGGCAGGCATTTTTCGGAATTATGTGTAAAATCACCACATTATTCTTGACTTTTATGTGTAAATATGCCATAATTTCCATATATGCAAAGATTAATGATTGAAGAACTGGCGAAATGGAAGGCAAAAAGCCATCGCAAGCCGCTGGTACTGTACGGGGTGCGGCAAGTTGGTAAAACCTGGCTCATGAAGGATTTTGGGGACAGACATTATCAACAGACCGCATACATCAGCTTTGATAATAACGACCGAATCAAGCGGATATTTGATCATAATTTTGACATTCCCCGTATAATTCAGGCTCTTTCCATCGAAACAGACCGGCATATCTCTGCAAATGATACCTTAATTATTTTTGATGAGGTACAGGAATGCCCCCGCGCCTTGACTTCCCTAAAATACTTCAACGAAAATGCGCCCGAATACCATATTATCGCAGCGGGAAGCCTGCTTGGTGTCATGTCTCTGGAAGGCAGCGGTTTTCCGGTAGGAAAAACAGATATATTGACCCTTTACCCCATGACTTTTCTTGAATTTTTGGATGCAGTTGATAGTCGCTTTGTACCCATTATCCACAACCTGGAATTTCGGCATTTACCGGTATTTCATCATACCTTAATTGATCTGCTCAAACAGTACTTTATAATCGGGGGCATGCCGGCGGCAGTGAAACAGTATGCCGAGACCAGGGATTTTGCTGAAGTTAACGTGATACAAAACACCATTCTTGATGCATACTATGCCGATTTTGCCAAACATGTTCCGGCATCGGATATAGCAAAAGTCCGCAGTATCTGGGACAGCGCCCCAGCCCAGCTTGCTAAAGAAAACAAGCGTTTTCTCTATTCAGATATGAAACAAGGCTCGCGCGGCCGTGAATATGAGAGCGCTCTGCAATGGCTTAAAAATGCAGGCCTGGTTACCATGCTAAATCGCGCAAGCCTGCCTAAAATCCCCCTCATTGCCTATCAGGAAAATGCTATTTTTAAACTGTATATGCCGGATATAGGGTTGTTGTCGGCGCGCACCGGCTTAAGCCCCAAAGCATATATCGATCCACATAATGCCGCCTTTACCCATTACAAAGGTGCGCTTGCCGAGCAATTTGTCCTGCAGGAGCTGCTTGCTGCATATGCACGTATACCTCTTTACTATTGGGCTGCGGAAAAAAACAACGCCGAGATTGAATTTATCATCCAGCATGAGAACACCATTATCCCGCTGGAAGTCAAAGCTGGTAAAAATATCAAATCCGAAAGCCTTAAAGCATACAAAAAACTGTTTAATCCGGAAATCGTTTTCCGCATCTCGCAAAATGAATACAGCCGCAACCAGGGTAATTACGAAATTCCCCTGTATTTAACGGGGCAATGTATGAAAATCCCCCTTGAATAAATCTCATTTTCCCTATATAGTACCATTATCTTATCACGTAAAAAGGAAACCCTATGCCAGAGAAAAAGATGGTCATGATTGACGGAAATACAGCGGCGGCGCATGTTGCTCACGCCCTGAGCGAAGTAATCGCAATTTATCCGATTACCCCCTCCAGCCCCATGGGAGAACTTTCTGATGAGTTTTCTGCCCAGGGCCGCAGAAATATTTGGGGTACTATTCCCGATGTTGCTGAATTACAGTCCGAAGCGGGCGCGGCAGCGGCGGTTCATGGTGCACTGACCACCGGTGCTATGTCCACCACTTTTACCGCATCTCAGGGCTTATTATTGATGATCCCCACCATGTATAAAGTTGCCGGGGAACTGACCTCAACGGTATTTCATATTTCCGCACGGGCTTTGGCTACATCAAGCCTTTCGATTTTCGGCGATCACCAGGATGTCATGGCTTGCCGCCAGACCGGCTGGGCCATGCTTGCTTCCAACAATGTCCAGGAAGTAATGGATTTAGCCCTTATTGCCCATGCTTCTACTCTGCGCTCCCGTGTTCCTTTCCTTCACTTTTTTGACGGATTCCGCACGAGCCACGAGATACAGAAGGTCGAAGAAACCTCTTACGATATTATGCGCCAGATGATCGATAATGACCTGGTAGCCGCGCATCGTGCACGGGGGCTTACTCCGGAAAAACCGTCAATCCGCGGAACAGCCCAAAACCCCGACACGTATTTCCAAGGCCGTGAAGGGGTGAACAAGTACTACGATAAAACGGCGGAAATCGTCCAGGCCGAAATGGATAAATATGCCAAATTAACAGGCCGCGCCTACAAGATTTTTGACTACTACGGTGCGAAAGATGCGGAAAAAGTCATTATTATCATGGGCTCAGGCGCGGATACCTGCGAAGAGATCATCGACTACCTCATTTCCAAAGGCGAAAAAGTCGGCATGGTTAAAGTACGCCTGTTCCGGCCCTTTGATGCCAAATTGTTTGTCAATGCTCTTCCTTCCACCGTTAAATCTATTGCCGTTCTTGATCGGACCAAGGACCCCGGCGCCATGGGCGAGCCGCTCTACGCAGACGTTCTTGCCGCTATCGGTGAAATGCATGTACAAGGCAGTACCCCCTTCTCCGGCTTCCCGCTGGTAATCGGCGGGCGCTACGGCCTGGGTTCCAAGGAATTTACCCCGGCCATGGCCAAAGCGGTTTTTGACAACCTCTCCGGCAAAAAAACCGCCGGTTTTGTCGTGGGCATCAATGATGATGTAACAGGCAAGAGCCTGGACTACGATGATACCTTTGTGCTTGAGGAGCAGGGCCTGAATGAAGCTCTGTTCTACGGCCTGGGAGCGGACGGTACGGTCGGTGCAAATAAAAATTCGATTAAAATCATCGGCGAAGCAAAACCGGGCCTTAATGTCCAGGCTTACTTCTCTTACGACTCCAAAAAGTCCGGCGGTTTTACCGTTTCCCACCTGCGCTTTGGCGAAAAAAAGATTCGCCGGCCCTACCTTATCAACTCAGCGGACTTCCTTGCCTGTCATAAATTTTCCTACATGGAAACCTACGACATGCTGTCACAAATTAAAGAAGGCGGTACATTCCTCCTCAACAGCCCCTTTAAGGCGGCGGATGTGTGGAAGGAACTCCCGGTTGAAGTCCAAAAACGGATAATCGATAAAAAAGTAAAGTTCTACGTAATTGACGGCGCCGAAATTGCCCGCAGCACCGGCATGGGTAACCGGATCAACACGGTTATGCAGGCTGCGTACTTTAAAATTTCCGGTGTTCTGCCCGAGGCTGAAGCAGTCAAGCTCATGAAGGAACATATCAAGGATTCCTACGGCAAAAAAGGCTCTGATGTCGTTGAAAAAAACTATAAAACGGTTGATGCAGCTCTAGGTGCGGTGGAAGAGGTTAAATATTCCAGCGCCGATGGAAGCAAGAGCATGAAGAAGCCCTTTGCCACAGCCAAAGATACCTGGATTAAGGAAGCGCTGGGAACCATGTCGATACAACAGGGCGATTTCCTGCCGGTAAGTAAAATTCCCGAAGACGGTACCTTCCCCACGGCGACCAGCCAATACGAAAAGCGTTCAGTTGCCGAGCGAGTCCCTGTCTGGAATCCCGATGTGTGCATCCAGTGCGGTAACTGTACCGTGGTATGCCCCCATGCCTGTATGCGTATTAAGAACTTAAGCGATGCCGATGTTGCAAAAGCTCCCAAGGGCTTTAAGGCTGCGGCGATTAAACCCAAGCCGGTTGACGGCATGAAGGCAACGTTGTGCATTGCCGTTGAAGACTGCTATGAATGCGGCCTGTGCTTTAATGTCTGCCCCATGTCTAAAGATGCAAGCAAACCCTGCGCTCTTGCTTGGGAAAACTATTCGGACAATCCTGTATTCCACAAGGAGCAGGTTGCCGTGTGGGATTACTTCCTAAGCCTGGCGGAAACCCCTCTGGAAGGTGAACTTAAGGGAGCCAAGGCTCTTGCCTACAAACGGCCCCTGTTTGAATTCTCCGGGGCCTGCGGCGGCTGCGGCGAGACTCCCTATGTCAAACTTATGTCCCAGCTTTTTGGTGACCGGGCAATTATCGGTAATGCTACCGGCTGTTCTTCGATTTACGGAGGTAACCTCCCCACCACACCGTACTGCCAGCGCTCCGACGGACGCGGCCCGGTATGGTCAAACAGCCTCTTTGAGGACGCCGCCGAATTTGCCATGGGCTTTAGGCTGACGAGCGACAAGCTGGCTGTCCATGTCCGTGAAGTTGCCGCAGAAGCCAAAAAAGAGGGCATTGCCGCCGCCATTATTGACAAGCTGCTTGCCAATACCCAGGAAGACGATGCCGCCATTGATCAACAGCGCAAGAATGTTGATGAACTGAAAGCTGCATTGAAGAACGATTCCAAACCGACAGCAAAAATGCTGTTGTCCCTGGCCGATCATTTTGTTAAACGGTCGGTATGGGCATTCGGCGGTGACGGCTGGGCATACGACATCGGCTTTGGCGGTCTTGACCACGTTATCGCTTCGGGTAAAAATGTCAACCTTCTGGTCATGGACACCGAAGTGTACTCCAACACTGGCGGCCAGATGTCCAAGGCTACCCCCATCGGGGCAATTGCCAAATTTGCATACGCCGGAAAAGATATTGCCAAAAAAGACCTGGGCGCCATTGCCATGAGTTATGGTTATGTGTATGTCGCTCATATTTCACTGGGTGCGGATATGAACCAAACCATCAGGGCCTTCCGTGAAGCGGAATCCTACAATGGTCCCTCCATCATTATTGCCTATGCCCACTGTATCAGCCATGGCATTGATATGAGCAAGGGACTGGAACAGGGCAAGGCGGTTGTCACCAGCGGCATATGGCCCCTGTACCGCTACGATCCGCGGCTCAAAGACCAGGGCAAGAACCCCTTCCAGCTTGATTCAAAAGATCCCACCACCAGCGTTGAAGACTTCATGTACAAGGAAAACCGCTTCAGGGCCCTTAAAGCAGCCGATGCAAACCGCGCCGATGCCCTGCTTGCCAAAACCAAGGGTGTCGTTGAGCGGAAGTGGAAGGAATACAAGTACCTTTCGGAAAGGCCGTTCTAGGGAAGCAGAACTCTCACAGAGACAAAGAGGCACGGAGAATTTTTCTTCGTGCCTCTTTTCATTCCATCCAGTCTTCTGTGGTAAGTTCGGTAATGCGGGAGAATTCTCTGGTATTATGGGTAACTAAAATACCCTTGTGAGCAATGGCAGTTGCGGCTATAACTAAATCGTTACTTCCGATAGTCTGCCCTTTTCGTTCAAGTTCTGCGCGTAAAACCGCATAGTGCCTGGCTGCTTTTTCGTCAAAGTCTATTATCTTAAAAATCGAAAGAAAAGTTTTTATTAGTTGTAATGTATGCTCCCGTTTTACGCTTTTTTCCGCACCATACAACAGTTCGGCGGCAACCATTGAGGGAATCTTAATGCTGGCTGAAGGAATGCCTTTAAGCTTGCTGCTGAGGATTGGGTGGGAATTGTTCAGATAGTAAATGCATATATTGGTATCAAGAAAATAGGTCATATAAGATCAAATCTCCTTGGAATTTCTTTTTCCCATGGAAGTTCCGGAGGTATTTCAAAGGATGGGTCATCCAGCGCCCCGCATAATTGTTCCAAAATACGTTTTTTGCGCGATTCCTCCAGTTCATTTTCAGATAAGTGTTTTGAAATTAATGCGGCAACGTATTTTGAGACAGAACAGTTACTTATTTTAGCACTTGCGGTAAGCTGGCTTGCCATAGAATCTTCCACATATAAAGATATTTGCGCCATTGTTTGTACTCCAATACAAGTATACTTGCAAGTATAAATATAGTGCTGTTTATCGATAAAGTCAAGTATCTTGTCTCCATTGATTAGTGTGAATGTTTTTGGATATGATGTTTAGGAAAACTAGACACATTGACTATCCTGGTTATCAGGTTTACAGTGTACTGGTGACCAGGAAGACCGTACAACCGTCCATTTTCCCTGCCCTCGCGGCAGTTTTCATCCTTTCAGTCTGCATTACCGGTTGTGTATCAACCATCAGGCTGCAGGTGGAACGGCTGCCGGCCCTTAATACTTCCGGTATTCACCGGATTGCTGTTATGCCCTTTAATGCCGCAGGGCGTGATCCGGTTTCCAGGGAAATGACCGCTCATTTGACAACGGCTGCACGAAACAGAATCCAGGGCTTGAATCATTTTACCCTGGTAGATTCGGCCTTTATTGAACAGCTTCAAAGAAGAGACGGGAACCTCGAAAGTTTTGTGGATGCCCTGTTTACCGGACAGATTACACTGATTGAATCAAAAGACAGCTCCAGTGAAAGGCTGGTAACCGACAGGTCTACCGGTACAACCCGGACTGTTACTACCTATGTCCGGGAAGTGACCATTGAATTTAACTACTATTTTACCCGTGCCCGTGACGGAAGTCTGATTGGACCGGCTGCTAAGAGGGGTACCGCCCGAAGTTCCTCCGAAAATGCCGACGATCTTGCATCAACATCATCACTGCTAAGGGATGCTGTTGATAACCAACTGCGAACCATCAATCAGGATCTGGTTCCCCATACGGTCATTGAACACCGCAGGTTATCAAGAGAATCATCAAAAGATAAAGAGCTGCGTGCCCTGATGAAATATGCCGATTCCCTTGTCAGGGCGGGCAATTATCGATCCGCCCTGGAAACTTACCTGGATATTTATGGCAGTTATGGCAATATAGCCGCAGCGCTGAATGTGTCCATCCTCCACCAGGCCCTTGGTGAAACCCAGACGGCGGCCATTTTTATGCAGGCAGTACAGGCTCAAACCGGCAACCCCAGCGCCTCAACTGAGCTTGCCCGCCTGAACAGGATTCTCAGCGACAGGGCTCGCATTGCCAGTGATTTCGGTGCTGCACAAAACCCGATAGATAGGGTGGTTATCCATGCAAGTGAAGAAATCCGCAGAGTTCTTCCTTCCAATGCACGGGTGTGGATTTTTCATGCTGCCGCACGGGACACCATGGTTAGTGCGGTTGTTGATAATTTAACCGCTGATTTTATCAGAAGACGAATCGATATTGTTGATCGTGAACATACGGCATTAATCGAGGCTGAACAGTTGTTTCAAATGTCCGGTTTGGTAAGCGACGATGAATTTGTGGGTATTGCCAATGCCGCCGGGGCAAATACCATGGTCATTATAGGCATAACCGGCATTGGCGATATGCGCCGCCTGCAGCTGCGGGTACTGGATATCGAAAGAAGGCTCCTGATTTTCCAGAGCGATACCGGCAGCTCATGGCGGCTGTAAAGCAGGTTGTTATACGGTTGTTTTTTATGGTTTTTTTGGATAAAATTAAACAATGTCAATCCGGGTAAGGGTTATCATTGCCATTATTCTTGCTACCCTGCTGATCATTTCATTTAGTGTTTTTGCCGGTATTCACTATGTCGGAAACAACATTACAATTTCACAGGAAACCGATCTCTCCGTTGTCGCTGATATTGCCGACCACTTTATCAGCAGTGAAATTGAACTGCTTAAAATAAAGGCTTCAATAGTAGTTGCCAGCCTCTTGGCTGAGGCAGAAGAACAATGGCCGGAAATTCTGGCCTCCCATGCAGAGCGCTACCCGGAATTTATCGGCATGGCAGTTATGGATGGTGATACGGGGATTATAAGTTCCCTGGGAGAAGCTCCGGCACATGAAGAAATCATAGGCGACAGGTATATTCAGCGGGCATTCCTGGGGAGAATGGCATTTTCCTCTACCATGCCTTCCGGCTCCGGAATGGTTTTTTATCTGGCAGCCCCCCTGGGAACAAACCGGATTTTGGTACTGACTCTGCCGGGAATGTATTTTAGTCAGCGGGTTTCCACCTTTACCATCTGGAACACCGGTCATATTTTTATGGCTGATGCAGATGGGCATATTATTGCCAATATCCGCGAAAACTGGGTGCAAAACCGTATCAATTTTTTACGATTGGCGGAAGTTGACAGCAGCTATACCGCAGTAGCGGAAGTTTTGGCACGGGTTGTTGCCCATGAAACGGGCGTAGGGTATTTCCCCACTGACGGTGTTCCGCGGCTCTGCTCATTCAGGCCGGTTTCCGCATCAGAGGAAGGCTGGGCCATGGGGATTATTGCCCCTCTTCCGGAAAGCCCCTTCAGGGATATTAACCGAGGACTGATCGTCGTTGGGGTGGTGGCTGTTTTTCTGAGCATTATTGCCGCAGTTGCTGCATCAGATTTTGTTAAAATACCTTTTGAAAAAATTGCAGCACTCAAAGAAGAAGCGGAAGCGACTTCCATGTACAAAAGTACCTTCCTTGCCAATATGAGTCATGAGATGCGCACTCCCATGAATGCCATAATCGGCATGACTACCATCGGTAAAAACGCTGCGGATATTACCAGGAAAGACTACGCCTTTGAAAAAATTGAAAATGCCTCAACCCATCTTTTGGGTGTTATTAATGATGTTCTTGACATGTCCAAGATCGAAGCCAATAAACTGGAACTCTCCAATGTGGTTTTTAATGTAGAGAAAATGTTCCAAAAAGTGGTCAATGTTATCAGTTTCCGTATTGACGAACATGAACAGGAACTGATCGTTCATATCGATAAAAAAATTCCCCCCTTCCTTGTGGGGGATGATCAGCGTTTGTCCCAGGTGCTTACGAACCTGCTGTCCAATGCGGCAAAATTCACTCCCGATAAGGGCAGCATCCGTCTTGATGCACAGCACATCAGCGAAGAGCAGGGTATACATACCATTCAGATTGCAGTCAGCGATTCAGGTATCGGGATCAGCAAAGAACAGCAGCTTACCCTCTTTGAATCCTTCCAGCAGGCCGAAAGCGGAACATCCCGCAAGTTTGGCGGTACCGGCCTGGGACTTGCCATATCCAAGCGAATTGTGGAACTGATGGGTGGCCGAATCTGGATTGATTCTGCCCTGGGTGAAGGCGCTACATTCAGCTTTACCATTAAGGCTCAAAAGGGACAGGGTATTACGGAGAGCCTGCTGGCGCCGGGCGTCAACATTCGCACTATCCGTATTCTGGCTGTTGATGACAGTCCTGATATTTTATGCTACTTCAGCGAAATTATGCAGCAGTACGGTATCCAATGCGACACTGCTTCCGGCGGTGAAGAGGCCATTGCGATGATGGAAAAAAACGGGTTATACGATATCTGTTTTGTTGACTGGAAAATGCCCGGCATGGACGGAATTGAGTTGAGCCGTAAAATTAAATCAATGGGTTCGGCTGATTATAAACCGGTGGTGATTATGATTTCCGCCTATCATTGGGATGTTATCGAGCATGAAGCACGGGAAGCAGGGGTGGACAAATTTCTTCCAAAACCGCTGTTTCCTTCATCAATCGTCGATATCATCAATGAATGCCTGGGCAGTATGAGCGTAAAATATCCTGAATCCGAACAGGCGGAAGTAACCGATTTTTCGGGATATAACCTGCTCCTGGTGGAAGATGTTGATATTAACCGTGAAATTCTCTTTACGATTCTGGAACCGACCGGCCTGAATATTGATTTTGCCGAAAACGGAAAAATCGCTGTTGATACATTTGCGGCAAATCCGTGTAAATATGACCTGATTTTCATGGATATTCAAATGCCTGTCATGGACGGCTATCAAGCTACCCGTCATATCCGGGATATTGAAGCGGAAGTGCGGCCGGCGGGGATTCCCATTATTGCCATGACTGCCAATGTTTTTCGGGAAGATGTGGAAAAATGCCTTGCCGCGGGCATGAACGATCACCTGGGCAAACCCCTGGACCTGGATGATGTCATGATTAAATTAAGAAAATATCTCCATTGACTTATTAAGGCATCTGGATTTACACTGTATACATGATGAAAAGTGCATCATCGGCTGAATCTGGAAAAAAAACCATAATTGCCGCGCATGTACGTAATATCAACATGATCTTTCTCATGGTGATTCTGGTCCTCATGACCATTATGGTTTCTGTAATGGTTACCGAAATTACCGGCAGCGCATCGGAAAACCTTGTACGATTCCACTCAACGGAAGCGGTAAACACATTCCTCCTGAACATCAGCCAGGATCTTGCCCTGGTTCGAAAAGTGGCAAGCTCGAACGTTGTCAGCGCCTGGTTTACTGATGAAGAAAACAATGAAAAAAAAATCGCCGCATATAACGAGATGATGGTCTATGCATCTCTTTTGGAAAACGCAGAACTGTATTTTGCCATTGACAAATCCTTAAACGAGTATGCAGTAAGCGGCGGGACAGCGTTTGATGACTTTATCCCGGGTGCCAGGCTTAATCCGGACGATCTTGCGGATGCATGGTTTTTTGCCAGCGTTGATTCAGAGCATGATTATGTTTTCAATATTGATATAGATAAAATAAACGGCAACCTGCGCCTGTGGCTTAATCACCGGGTTATGGATAACGGAAATTTTGCAGGTGTATTTTCTTCCGGACTTAATATTTCGACATTGATTGGCAATATGTTTACCCAATATGACGGCAGTGTGAAGGGATATGTTATTGACCGGTATGGTTTTATTACCATGGACAGTACCAGCAGCAACCCTCAGGGCATGATCGAAGATAACAACCATATTCATGATGCCATCAATGATCCGGATTTTACTGCGGCAATCAATGCGTATATCGAAAAAATTGACGGTTATTTTGGCTCTGGCAGCCAGCCTCAGGTTATTAGGCTTGCAAGGGGGCCGTACCGATATGCTTCCATTGCATCAATTCCCAGCTCTGAATGGTCGGTTGTTACCTTTTTTAACTATAATTCTCTGTTCAGTGTACGAAGGCTCCTGCCGCTTATCATTCTTCTGCTGTCCGCTTTTATTCTGTACTCACTGGTAAGCCACTACCTGATGCGCCGTATAGTCCTTGCGCCTTTAAACCAGTTAAGAGACAGCCTCATGATAACGGGGTCGGACGATGATATGATATTCGGTCATGATCGTAATGACGAAATCGGCGAGTTGGCCAGGACTATACAGAGCATGAGGGACAGTCTCGGCGATTTTAACCAGCATCTTTTGCAAGCTACGTATGAAGTTGAGCGTCGTGATGATTTACTCAATGCGGTAAATCAGGCAGCCGCTATCCTGCTGCAGTCAGAAGTTGATGAATTTGCCGATGATTTATGGCAATGCATGGGCATGTTGGCACATGTTGTCGTTGTGGATCGGGTGTATATCTGGAAAAATCACATGATAGACGGCCGTCTCCACTGTACTCAATTATATGAATGGTCGGAAAATGCCGAGCCTCAGCAGGGAAAAGAGTACATGGCGGATATGCTGCTGGATGATGTCATTCCCAACTGGGAAGAAAGGCTGTCATTCGGAAGATGTATCAACAGCGTGGTCAGCCGGCTGTCTGCCGGGGAACAGGAACATTTAGCTCCCCGGAATATTGTTTCGATTCTGATATTGCCGGTTTTCCTGCAGGACCATTTTTGGGGTATTGTCGGTTTTGATGACTGCCGTAATGAACGGGTATTTTCCGAAAACGAGGAATCGATTCTCCGTTCTGCAAGTCTTCTTATCGCTAACGCTCTTATGCGTAACCAGATGACCATTGACTTACGGGCTACAGTTGAAAAAGCACAGTCGGCAAGTCAGGCAAAAACAAACTTCCTGTCCAACATGAGCCACGAAATCCGCACCCCCATGAATGCCATTATCGGCATGACTACCATTGGTAAAACCGCATCTGATTTGGAAAGAAAGGACTATGCCTTTGAAAAAATTGAAGGTGCATCTACTCATCTTTTGGGAATTATTAACGACATCCTTGAAATGTCCAAAATAGAAGCGGGAAAATTTGATTTGTCTCTTATTGACTTTAACCTGGAAAAAATGCTGCAGAAAGTGGTCAATGTCATCAGTTTCCGTGCGGATGAAAAACGGCAGGATTTTACCGTACACCTTGACAGCGATATTCCTCCGTCCCTCATTGGCGACGATCAGCGGCTGGCTCAGGTGATTACCAACCTCCTTTCCAATGCAGTAAAATTTACTCCCGAAGAAGGGACCATACATCTTGGCGTGCACCTGGAAAAAGAAGAAGGTGATATATTTACGATTAAATTCGATGTTACCGATTCGGGCATTGGCATTTCCGCCGAACAGCAAACGCGCCTGTTTTCTTCTTTTGAGCAGGCCGAAAACAGCACTTCACGGAAATTCGGCGGTACCGGTCTGGGGCTTGCCATTTCCAAAAGCATAGTCGAGCTCATGGGCGGCACTATTTGGATCGAGTCTGAGTTCGGCAAAGGTGCAACATTTTATTTTACCATTCAGGCTGAACGCGGTAAAGAAAAAACGGCAGCCCCGCTCCTGCCCGGTGTAAGCTGGACCACTGTTCGTGTACTGGTTGTTGATGACGATCCGGATATATTGGAGTTCTTTGTTAATATTGCCGCCCAGCATAAAATCACCTGCCATACGGCTTCTTCCGGTGAAGATGCATTAATACTTATCGAAAATAACGAGCCGTACAATATGTACCTTATTGACTGGAGAATGCCTGGCATGGATGGCATTGAGCTGTCTCAAAAAATCAAAGATAAGGGCGCAGGCAATTCCATTATCACCATGATTTCCGCTGTTGAGTGGAATACGATTGAAGGTGATGCCAAAGCAGCCGGTGTGGATGATTTTCTGTCAAAACCTCTGTTTCCTTCTTCTGTTGCGGAATTTTTTGCCAAGTATATCGGTGATATGGATGCTGAAGGGGCGGCAGCGCCGGGGACGATAACATCGTTTAAGGATTACCACCTGTTGATAGCTGAGGATGTGGAAATAAACCGGGAGATTGTCCAATCAATGATGGAAGATATTGAAATAAATTTGACTTTTGCCGAGAACGGCCGGGAAGCGTTAGACTTGTTCCGTAATAATTCTGATCGTTATGATATGATTTTTATGGATCTGCAGATGCCCGAAATGGACGGTCTTGAGGCATCACGTCAAATACGCTCTCTTGATATTCCCCGTGCGAAGGAAATTCCCATAGTCGCCATGACCGCCAATGTTTTTAAGGAAGATGTGGAAAGCTGCCTCCAG
>Ga0099364_10007272_pt1 | contig 15859 bp, 8 predicted proteins | sample TergutTh196P3_FD_73070 | JGI IMG/M metagenome (GOLD analysis project Ga0099364, IMG submission 73070) | Microcerotermes parvus P3 segment gut microbial communities from Pointe-Noire, Republic of the Congo - Th196 P3 | ecosystem: Host-associated > Arthropoda: Insects > Digestive system > Gut ...
GGATATCTGATACCATTTCTTCTGTGGCTTCAAGTCTTTCGATCATCGCATCAAAGTATTCGATAGCTTCGTCGGTAATCCCAAAAAATGGAGCAAGGAACTTTATCCACTCCATCCTGCCTTTGTGACGTTCTTCCATATATTCATTGTCCACAGCATAAGGCATACCAAGTTCGTCAAGCTTTGCTATCAGATTCACGTTTCCGCCCGATGTTCCGGTGAATACAAACGTTATTTCCGGATCTAGCATTTGAACGATTTCGTAATTGGTGGAATCGCCGCTCCCAATGTTAATAGTCCGTCCATCGGCGAGCCTTTCGTTGAGCCCATCGAAAGGAGAGAGGAATGTTGCATTTGCCATGATCCCTCCTACGCTGTCCCAGAGATCAAAGGGTGCAATCATACCAAATTGCGTACTAGATGAAAAGAGTGCTCTCTCCACTGGTGTATATATCAGCGTTGCATCGTCATATCCTTCCGGAGCTTCTTCACCGCGGGGTACCAAAAGGAATTGTTGGTTCTCTGCATCCGTCACCAAGAAAATTTCATCGGTGATATAAATAACAGAAAACGCCGTAGTATACTCGATTTCCATGGCTCTAATCGAACCTGGTGAATTTTCTTCGATGCTATCCGTGACCAAAGTATCCGAATCAGAAGAGCTTTCGCTGGATTCAGTCTGGGAACCGGATTGGTTGTCCGCGTCTTGCGGCGAAGAGGTGTTTTGAGAGTCGGGTGTGCTGCTGCATGCACACAGGCACAGTGTTATTGCCAAAAACAACGATATCAGGTTTATGATTCTTTTCACTATTTCTTCCTCTTTTCAATTCCGATGTGGGATGCTAGTACAGTGTATCGTACCCGGTTTTACTTTTATTTTATCTCTTTATATCTTGATTAATGAGTTTTTCTATCTCTTCGAGCTGTTTGCTCCAGGCTTCGATGTCTGCATCGCTGAGAATCTCAACGGTACCGCCTTGGATGTCTCCTGCACTTGCAAGCCCTTCCTCGATGTCGCCTTCGATTTCCAGGTAGTTCATCTTGAGTCGCTCCAGAACATCCTCGTTGGGAATCCATTTTTCTCGAGTGTAGAGCTCGATCATCCTGCGCGCCAGCTCTTCCAGAGCATATTTGTTGGTTTCGGAGAGCCACTGCCGCATACGGTCGTCGTTGATGTATTCCTCTGCCAGCCTGTCCAAGAAATCGTCGGCAAAGCTGTCGGTGACGCATTGTGTCATGAACACGCTTTGGAAGGCGCCCATGATGTCGGAAGCCCCGTCATACCCTTTTTGGGTGATGTTTTCTTTCCAGAACTCGTTTAGCAGGGTTTCTTCCACGTTACGCTTAAGGTTTTCTGCCAAAGACTCTGTTCGGATTTCTCTGTTTCGTTCATTTGTTCCTTGATATTGGCGAATGTTCTTGTTTCCCAGATGCTTGGCGATGAGCCTGTAGCCGCCTTGTACCTGTACGCCGAAGTTGTCCGAGATGCCCGTTATCCGCTTGGATGAGGATGTGTCATAGGAAAGATCAATGTTTTTCGCATTATCGATGAATTCCCGAATGCTCTTGCGTCCGTTGAGTTTTCCCCCGTAGGCATGTGCCGATGAATGGATGAAATATTTCGCCAAATCAACTTCATCTTTCCATGCGCTTGCCAAAAGGGCCAGGTTTATGCCAGCTCCATATGTCCCGGGCGGGTCTCCGAAGATGCGTATGGCGCCGTTTCTGTCATCGTCGTCCTGGGCATTGTTTTCTAAACGATATTCCCGCAGATGCTTGAGAACAAAATTGTCCTCGTCCTTTTCGTCAAGGGCAGCAATCATCAACACAGCCTCGTCCATCATTTCCACTGCAATGGGCCAAGTATCCCTGAGAACCCCGGATATGCGAACTGTTGCGTCGATTCGAGGTCTATCCAGCTCTTCGAGATTCATAATGCGAAGCCCTGTAACCCTATCGCGGCTGTCCCATATCGGCTCCACGCCTAGCAGAAACAGGAATTGGGAGAGCTGCTCTCCATTGGATTTTGTAATATCGGCAGATATCATGTTCATAGCGATTCGTTCGGGCAATTTCTTTTCGTCTTCCATATAACTTTGTATAAGCTGATTTGCCAGTATCTTCCCTCGCTCATAAGCGGTTTTGGTGGGTACTTTGTCTGCGTTGATACCAAACATATTTCGCCCGGTGGGGAGGATGTTTCTGCCGTTTTCATCGGGCATGCCGCTCTCGCCGGCGGGGATATAGGCACCTTCGAGTCCTCGGATGAGCATATTCATTTCATTGTCGATTTCCAACAGAGCTTCTTTTATCTCCCTTGCATCCTCGCTATTGAGGTCAAGCTCCAGACCGTCACCATCGTAGACTTCTTTGATATAACGTGTGATTATGTCTTCATTTGGGATGTCTCCGAAAACATGGAGTCTGCTGATGTTTCTGCCTTGCTCCGTACCTTTGATGGCGGAGGATACCTCCATCAGCCCTTGGTCGAAGGATTCTGAGCGTTCGAGAATCCTTGACGCGGCAGGCATTTTTTCAATCATTCTGGATATCTCCTCTTCCAGCATCTCATATTGGCTATTGTCCATTGCCTTTGCTTGGAAGTATTCATCTATTTTTCTCATTAGTTGCCTTGCTTCCTCATCGGCACCTTCGCAGGGGGGAGGCAAATGGTCTATGATGACTGAATTCATCCTGCGCTTAACCATCAAACCCTCGTTAATGACCCCAGCATTATATATATAGAAGCTGGGGAGAGAGCCGGTGACGATTCCAGGCCAACAGCGTTCAGACAAAGCATTGGCTTTTCCTGGTAAGTATTCCACGCTTCCGTCGGTACCGAAATCAATGAGGGCATCGGCGCAAAAGACCTTCTCGATGTAGCGATATGCTCCAAGGAATTGGTGGGGGGGAGGGCAAGCCGGATCATGGAGGATTTTGCACACTTCTCCCGTGCATTTGGCACCGTAACATCCACGCTTTGGTTGCACCATGATTATCACATTGCCGAACTGAATCCCGCTTATAACTAGATTATCTCCCAATACCATGCCTTCTCCTGGAGGAGCTCCCCAGGTTTCTTCCATGTACTCGCGCAAATCCTCCGGCAGCTCCTGATAAAAGGCATCATACTGACCATTGATGGGCATCTGATAGAGACAGCCGCCGCTTTCTACGATATCTTCCACAGCTGTCCAGCGGAAATCTGAAAAAGCTTTCTTTTCCATGAAAAGCTCCCTGAGCTGCTCACCTGTATCTGGGTACTGACCAAGGCTGTAGCCTTCTTCGGATAAGCGATTCATGAAGCCAACAACGCTTTCAAAGGCGTCCAAGCCATATGCCTTGCCAATGGTCGCCTCAACACCTGCACAAACGGCGTTGTGGAGGATAATGGCGATTTTTTTCTCGGAATTCTCCTTTGTGTTCAGCGCGATGAGAGCTGCTATTTTGTTAGCAAGAAACTCAACCCGCTCTAATAGGGCTTCGGATCTGCCTGTCGCCAAATTACGGACAGATATTATCACCGGCTGGGTCATGCCCGCCATTTCCGGTGTTATCAATGAGCTTGGCATATCAAGGCTCAGGGGAACCATTTGATTACGCCATTCCTCTTCCGTTAGAAAGTTGCTACGTATGGGGAAAATGACTGGAACCCCAAGCTGCTGGAATTCGATTACGGATTGCTCTGCTACCGAGTTGCCGTCTTTGGCGCGAATGGCGAATAGCTGGGTGTTTATGAGCAGTTTAATTATTGGTTGCCCTTCCTTTGAGAAATACTGCCCAGCCACCTCCTCGAAACTCATGTATCCCGCATTGGGATTGGAAAACACAGGAATCACGCCAATTCCACGTGCTTCGATGGCACGGGTAAGCGCACCTTCGCCTGCCAAATCTCCCCGCACCCAATGCTGCCGGTTTACCAGCAGTCCCACGTAGTTTTCAAACGTGTTTTTCGACAGATATTCATCCAAAGAGTATAATACGTCATCATTTTCAAAGGAGAATATTCCTTCAAAGGGGGTATGAGCAGGTGGGCTGATTTCCGCGATATCTTCGTCGCCCATTAAATGCTTTCTTATGTACAAGCCTGCTTGGACGATGTTATCCGTTCCGGAATAGTGCAGGTATTTGTTTATTTCCTCCACGTGAACGCCATCAACATTCCCTTTTCCCAGCAGCATCGCTTCGGTACCTATGGGGAGTATAATCGCGTCATCGGGTAGTGCAAGATAGAATTTCTCCACTTCCAGATTCATGCTTTGGTGACTGAATACCACCAAGGGCTTCGTTGTCTTCATCGCATCATTCAGTCGCTCCAGCACCTCCTCGCGACGCTGCTTATTCTGCGTAGCGTTAAGCGCAACAGAAGTGATTTCTATCCCGGCTTTTTCGAAGTCTGCCTGCCAAGTCTTGTATTCAGTTTCGATTCCAAAACAAAACATTTGCTTATTAGCTATCATAATTCCTAACTCCTAACTCCTAATTCCTAATTCTTAACTCCTAACTCATAACTCTACTGTGGTAACAATTGAAAATGCCTAAATTCAGTGGACTCTTGATATTCGGGGAAAAGATCGGGGTGGAAAATCGCAGCCAATTCGATGACTTGAAGATCCACTTCGCCCGTCATTGTGTAGTAATAGGGGCCGAATTGCCACACCTGCCTGTCTTCAACAACGGGAACGTCGAAAAGAATCGGTGCTAGCTCGTAAAGCTCGTCATAGTCCATGATGGGCGTCATGTTGGAATTGATCCATATATCAGCCTCAAGGACTACCTCATAAAACTCCTCCATGCTGATTTGGCTGGTTCTCGCACCGGGTATGTGAGCAAAAAGGTTGTCGCCACCAGCGTCTCTGATTTGCCCGGCAACATAGGACTCCTCACCGGGAACAATGACTATTCCGTTGTAGAGCATCCCCCAGGCGACTTTAGGTCTATACTCTGTGGTGTTGATTCTTTCGTTCATGTCATCAAGCCGCGCCAACATTTCGTTGACATATGCCAACCCTTCTTCGCCTTTCCCAAAGAAAGTCGATAGGAACTTGATCCATTCCATTCGCCCCTGATGGGTGGGCTCCATATACTCGTTATCCACGGCATAGGGCAAACCGAGTTCATCTAGCATAGTCATCAGCTCGCTTTGGGCAGAATTACCTGTGTAGAGGAAAGTCAAATCGGGTTCGACTTCTTGAAGCAACTCGAAATTTACATTTGAACCCATACCGGAACCCACATAGACGATTCTGCCGTCTTCCAGCCTTTCGTTTAGCTCGTCAAAGGGCCAATCCCTGGGATTTGATACGATGGCAACTATATTGTCCCAGATATCAAAGGGTTCGACCATCCCGAATTGGGTGCTTGATGCCATGATTATTCGTTCCACCGGGGTGTATAGGAGCAGCGCATCGTCATAGCCGGTGGGTGCTTCCTGTCCTCTGGGAACCAACAGGAACTTTTGGTTTTCCGCATCGGTAACAAGCAATATTTCGTCTGTGATGTATTCTATTGAAAATGCGGTGGAGTATTCCACTGGCATGAAGCGCCGTTCGAGCTCTTCTGATTCTTCGCTGCTGGTGTCCAGGTCATCCTCAGCTGCATTTGAGGACCCTACAACCGAGACATCCGAGTTCCCGCTGGCATCTGACTCCGTTTCGGTTTGGCTATTTGAGTTCCCTGGACTAGCAGAGTTCGAAGAACCCGATGACCCATTGCACCCCATGATGCAGATGCACAGAGCCAAAAACAATGCGCTTAATGTAATAACAGTCTTTTTCATATGAAATCCTCCAAATATATTTTGTATGCTATATTTTTTGCTTCAGGTGAGGGAGGACCACCCCGTCCGCTACACGTCCACCCCTCCGGGGAAGGGGAATTTTCCTCCTAATTCCTAATTCCTCATTCCTAATTCCTAATTTTCTACAATCCTTCTGGGCTGCTGCCTCTTGTGGCTCGGGTTTCGGTGAGGTCTTCAAGATCGCCCTCTGTTTGCAGGTATATTTCCTTTAGGGCTTCCAGAGTCTCTTCATTTGCATCCCACATACCCCGGTGGGCCGCTTCCAGAAGCCTTGCGCTCATTGCATGGAGGGCAAAGGGGTTGTTCTCCCTTATCCAATCTTGCAACTCTTGGTCAAGAAGATAGGTCTGGGCTATGCTTTCGTACATCCAGTCGTCCACCACGTTGCTGGTGGCATCCCAGCCAAAAACTATATCAACCATGGCAGCGAATTCCGTAGCTCCTCTGAAACCGTGCTCCTTGAGACCTTCTATCCATTTGGGGTTGTTGATGCGGCTGCGCATTATTCTTGATGTTTCTTCATGGATGGTCCTGGTGACCACATGGCGCGGGTCACCGGCGTTTGTCGAGTATGACGCAGGAGCGGATCCTCGTTCCTTGGTCACCGCCGATATAAGACCACCGTGGTAGTTGTAGAAATCGTCGCTGGAGAGCATATCGGCTTCATAGGAAGATATGTTTTTGATTGTGACATCGCTAATTGCCATACGTTTAGAAAAAACACTTTCCAATTTCGTGCCATGGATTTTTTTGCCGTATGCGTGGCTGCTCCAATTGATATACATCCTGCCGAAGTCGTCTTGGTTTTCCCACATTTTGCTATTGACAAGAATGTCCATGCCAGCACCGTATGTTCCAGGTGGGCAACCGAAAACCCTGAGGCTAGCGTATTCAAAAGCCTGCTCCCTGTCCATGCCTTCAGTGATGAATTCGCTAAAATCAGCCATGATATGCTTCTTGACAAAATTTTGCTCATCCGGTTCATCCAGCGAGGCAACAAGATTCACTGCGTCTTCTATTCTCTCAATGAGATTGGGGAATGTGTCTCGGAAAAGACCACTGATTCGAAGGGTGACATCGATTCTGGGACGGCCCAGTTCTTCCAAAGGCACCACTTCAAGACCGATAACCCGCTCGGTGTTTTGGATCCACACCGGACGCACTCCATATAGGTACAAAATCTCTGCAATATCGTCGCCCCTGGTTTTGATTGTTTCCCCAGAGTAGACAACGATGGCAACGCTTTCTGGATAGCGACCTTCGTCCTTGAGATAACGCTCCATAAGCTGATCACCCAGCATTTTCCCTGTTTCCCAAGTTGACCTGCCGGGTATGGCGGCGGGGTCTGTCATGTAAAAGTTTCTTCCAGTGGGAAGAATCGTCGCATTCCCGCGGCTGGGAGCTCCCGATGGACCCGGTGGAACAAACCTACCATCTACGCCTGCGTCAAAGTAAAGCAGCTCGTCGGTGGTGGAGCGGAGCCTAGGCAGCACGTCTTTTACCGCAAATTGCAAACATTTGCTAAGGGCACTGGTGTCGCCGCCAGGATAGGCTTCGCCCATTGCAGCTACTGCATTTTCCACTCCTTGTAGGGAGTATTCAGAGTCTTCCAGCATGGCAAAGACAGCTCTTCCTAAATCGTCGATTTCCTCTAGGACCATGGCATTCGTCTTTCCTGATATATGCTGCCCTCCTGGATTTGTCAAAAACTCTTCAAGATCATCTCCGGTGAGAACACAAAGCGACTCACGCAGGGATGGTGTATCGCCGTTGCGTATGCCCACAAGAAGCCTTAGCATGTTGTTCAAGCGGTCGCCCTGGGGGACTTTGCCGAAGATATGCAGCCCGTCTTTTATTTTTGCGCCCTTGAGGTCGCTTATCCACAGATGGATTCGCTCGATACAAGCTTCTGCATTTTCATTGAATTGCTCTTGGGTCATGTCCAGGTCAGTGTGCAGATTGCTGTCAACGCAAGCATTCCAGATCTGTTCTTCGATTACCGGAATTTTTGCCTTGTCGGCGATTTTGCTGTGGTAATACTGTGTGATGAAATCATCGATGAGTTCCAGGTTGCCATACAGACCGCCCTCGGTCATTGATGGTATGAGATAGTCCAGTATAACGGCATCTGTCCTCCGCTTCGCTTGGGCTCCTTCTCCAGGAACGTCGATAATATATAGATACAAATGGGGCATTTCTCCAATGGCTATGTTTGGATAACACTCTTTGGACAATCCGATTTCTTTTCCTGGCAACCATTCGATTGTGCCATGGGTCCCGATGTGGACAATCACGTCTGCTTTGAAGTTTTTTTCAAGATAATGGTAAAAAGCAATATACTGATATGGGCAGACAATGTCGGTGGAATGGTACGCTTCTTCTGCCTTTTCTTCCTTAGCTCGAGGCGGTTGCAATCCAATGAATAGATTGCCGTTGATGATACCGGGAACCAGGATTTTCCCGTCGACTGTCAGGTAGTCGCCCGGTGGCTCACCCCAATCGCGGCGAAGCTCATCTTGGACTTTTTCGGTCAGCTCCATAAACCAAGGCGCATAGTCTTCCCGCTCCACTACCGCTGCGCTCCGTTCCAGTATCTGGGCTTCGGATAAAAATCGACCGTCATTGGTCACACCATTGATGATTTCATCGATGATGTCTTTGCCGTTTTCAAAATCATATTCCAAGGTTAGCCCCTTTGCTTTTAGCAATTCGAATAGATTGTAAACGGAAACAGGGGAGTCGAGACCATAGGCATTGCCTATCTGGTCGATTCTGGGGGGCATATTATGGAATATAATCGCAACCTTCTTTTCATCAATTGGCGTTTTACGAAGTCTCGCCCAATTGATGCTGAGCCTGACGACCCTATCGATTCTGTCTGGTATGGGGATGCTCACGCTTTTGGGACCAAATTCCGTTGATATTATCTCTGTGCTTGCGATGGGTACTGTGATGATCTGACCGTCGAATTCAGTCTGGAACACAGCGGAGCTCAGTGCCATTGAGTCAAGACCCGCAAGGGATTCGAGCCAGCCTTCATATGTGAAGTAGGTCGTCATTGCTTGCAAAACAGGTACATCGAGCATTTGGAATATGCTGCTTTCCTCCCTGTCGTTGGCTGGTAGCAGCATACCACTTTGTGAACCATCGCCCGGTGAAGAAAGGATAGTCAGGGAAAAGCCGCTGGTGACTATCAATGCATCGATGATGGGTTTTCCGTCGGAGAGAAAATATTTCGCCAATGCTTCCCTAAGACCGCCATGCATTCCGCTGGGTACGACGTTTGAATACATTGCAAGGGGAACCGCTCCTTGATCCCTAATGGTTTCCATGAGCGCGTCTATATGAGCAGTGTTTTTGTTCTGAACGGAGTTGAAATGCACCAGGATACCGATTCGTTCTTTGGACTTTTCGTCGGCTATTGTTTTTCTATATTCTTCTTCGCTGGAACCTTCTGGGACGCCATAGAGTCCGTGCCACTTGGGGATAAGAACATCACCGATTGTCAAGTCGATGCCGGCCTGTTCCTTGAGGATTATTCGAAGGAAGTTTTTGCAGTTTTCCGGTCCCCCTGCGAACTGATATGGAAAGAGCTTCTGGTAGATTACAGGAGAAAGAGCGGATTGTTTCTGCATTTCGGTGTTCTCCCCGTCCATCCCGGAATGAATGTAGGAAGGGATTTTTCCGAGGAAATCAAGCTTTACGAAATTTTTGAAATAGGGGATTCCGCTATGCAGGTTCATGTAGATGAAGTCGGCGGACTCGGCGTCTTCTTTGCATCGGGCAAACTCGTCGCTGTCGTTGTCCACCATCCCCGTGCTGTAAAAGGATCCTATGAACTCGACCTCGCCTTTGAGTTCTTCATATGCCTGCCTGAAATAATAGCCATCCGATGCGCTTTGAATTAAAAACACGATTTTGAACAATTGTAAAACCTCCAATCGGTCCGCGAAAGCTCCGCGGTGTGAAATGTAGTGTTTATTCGGCTCGTCTGCATATCCTTATTGCAAGGAGCAAGAAAACAATCAAGTAGATAGCGAGGATCATTGGGCTAAACCAGAATGATGGGTCAGAAACCCCGCTGCGAAGAGCCTTGACCGTCTGGGTAAGGGGCAAGGACTCAAAGGCGATTGCCAAAGGTCTGGGGAACCTGTCCAAAGGGAAGAGCGTTCCGCAGAGAAAGGACATCGGTGTGATGACAAAGCTGGAAACCTTTGCCATATCGGCATGGGAATTGATGAGTATGCCAGCAATGAAGCCTATGGAGGAGAACACGAAACAATTCAGAACCAGCACGACGACGAAGTACCAGTCGATGGTGATATCTCTGTGGAAAAGGAAGGAAACAAGCAAAATGATCGTCGCAGTATAAATCCCCCTTAGTGCACCGCCGGTGATCCGCGCCACGGTGAATGTCCGCATCTGTATCGGCGACATCATAATGGCTTCGAAGGTTTTTCCATATATGCGAGATATGTTGATGTCGTTGGCGATGACTCCGAAGCTCGTTGACATCGAGTTCATGGCGATGATGCCGGGTATGACAAAGGAGGTGTAGCTGACATCGCCAACGGAAACGGTGTTTCCCAACCCCCAACCGAAAGCGATCAGATACAACAGCGGACCCACTATTGCGCTCAATGTGATGGATATCCACTTTCGGCGAAATACTATCCATTCTTTCCAAAGTACTGCATTAAATCTCATATGAATGTTACTCCTTACTAGGCTCCGAAGCCTTTGTTGGTGATTAGGATGAAAGCGTCTTCCAGGTTGGTTTCCCTTATTCTGAAATCACATTCCAGTAGTTTTGCCGCTTCCATTGCCGGCTCTTTTTCTTCATAGAGTTCTTGATGGGTTGTGCCTTCTTTGAAGTATTCCAATGCGAATTTTCCGGTTTGACTGATGATTTCGGCAGGCTTCCCCAGCATGACAAGCTTGCCAAGGTCAATCATGCCAACTCGGGAGCAGAGGACTTGCGCCTCATCGAGATAATGGGTGGTCAGGAATATAGTCAAGCCTTCTTCGTTCATGCGGCGCATAAGGTCCCATATTTTCCTGCGGGAAGCGGCATCAAGCCCAACAGTTGGTTCATCAAGGAGCATGATCTGAGGACCGTGCATCAATGCCTTTGCAATCATCAGTTTCCGCTGCATACCTCCAGAAAAAGTATTTGCAGTGTCGTTTCTCCTGTCGGTCAGCTCTGTAAATTCCAAGAGTTCTTCGATTCTTTCTCTACGGGTGCTTTTTGCTATTCCGTAATATCTTCCGTGGAGTTCTAAGTTTTCCCATGCTGTTAAATCGTTTTCCAAAGTGCTATATTGAGGCACGATTCCGAATTTTTGTTTTATTGCGGTCAAATCACGATCAATCAACTCGCCATCGACATATATTTCTCCTGTGGTTATGGGGGTCAGCGTTGTGGTCATGCGGATAAGCGTTGTTTTTCCTGCACCGTTGGGACCCAAGAGCCCGAAAAATTCGCCATTATCTATTTCAAGGGAGAAATCTGAAACTGCTTCCAAACCGTTATATTTTTTTGTGACATTTTTATATGAAATCAAGATTCTTCACCATCGCTTCCAAATTTCCGAGCCAGCAGCTCGCATAGTCCTGTTTCAAGGTTTTGCACGAGAAAATGCACCCCACTGCCCAACTGGGAAATGGGCTCGCATTCCGGCAGGGTCATATCCATCAGCTGCATGAGTTCTGCTCCCGCTGTGACCGCTTCATTTAGTGAAATAAGTTCCCACATGAGCTGGTCGAGGATATGGCAATATAATGATACATAGGTGACAAGGGGACCGTTTCGAAGGAAGGGTTCGGCGAATTCTTCGAACTTCGCCCTTTGGGCTGTGCCGCCTTCGGTTTTGTATCTTTCCCATATTTTGTCGCTGCTGATGCCGAACCTGCTCACGCGTTTCAAAACATCGTGCTGGGAATCCGGTGAGAGGTTGCTCTGTTTGAACAGGGCTTCCTTTACTGCCGCTTTCACAGCTTTGCCGATGAGTTCCCCATATTTGCTGTGCTTGCCAGCGCTGGTCAGAGTGATGTTTGATTCGGCATTTGCCACTATTATCGTGCTATCTGTGCCGGAACCAGTTGCCAAGCCCATGGAATACCTGCTGGGAGCCACAAGCTCCTGGAGAGCTGCGGTTTTTGCTTCTGTGCAGGTTACGAGGGTTCTCGCCAAGGCTCCTGGCGATAGATTCACGTTGATATACAATATAATGTTGATCGTGCCTCCCACATTAGCTTGGGCGGCGCTTTTAATCCGCTCCAGTTCATCCCAGCTTGCCGGATCTCCAACTCGTCCACCATTTGTTTCAACCCCGCCGGTCACGATTGCGGTTACAGTGATTTCCTGATGGGTTTCGGATTTGATTGAGACGTTTTCCATCTGTGCTGCTGTTGAAATGCCAACGGTTGTTTTGGGATCGAGCCCTATCTCGCTGGCGATGAGCGCCATATGCTCTGCATGGGTGGGGGCGCGAAGGGTAGTGGCGATTCCGGCTCCGATGGTTCCATCGTGGTTATATACCGATTTGATGTCTTCCCTATAGCCGCCGTTGTCCGCAGATGTACTGAGCACGTTGCGTTTACCATTGAAATTAATCACGATGGATTTTCTGTAGAAATGTATTTCTTCTCCGGTACTGAGTGTTGCAAGTAACATATCCATTTTCTCCTCTTCCTATCTGAACCGCGATACAGCTTCGACAATTCCCTCTGCCTTTAGGTCTTCCATTGTTAGTAATGTACCCCGCAGCTTTTCGTTGAGTTTTTCGCATAAGTGAAAGCGAATAAAGTCGTTTTCTGTATCTAAAACTATAGTGTTGATATTTTGGTTTCCAATCCGCTCCGCCGATTTCATCGCTTCGTCAAAGGGATTTGCTGTGGGGCTGCTTTTCCCGCTGGCTCGCCCGTCCGATACAAGGACGATTGTGGGGATGGCATCCGGGTCTTTCATTTTGAGTCCCATTACGACTTCATATGCCAAATCCAGTCCTTTTGACAGGGGAGTCTTGTTTCCTGTGGGCAGATCGGCTAGCTTTTTTTGCGCCAGATCCACAGAGCGGGTAATGCCAAGAAGCAGCTCGGCAGTGTCCTTTCGAAATGCAATTAACCCCACTCTGTCCCGCTTTTGATATGAAACGCTGAGCAGGGATAATATCGATGCCTTCACTTCCCTCATGCGTTTGTTGGCGCCCATTGAAGCACTGGCGTCCACCACGAATATAATGCAGCCGCCGGTACGCTTTTCCCTTATTTTGACTCGCAGGTCTTCGCTTTCGATGGCTATTGCCCGCAGACCCTTGTCCCTGATGGACTGGAATGGTGCTGCCGCCCTCACGGTGGCATCAAATGCCAAATCGGTGATTCGCTCTTTTCCTGCCATCCTATAACCCACATAGCGACCTTGCTTGTTGTTGGAGCGCACCAGGTTTCTTCTGCCGGTGCCTCTGTTTATTTGGCGGTTCACATGGGCATCCTGCCAGCGGGGTATTACAAAGAGTTCGCCGGCTTCCTGGACATCGTCCTCGTCCAGGTCTTCGCTGTCGGAGGATTCGGGAGGCTCATCCAGCGGCGAAGCATCCAGCTCCGGTGGCTCAATGGTTTCCGGTTCGGGCTCTTCTTCCGGCGGTTCTTCTTTTTCTTCTTGTTCTTGCTCCTCGGGCGATTCCTGTTCTTGGGGAGGTTCCATATCTTCAGGCGGTTCCATGTCTTCGGGCACATCATCGAAATCTTCTTCTTGCCAGTCTTCCTCTTGCTGGTATTGAGGCTCGGGCTGTGCTCGATGTGCCAAAGCATATTCCGCTGCAGTTCTGATATCGTCGATGTTGATCATGATGCGACCGTCGAAAGCGGCTATTGCCCTTGCTGTTTCGATAAGGGCGATTTCACCCCTGTGTCCTGCGCAATTAGCACTGCTGGACAGTGTTGCCGCAAGTCTTATCGCATTTTCAGTTACTTCGACTTTCTCCAGTTGCCTTTTTGCAGCTTCTACCTTGTTTTTCAGCTCCGCAGTTATTGTTATATATTCGCTCACAAAGCCGAGGGGGTCAGATTCGTAGTTCAGCCGCCGCTCCATGATTTCGACTCGCATCAACAAATCTTTTTCGCTCTCAACTTCTACATATAGACCAAATCGGTCTAGAAACTGTGTTCGCAGCTTGCCTTCCTCTTGGTTCATGCTGCCAATAAGGACAAAGCGGCTGCTGTGGGTGCCGGAGATACCCTCCCGTTCGACTATGTTCACACCGCTAGCGGCAACTTCCAGAAGAGCGTTTACAATGTGGTCGCTAAGTAGATTCACTTCATCCACATATAGGATGTTGCCGTCCGCTTCTTTCAAGATTCCGGGGTCAAGGCACTTTTCCCCTTGCATCAGAGCGGTTTTCAGGTCGATGGCACCCACGAGGCGGTCTTCTGTGATGTTCAACGGCAGCTCCACTATTTTGATGCCTTCGTTGAGTGCGGGAACTCCGCGGATGAGGGTCGACTTTGCAGTTCCTTTTTCTCCGCTAATGAGGACACCTCCAATTTTGGGATTGATTATGTTCCACAGCAGTGCATTTTTGATTTTATCCTGCCCGATAACCGCTGTGAATGGGAACACTACCCGTTCCATTTGACTCCCCCTTCATAATAAATCCGAATGCAACTTTTTTAATTACGCAATCAAGCTCGCTGAAGCCACCGCTGAGTATGGTTCTTGCCGGACAACCTCCGGTGCAATACTCCATATGCTCGCAATACTTGCATTCCGGAGGCGTGTTGCATTCGATGGAAATTGGATGGACATTTCCGTATACATTGCCCATATAGTATTTTGGGTCTTTTATAAGGCTTCCGCAGGGATAGCAGTCACCATTTGGCAAGACAACGAAAGACCTCCCAGATGATGCATAGCAATAGTCTTTGGATTCAGACTTTCTTCCATATTGCGCTTTTGCCTTTTCAAACTCACGGACGACTATCTTTCTTGGGATTATCCCATTGACTTTGTTCAGGTAATCGTGGAGTTTCCTCAGTCCAGCGACGACTGACGCTGCATCTGCGCATCGAATGGTGGCATCTTTTTGAGCGGCTCGCCCTGCGTTTCTCAGAAGATCGAGCCCGATTCCCCTCACATTGCCAAGGTATAGTGCCATGTCCACCATTTCGCTGAGCCTGTCTACGTTGAAATCCGTGACTACGCAATTGAGGTTAAGCATTAAATCATGTTCCCGCAGGAGCTTGATCCCTTCTATGACCTCAATTGTGCTACCCCTGAGATATTCATTCGTTTCGGGTTTGCCGTCAAGACTGACACCGATTGCGACTCTATAGCGCTTTAGCATCTCTGCAATTTTATCGCTTATCAAAATGCCGTTTGTCTGGATTGCAAAGTCTATGTTTTTGTTAAGGGCTGAGGCATGTTTCAGGATTTCCTCGATTAGCTTTGCGTTCATTAGAGGTTCTCCGCCGCTTATTTGTATGCTAAAAGGCGCAGTACCCATCAGCTCGATTGCCTTTTTTGCAGTTTCAAATGTCATGTCGGTTTTTGGCCCGTCGCAGGCATAGCAGTATTTGCAGCCGATATTGCATTTTCCTGTTGTCCAAAGTACCAATGATTGCTTTTCCATTTATTCAGACCTTTCAAAGATTCACCGTGCTTTTCCGTGTCGAGTAATGTGAATGTGGATCTACGGAAAAAACTGATGTCCTAGCTACCTGCGTTGGTAGCTGCTGGTTTTTAGATGTTGGCGATTGCCGCATAATCAAATTGGACTTCTTCAAAAGGCTTTCTACGCATACGATGGGGGAGAGCGAGTTTTGCCGCTTCCAGCACATCGTCGTCAATCACATGGGTTCTTCCATTATATGCAGCTAAGGTCATTGCTGTTTTCAGCATCACGATGTCCGCTCGATGACCGTTGACCTCTAATTCGATGCATATTCTGGCGATTCTTTCAAGAACATCCCGGGGATAGGTAACCTGGGGGAATATCTCCTGCGCCTTTGCTATCCTGTCGCGAAGCTCTTGCTGGATTGGCTCGAACTCCACAAAAAAGT
>Ga0099364_10007273_pt1 | contig 15856 bp, 12 predicted proteins | sample TergutTh196P3_FD_73070 | JGI IMG/M metagenome (GOLD analysis project Ga0099364, IMG submission 73070) | Microcerotermes parvus P3 segment gut microbial communities from Pointe-Noire, Republic of the Congo - Th196 P3 | ecosystem: Host-associated > Arthropoda: Insects > Digestive system > Gut ...
GACGGTTGAAATCCGATGGAGGAAAGTAAATCAGATTGATGGCGCGCTGGGTGCGATGAAAGTTGCACGCCCGGCGGAGAGTGGGGGAAAACTCGGAGATTACTTCAAAAGGTTACCTATCACTATTATTAGTTTACGCATAACCACCCCGACACGCTTCGCGTGCCACCCCTCCAAGGAGGGAGGGGAATTATATTTGAATCTTCAAAAACCACCAAGGCACCAAGGGCGCACTTATGACCCGCAAGCGGGTCTGCGCGCCCTGCCGGGGGCGTTTTTACCTGTCGGCCAAACCTATCCATGTTGGAGTTTGCTTATACTGCTATGTTAGACTAATATTTCTATATAGGCAACTAACTTTGCATTTTGTGGCAATTCATTTGATTCACCAAATTCAGGGTCATAATATTTACCCTTATAATAAAGCGACCAATGTCCGTAAGTGGGTAATTTTAGACTCAATATACAACATTCAGGAAGTTTTGCTGCATTTGTATATCTAACACGACTTTTTGCTCTTATACCGTAATACTCCAACGCTTCTTTCATTAACGGTGTACCAGTACCTTTATCGTTTTGCATTAAACTCTATAACTTCTTCAACTGAAACATTGGCAAGCATAGCGATTACTGCCTGACCGCAAAGATATTCTGTCGGTTGTTCTATGTGTGTAATGTTGTCTATTATACGTATCGGGTTATCAGTATTGTACGGACTATTAAGTCTCCACGGTAATTCGAAATCATATGTCCCGGCTTTTACATTTGGTTTCGTTGTATGATTTTCTTTTGTCATACGAAATTGTACTAATGTATCGTCGTCATTTGGTTTTGATTTCGGAACGTAATTATATATTTCAAAACCATAATTAAAAAACAATCTATATAACTCTTTTTCGTTGTTTTTGGCGTTTGCGAGTACCAGTTTAGTTTTTACTCCATAAAACGCAAAATGCAAAACCATTTCCAATATTTCGCGTTCCAACCCTTTGTTCTGATACTCACTACGAAGAAAAAACTTAGGTAAGTAAACATTTCTTTTTGTTATAACGAATATTACCCACCCAATGGCATAATTTGATTCTTTATCAATTATTATCCATTCATTATCATTTTTAATAATTTCCTGGTTCAATTTTCCCGCATCTTCAAGCGTTTGGATTTTTGTAAAAATTGGGTTGTCTGCCTGTTGGTCAAATGCCCGTACGAGGTCAAGAACATTTTCTGTATCATTCTCATCGAATGGTCTTAACATGGTTTTTTCATTTTCTAAAATAGGATACATGGCTTTCCTCCGAAAATATAAATTATGCCGTATATATGCTAAAAACACGACCTCCGCAGCAACTCAAATGTCAAAACAACTCATGTGTTACGAGCTTATTACACGATATTCAACGATATGCCTGTTATCAAAAAGCAAAATATTGTTCTTGACAATATTAAATTAATCGGATATCATCAAACAAAATTAAAAGATCAAGCCAATAAAAATAGTTTTGTTCACTTCTTTTTGGATGACTACAAATTTGAAGTTATATGGAACGATCCTGAACCAAGGCTTGATAAACTAAGTCAATATAAAGGGATATTGACACCCCAGTTCAGTGCATACTACACAATGCCATTTTCAATGCAAGCTTTTAACACATTCCGCTCAAGACGGTGTGGAGCGTACTTACAGTCCAAAAGCTTAACGGTTATTCCAACTGTATATTGGGGTAGACCACAAAGCTATTGGGATTGGACAAACCCAAATGCGCCAGATAGAAGTAAATAATGAGGAGAAGAACCAATGCAAAATTTTACCTATGAAGAATTAAAGCAAGGACTTAAAAGAAATGAGGAATATGAATTTTATTTTGGAAGTGACACATATTCATTCAGCTGTAATGAAAAAGGTTGGTATTTAACCAAATTCAGCGATTGCGAAAATTACCAAACCTTTAATAGCGGTTTGGAATTATTAGAAAAAGGAAAAATAGAAGGTAAATACATTATAGAGATTTTTGATAAATTAGATTTTTATTTATTTTAACTATAAAAATCACTTTGAACTATCGCATGAACATTATTGGGACTGGACTAACCCTAATAAACCGATTAGGAATTAAAGAGGATAGTATATGTCAAATTATATTTATCAAAACAAATCAGAAGACAGTCGCTTCAAATCGATAGATGAATTCATATAGTCTGTTGAATGCGGAAATGAAATTCAATTTATATGGAAAGGTAAGGCTTATGGGATTTTCGGGAAAATTATCGATTCAAAAACATCTAAGATTGAAATCTTAATTGGCGAAGGATATTACTTGAAAAACAATATTGCCTATAATACAATAAGCGATGAACCAATGTGCAGATATAGATGGAAGCTTATATAAATGTTTTTGAACATAAAATTGACGGTGATCGTTTGCGTGATATTATTACAAAAGTTGAAATTATTGATAGAGCTATTTAATGAAATATTTCGTTAATAAGAGGTAAAGAAATTCATTCCGGATAAACATAAAACTTTTCTTCATTCATAATTTATCCCTGTCTTACATACAGTTTATTAAAAGAAGGTGCAGTATTTTGAAACTAAAAAACAAATTTTTCTCCGCAGCAACTCAAAGGAATATTAAATCCGAAAAATTTCAACAAACCGGTTGTCCCTGCCAAGAAACGCTTAAATCCGGCTTCAACCCTGTTAGGTTAATTGCATATATCCTTATAACGGTTTTCCTTTCCGGGTGTTTCGGCGCTGCTTTCGCTGCGGGAAACGAGGAAGACATTATATTCGCATCACAGGATGCACAAACTTTCGCCGCCCGGGATACCGCGGGTTTGTCCGTAGCACAGCTCGATGTTAAAGCAGGTTCGGCTATCCTAATGGACGGCAGCAGCGGCAAGGTTTTGTACGAAATGAATGTTCACGAAAAAAAGCCTCCCGCATCCATTACAAAAGTCATGACTCTGTTGCTGGTTATGGAAGCTCTGGAGTCGGGTAAAATTACCCCGGAAGATAAAGTTTCCGCTTCTGCCCACGCCTGTTCTATGGGCGGGTCGCAAATCTGGCTCGAACCGAATGAAGTCATGACGGTCGATGAACTTCTTCGTGCCGCTGTTATTGCCAGCGCTAACGATGCGTCTGTGGCTTTAGCGGAACACGTTGCCGGCAGCGAAGAAAGTTTCGTCGCTCTTATGAATCGCCGGGCTTCTGAGTTGGGTATGACGAACAGCTCATTCAAAAACGCTTGCGGTCTTGACGAAGAAGGCCACTACACCACGGCTTACGACATCGCGCTAATGTCAAAAGAACTCATGCGTTACGAGCTTATCACACGATATTCAACGGTATGGATGGATACCCTTCGGGACGGCAAAACAGCATTAAACAATACAAATAAATTAGTGCGTTTTTATGAGGGTTGTAATGGACTTAAAACCGGAACTACGGACGGAGCAAGGAAGTGTATTTCCGCAACCGCAACCAGGGATAACCTAAGTTTGATAGCGGTAACGCTGGGTTCAGAAACCAGCGATGAACGGTTCGATGCTGCGCGGAAATTATTGGATTACGGATTTTCTAATTTTTCATATTTTGTTCCGCAGGTCAACAAAGCAGAGCTTATCCCTGTAAAGGTGCTTCACGGCAGACACAAAAGCGTCCCCTTAACCGTCGTCGGAGAGCCCGGCGGATTGATAATTCCGAAAGGGCGCAACATGGACGTAAACGCCCGAACCGAGCTTGTAAATGACCTCCGAGCCCCGGTAGAAAAAGGTCAGAACGCAGGAAAAGTCATCTTCTCTCTTGACAACGAAATCATTGCCGAAATCCCGGTAGTGACCGCGGCTGCCGTGGAAAAAATGACTTTTGGAAACGCATATAATCTTTTGGTGCGGATGTTGTTCAGTTTAAAAATAAACCCCGATTGCCGCTGCGATAAATGTGAATGCCGCGGCAACCAGGGTTTCTGCGATTGTTGAAATAAATATTATTTTTTGTTATTCGTCTTGATTTTGTATTTCTTCTGTTTCTTCCTGCTCCTGAGGCGCCCTTGCCAATGTCACTATTTTTGCATCACCGTTTAATCTCATAACTCTAACTCCTCCGGCATATCGTGACATTTTTCCAACTTCCGCCGCTTTGATCCTGATTATAACACCGTCGTCGCTAATCAGAATTAAGTCATCCGTGTCGTCTACGACTTTTATTCCGCATACTCCGCCTTTACTTTGAGAAACCTTATAATTAATGCTGCCGTAACCGCCGCGCGATTGAAGTCTGTATTCTTCCACCGGAGTGCGCCGTCCCGCACCTTTTTCTGTAACCGTCATAACGCAGCCGCCTTCGCGGACTCTTGACATACCCACAACCTCGTCACCATCTCTAAGCCGTATGGCACGGACTCCCCGCGCCGTTCTTGACAGCGGTCTTGCATCGTTTTCGTTGAACCGTATAGCATATCCTTTTCTGGTCGCCACTAAAACATCACAGCTTCCGTCGGTAAGCCGTACCCACGCCAGCTCGTCACCCTCATCCAGCGTAATCGCTCTTAACCCGTTTTTACGCACCTTGCGGTATGCAATAAGTCCGGTTCGTTTTATGGTTCCTTTACGGGTCACCATCATAAGATAGTGTTCGGGATCAAATTCACTCACCTTTATCATAGAGGTGATCTTTTCTTCGCTTTCCAGCGGCAGCAGATTAATTATGTTAACCCCTTTTGCTATCCTGCCGCCCTCGGGAACTTCATAGCCCTTAAGTTTGTACATTTTACCGCGGTTTGTGATAAACAATACATCATCATGTGTATTGCAAATAAACATTTCTTCCACAAAGTCTTCTTCACGGTGTTTCATCCCGGATACTCCGCGTCCCCCGCGCCGCTGCGTTTTATAGTTATCCATAGTCTGACGTTTAATATACCCGTAATGTGTCAGTGTAATAACACACTCTTCCCGTGTTATTAGATCCTCAATGTCTACTTCTCCGCTCACCGCGGCTATTTCGGTGCGCCGCTCATTACCGAATTTTTGCTTAACTTCGGTCAGTTCTTCGCGAATTATCCCGTATAGTTTGTCTTCATTCGCCAGTATATCCAAAAATTCGGCGATCTTATCTTTTAGTTCCGCTAGTTCATTTTCTATTTTTTCGCGTTCCAATCCGGTCAATTGCCCCAAACGCATTGAAACGATAGCCCCGGCTTGAATATCATCAAGCTCAAAGCGTTCCATTAACCGTTCTTTGCCTTCGGGAATAGATTTGGATGAACGAAGTATTGCGATAACCTCATCAATAAATTCCAGCGCAACCTTCAATCCCTCAAGTATATGGGCGCGCTCTTTCGCTTTCTTCAGCTCGAACTGTGTTCTGCGGGTAACGACATCAAGCTGATGCTCAAGATAATATGACAGCATTTCTTTCAAGGTAAGTTCTCTCGGCTGTCCTTTTACCAATGCAAGGTTTATTATCCCTACCGTTTTTTGCAATTTAGTTGTCATGTAAAGTTGGTTTAACACTATCTGCGGATTTGCGTCCCTCTTTAGATCTATTACCATCCGCATTCCCACACGATCCGAGGATTCATCATTCAGCGCGCTAATACCCTCTACCCGCTTTTCCTTAACAAGCTCTCCTATCTCTATTAAGATTTCCGCTTTTTTTACCATATAAGGGATTTCCGTAACCAATATCCTGAAACGTCCATCGGGTTTTTCCACTATCTCGGCTTTCGCGCGAAGGACAATTTTACCGCGCCCTGTTGCATATGCCGCCCTTATCCCCGAATGACCCATGATGATTCCGCCCGTTGGGAAATCCGGACCTTTAATGTGTTCCATCAATTCGATCATTTCCGCATCCGGATTATCGATCAGCAAAAAGAGCGCATCTATAACCTCGTTCAGGTTGTGAGGTGGTATCTCGGTCGCCATTCCCACCGCTATTCCCGATGATCCGTTTACAAGAAGGTTGGGAAACCTCGCCGGTAAATAAGCCGGCTCTTTCAACCTGTCGTCATAGTTAGATATGAAATCTACCGTTTCCTTGTCTATATCCGCCAGCATTTCGGAGGATATTTTAGACATTTTCGCTTCGGTATAACGGTAAGCCGCCGGGGGGTCTCCGTCTACCGAACCGAAATTACCCTGTCCTTCCACCAACGGATGTCTTAACGAAAAATTTTGCGCCATCCTAACCAGCGCATCATAAACACTCCCGTCTCCGTGAGGGTGATAACTTCCCAGCACAGAACCCACTGTGTCCGCGCATTTTCGATATTCTCTTTCCGGCAGCAGCCCTTTTTCATACATCGTATACAGTATACGCCGATGTACCGGTTTTAGTCCGTCCCGGACATCGGGCAAAGCACGCCTGACAATTACAGACATCGAATAGTCAAGGTATGCTTCCTTCATTTCTTTTTCTATATCTACTTCTATTATCTTTGTTCCGCTTTGATCCATCACAAAATTTTATCCTTCCATTGTTCAGTTATCCGGTGCCACTTTACACCATCATATTGGCGTATTCTTCCGCTTTTTTCAATTCTGTCGGAATATCTATTTTTTGCGGACACTTTTCGACACACACCATACAGGACGTGCATTTATCCGGCATCGTATTTTCTTTGCGCATTGTATTGGTTTCGTGCCTTAACCGTCCTATATCCGCCCATGTTTTGTGGTGGTTATATTCAAAGAACGCTTTGGCAATATCGACCCCTTCCGGACAGGGCATACAATACTTGCATTGTGTGCAGGGAACCGCATCTTCCCCGTGTACTTCCAGTGCCCGTTTTATCGTTTCCATATCTTCCCCGGTGAACCCATTGGGATCATTTACCGTTTTCAGATTGTCCTTTATTTGCTCAAGGTCGGACATTCCGCTCAATACCACCGGCACGTTTTCTAACGATGCTGCGAAACGAATCGCCCAGGAAGCGATAGAGTCCTGCGGTCTTGCTTTTTTGAGGATCGCATTCGCTTTTTTACTGAAATTTGCGAGTGCGCCGCCCCGAACCGGCTCCATTACCATGCAGGGTATTTGTTTTTTCACCATGATTTCATGCAGTTTTGCCGCATCCGAACGAATCCAGTCCATATAGTTTATTTGCAGCATTGCAAAATCCCATGGTTTTGCGTCGGTTATATTGTCCAGTGTTTCTGCGTTATCATGAAAAGAAAATCCCAAATATCTGATTTGTCCCTTTTTCTTTTTTTTCAAAACATGATCATAAGCGCCCAAATCCATCATTTCCTTGAAACTGTTTTTGTTAAAGCCGTGGAACATTAAAAAGTCTATGTAATCGGTGTCCAAACGTTTTAGCTCTTCGTCAAATATCCGGTCCACATCCTCCAGGCTCTTACAATCCCAGCAAGGGAGTTTGTCCGCGATAAAATAGCTGTCGCGAGGATATTTTTTCAATGCTTTGGCAATAAATGTTTCGGATTCTCCGCCATGATATACATAAGCCGTATCGTAATAATTGATACCGCTTTCATAACACAGTTCCATCATCTTGATGCTTTTTTCATGATCGATTTTTCCGTCCGGTTTGGTCGGATAACGCATACATCCCATACCCAACGCGGATGTTTTGATTCCCAGGCTTTTTATTTCGTTCATTTTCATTTTTTCTTTTCTCCTTCTATATATCTGTTATTAAGTTTTTCTTTGAACAACATCTCCATTTTTTCCGTTTGTTCTTCACCAATACATCTATGCGGGAATATGTATATCCATTCTCTGTTCATAATAACAACAAACATTCCCTCGAGCAGGTATATTACCATTTCTCCGTCCTCAAAATCCAGCCATGTTATGTCCGGATTCGGATTCGAATGATCGTCGCTTTCATTTTCGTAAACTTCTGCCTGCTCCTGCGCTTCATCCGGTTTATGCGATTCATACGGTTCGTCTGGTTCATCCGTTTTATCCATCTGATATGGCTCATACGGTTTCGTGCTGTCTTCAATTTCGTTTCCCGTCCTGTCCAGAGTCCAGGTTGCTATTTCCTTGTCATCAATCTTTACGGCAAATTCTCCTCCTTCCGCCGCAGCTTTAGCAAGGTTTTTCCAACGGTTATTCACGTTAAGCCACATAACCGCAATAACTCCAAGACTTACTCCAATAATAAATACACAGAAAGACGCGCTCATCCCATGGTCTGTTCTGAAAAACAGATCGTAAGCATAAACCCCCGCCACAAAAGCGAGCAAAACTGTAAATGCCACTCTTCCGTAAAATTTAGTTTTACGGTCAAAGAACCGCATTGCCCTTTTTACTTCATCCGCTTTAAGGTCGTATTTAAACTCTATTGGGTCTATTTTTCTCACCTCCTTATTAGATCCTCTCGAAAATCACTTCACAACTTTATGATCTGTGTTCATACGTCATTTTAATTCCCGAGGAGGTCTATTAAATCTACCCTGCGTTTCTTCATTCGGTTTCGTTGTTTTCTTCGACAGGTTCCTTCTTTTTTTTCATATCCACAATAAACAAAACCCATCTTACGGATATTATAACAAAACACAGCGATATGAAAAATATTATCAAAACATTATTAACTGCACTCATTATGAACATCGCAATAACACTCAGCACAAACACGATAGATGAAAATAATGGAGCCCGGAACAAATCTTTACCTCTCACGGCTAACAAGTTCCCCTTTCATATGATATAAATCCCAGTCCAAAAAATATTTTAAAACAAATGAAATTTTTATCTGCATTTTTAATCATGTCCGGGTTTAATTCCTCGCAGCTCTGCTGCGTACCATTAAGCCCGATACCTCGCAGTCTCTGCTGCGGGGAGAGGTTCATTTTGAATTAATATACATTTTATACATCCAAGTTTTTGACGTACTTGGCGTTAGCTTCAATAAAATCTCTGCGCGGTGCAACTTTATCCCCCATCAGTATGCTGAAAATTTCGTCCGCCGCTTCCGCATCGCTCATTTCTACCTTTTTAAGTACCCTGTTTTCAGGATTCATAGTTGTTTCCCATAATTGCGGCGGGTTCATTTCACCCAAACCTTTATATCGCTGGACATTGACTTTCAGGTTTGCTTCGCCCCCGATTTCCGCTATAATATAATCCCGTTCTTTATCCGAATACGCATATCTGACTTGTTTTCCCCTTGAAATTTTATACAACGGCGGCTGCGCGATATATATTCGTCCGGATTCTATAAGCGGCCGCATAAAACGGAAAAAGAAAGTGAGGAGCAGCGTCCTTATATGACTTCCGTCTACATCAGCATCCGCCATAATTATAACCTTGCCGTAACGCAGCTTTGTAATATCAAATTCCTCACCGACAGAACAGCCTAAAGCCAGCACCACGGGTATAAGTTTTTCGTTGCCGTAAACCTTATCTTTCCGCGCTTTTTCTACATTAAGCATTTTTCCCCACAAAGGAAGTATCGCTTGATAACGGTTATCCCGGCCGCCTTTTGCCGAGCCGCCGGCGGAATCTCCCTCCACAATATATATTTCGGTAAGCTCACTGTCACGTTCACTGCAATCCGCTAATTTACCCGGCAGCGACGACGATTCCAACACCGACTTGCGCCGGGTCAGTTCCCGCGCTTTCCTTGCCGCTTCGCGTGCGCGCTGTGCGTTTACTGACTTTTCCAGAATTGCTTTTGCGATCGCCGGATTTTCTTCCATATAATTCACAAGTTTTACCGAAAGCATTCCTTCCACCATGCTGCGAACTTCGGTATTGCCCAGTTTAGATTTGGTTTGTCCCTCAAATTCACAATCCAGAAGCTTAACGCTGATTATGGCGGTAAGCCCTTCACGCACATCTTCGCCGGACAGATTTTTATCAGATTCTTTAATAATATTATGCCTTTTACCGTAATCGTTAAGTACCCTTGTGAGTGCGGTCTTAAACCCTATTTCATGGGTTCCGCCTTCGGCTGTATTTATGTTATTCGCAAAGGATGAAATAGCTTCATTATAACTGTCATTATACTGCATAGCAATCTCTATCGTAGTTTCGTTTTGCACATCCTTCAGATATATGACCTGGGGGTGGATGTTTATCAAACCCTTTCGTTGATGCTTAAATTCTACAAAGCTTTTTATTCCGCCCTCGTACTGCATCGTTTCGGATCTTCCGTCTTCTCCGAAGCGCAAATCGGACAGAATTATGCAAATTCCGGCGTTTAAAAAAGCCTGTTCTCTTAACCTCGAGAGTAAAAGGTCATATTCATATTCGGTGATTTCAAAAATTTCAGAATCTGCTTTAAAAGTTACGATACAACCTGTTTTTTCGGTTTTCCCTGTTTTTTCAAGCGGACGATCAATATCGCCCCGCTCAAATCTTTGAAAATATTTTTCCTCTCCGTTATAAATTTCCACTTCGAGCCATTTGCTGAGAGCGTTTACCACAGCGGCACCGACCCCGTGCAATCCGCCCGCAACCTTATATCCGCCGCCGCCGAATTTTCCGCCTGCGTGAAGTGTAGTGAAAACAACGGTTGCCGCACTAACACCTTCGGTCGGATGTATGCCTGTAGGTATTCCGCGCCCGTTGTCCGAAACCCTTACGACATCGCCGGGCAGCAGCTGGACTTCGATGGTGTCACAAAACCCAGCCAAAGCCTCGTCAATCGCATTATCCACAATTTCGTACACCAAATGATGCAGTCCCCGCGGTCCGGTCGATCCTATATACATTCCCGGACGTTTTCGCACCGCTTCCAGCCCGTCTAATACCTGTATCTGATTTTCATTGTAATTGTCTTGATTTTTGGTAGCTTCCATTAAATTAATTATCCTCTCTCTTCAATCTTTCCGTTTTTAACAAAAAACACTTTTCCTTCTTCTAATGGTATCATGTTCCCGGGGTCGCAACTTGTCAAAAAAACTTGTGCTCCTTTTATATTATTAAGTGTGTATTCCCTTCTTCCGTGATCTAATTCGCTCAAAATATCATCCAGCAAAATTACCGGCGGTGTCCCGCATACATCTTTTGTTACAGCCGCTTCTCCCAATTTCAATGCTATCGCAACGCTGCGTTTCTGTCCCTGACTTCCATATGATTTAGCGGAAACACCGTCCAGTTCAAGTTTAATCTCGTCCCGGTGTATACCCGTTGTCGTAAAACCCGCAGCTATGTCTGCTTTCTGCGCTTTTTGCAATGTATTGTAATATTTCTCCACATTTTTTTTATTATATATTCCGCAAGTGTCATAATCCTTAAAAACCGTAGATTTATAGATTATATCCAATTTTTCTTTAGACTTGCTGATTCCGGCATAAATTTGGGTAGCGAATTCTTTTATTTTTTTAATATAATCGCATCTCAATAAATGTATAACCGTGCCGAGCGCCGATATTTGTTCGTCCAAAATCTTCACGGTTTCAAGAAAATCCGTCCTCGCCGTTATGTTTTTATAATGCTTTAAGGCCGCATTTCGCTGTTTTATCATTCTTTCATATTCAGATAGGTTCACGGCGTAGTCACGCCTTATCTGACTTATAGCGGCATCCAGAAATCTGCGTCTTGATTCAGGTCCGTCTTCCACCAAATTTAAGCTCGCCGGTGAAAATACACAGCATTTGAATTTTCCAATAAAAGAATTTCTGCTCTTTTGAACCACATTGTTGAAAGTCATCTTCTTTATTTTGCTCTTTGGTGATTTTCTTATTTCTATTTCTGCTTTTACATCGCGTTTTCCGTCATTCCACATAAGTTTCAAAAAAGCACGGGAACCTTCTAATTTTATAAATTCCTCATCTTTTGCTCCTCTAAAACTGTTAAAACCTGTAAAAAGCCATAACGCTTCGATAAAATTAGTTTTTCCTTGAGCATTTTCGCCCAAAATAACGTTATTATCATCCGGTTCGATATAAAACGGATCAAGGTTTCTGAAACCCTCACCCTGAATGCTTTGTACCTTCATTTTTTAATCCTTATGGGAAGAATAAAATACAAAAACTCATCACCCTCTATAGGTTGTATTATAATCGGAGATATTTCCCCGGCAAAAGAGATCATAACCCTGTCGTGGTTGCACGCTTTAAGTGCTTCCAGAATATATCTCGGATTAAACTCTATTTCTAAATCATCGCCCTGTTTTTCCGCATGAACTATATCTTGAATTTTTTCAGTTATCCCTTTGTAGCAAAAATCTAATTCATTATCTCTTATATTAAGCCTTACCGAGCTTTTGCTTTTTTCGTCACTAAAAACCATCATCTTTTCCATCGTTTCAATTAGGCTTTGAGTATCGGCATATGTGAAGGTGGTTCCCGGACGCTGTATTCTTTCGGTATAGTCAAAAAACTTACCCGCTAAAAGCCTGGTTATAAATTCATATTTCCCGACATTAAAAATCGCGTGTTTGGAATCAAATCTTATTTTTACATTTTCATCTTCTTTTTCTTCATTATTTTCTTTTTTTCCGGAACTAACGCCGATATTTGTGCTCTCACCTATTATTTTTATAAGCTCGTTCAAACTTCTGCCCGGAACAATAAACTCAAAATCATGCTCATGTTTTGTTTTCCTTTTGTTTAGAGATAACCTGGTTCCGTCCACCGCGGATATTTCCAATATTCCATCTCTCATTTTAAAAAGTTCACCTGTAAAAACAGGGTTTGCTTCATGTTTGCTTACCGAAAAAATAGTACGGTTTATCATATTTTTCAATTCTTCACTATTTACGGTAAACTCAGACTCTTCATTTTTAACGACCGGAAATTCAGGGTATCCTGTTTCATCATATCCTGTAATTTCAGATTTTGTTTCTTCGGAGGTTATTTTTATTATATAGTTCGCATTCATTTCAAAACAAACGGTATCTCCGGTCAGGGTACGCAATAAATCCTTAATTTTTCTTGCAGGTATAACTATTCCGCCGTCGGTTTCCCCTTCAACATTAACAACAGTACGGACGGCAATATCAGTATCATACCCGCTTAGTATCAAATCGTTTCCTCTCAGCAAGAACAGGATACCTTTCATTATTGCCAAATCAGACCTTAGTGAGATAGCAAGAGATACGTTATTAACCGCAGCCAATAATATTTTTGTTTCGCCGGAAAATTTCATTATAATCAATCCTTTATATAATATATATTATTTAAATTAGAAGTATTTGTTATAGGGTTGGTGGAAAAACAGAAAAACTTTAATTTATCAAGAAAACATAAGGTTTTTAATAGAATAAAAAAATAATAACACGTTGAAAAACAAAAGATAAATAACTGAAAGAAAATGAATTTATAACATTGACGCTATTGAAAGATGTTGAAAAAAATGGGAGTAAAAGGGGAGTCAGGATCAATAAAATTTGGGGTGTATGCAATCAGTTTATCGAAAAATAGAGATATTTGGCTGTGTAGGACTATTCCCGGATTGTAAAAAATATCAAAAAATAAAATATATCCTACATTGAGTTTTTTATGTTGTTGATAATATCGTTGACAATTTCACGGTAACGGAAATTATCTTTCAACATATTTTTAACTTTATTTAACGAATAGAGTATAGTTGCGTGGTCACGTCCTCCAAATTGTTCTCCCATCATATCTAAGGTGATCCCCGTTACTTCTTTAGTTATATATATTGCGGTCTGGCGAGCAAAAGAGACTTTAGAAGAGCGATTTTTAGAAAGAATTTCTGAAACGGAAATATCGTAGGTTTGGGATACTTCCTGTAGAATTTTTTCTATTGTAACCGAAACAGGCTGATCCTTTTTCATTATGTCCTTGATGATGATTTGCGCCATAGAAATTGAAGGCAAAGTTTGGGTCAAAATTTTGTAAGCTTTGATTTTCTTTACCGCACCTTCAAGCTGCCGGATATTAGTTTTGATACGGTTGGCTATGTACTCAATAACATCATGGGGTATATCAATATTTAAAAGTTGTGCTTTTCTTTGGATGATTGCGACCCTTGTTTCAAAATCCGGGGGAGAAATATCCGCTATGATACCCCATTCAAAGCGGGAATACATTCTGTCTTCTATTGATTTTATTTCGTTTGGGGGGCGGTCCGAGGTTATAACTATTTGTTTGCCCAATTGAAAAAGTTCATTGAAAGTATAGAAAAATTCTTCTTGAGAACGGGTTTTTCCGCTTAAAAATTGAATATCGTCAGTGAGAAGGAAATCTGCGCTGCGAAATTTATTTTTAAACACGGAGGTTGAATTATTCTGGATAGCAGAAACAAGCTCACTGGTAAATTGTTCCCCTGTTATATAAATAATATTACAACCGGGGTTCTTTTGTTCCACAGAATGCTTTATCGCCATAAGCAGGTGGGTTTTGCCAAGACCGCTCGGTCCGTAAATAAAGAGAGGATTATAATCGTTATTTTCGCCCTTAACTACTCCTCTGCACGCAGAGCACGCAAATTCGTTAGAACTCCCGACGATAAAAGTATCGAAGGTGTATTCGTATTCAGAATTTGTGTTGGATTTAGGTAAAGACCGGGGAGAATGGCTTGAATCAAAAGCTTTTTGGGATTCTGCCAGTAAATCGTGTTCCTTTAAATCCGTCAGATCCGGTTCAAAATCGGACAAAGAAGCTGTTTCTGAAAAAACAAAGACACCGACAGAAAATCCTAAAACCTGTTCAAAAGCGGAAATAAAATGCTTTTTGTATTTGTCGTTGATAATTTTCTTTTGAAATTCCGACTTTATAAAAAGGTACACGTTGTCGTTCTCAAGTTTTACCGGCTCTATAGGTTTGATCCAAACATCAAAAGCGGTTTGGGAAATTTTGTCTTTTATTATATTTATCGCTTCTTTGTAAATTTCGATAAAAGATTCCATAAAAACTCTCTCCTTTTACAAAAATGCTAATCCCTTAGATTCTAACATAATTCAACAAATTTATCAAGGGAAATATATAAATTTTCGTAATTGAAAAATTAAAACATTTTTGTAATTTTCAAATTGTAAAAATATTAAATTATCATCAATAACAACCCGAGGAGAAAATCCCCGGGTTGTACGAGTTTTCCATGATTGAAAAAGGGGTTTTGGAAGAAAATAAAAATTCAAACGAATTCCCCGCAAAGATTTTTATATGCATGACGAATATATAATTTGCAAAATAAAAATCGCGGACCGGATGCAGGCTAAACCTGTTGGTACGCCATCAGGGACTCGAACCCAGGACCCACTGATTAAGAGTCAGTTGCTCTACCAACTGAGCTAATGGCGCAAAATTAAAATTTTAATAATAAAGCATCTCTAGTTAACTTAGATTTATCAGTTAATAAAGATGCTTGTTTTAATATAAAAGGCGGCACAGATCTATCTTCCCGGGCCGTCGCCAGCCAAGTATTGTCGACGCAGATGAGCTTAACTACCGTGTTCGGTATGGGAACGGGTGTGGCCTCATCGCCATATGCACCGCCGAATAATCTCCGGAGAAAATGCTGCCCTTTCAAAACTGAATAGAATACGAAAGAAAAACGTTAAAATAAATTTGCTTATCAAGAATATATAATCAAACTGTAAAAACAATCTAACATATAACTCTACCTTGGTCAAGCCCTCGACCGATTAGTACTCGCTAGCTAAACACATTACTGCGCTTACACATTGAGCCTATCAACCTCGTAATCTTCAAGGGGTCTTACCAGCTTTTCGCTGTGGGATATCTTATCTCAAGGCTGGCTTCACGCTTAGATGCCTTCAGCGTTTATCCGTTCCGCACATAGCTGCCCAGCTGTGCCATTGGCATGACAACTGGTGCACCAGAGGTGCGTCCATCCCGGTCCTCTCGTACTAGGGACAGCTCCTTTCAAATATCCTACGCCCGCGACAGATAGGGACCGAACTGTCTCACGACGTTCTGAACCCAGCTCGCGTACCGCTTTAATTGGCGA
>Ga0099364_10007274_pt1 | contig 15856 bp, 10 predicted proteins | sample TergutTh196P3_FD_73070 | JGI IMG/M metagenome (GOLD analysis project Ga0099364, IMG submission 73070) | Microcerotermes parvus P3 segment gut microbial communities from Pointe-Noire, Republic of the Congo - Th196 P3 | ecosystem: Host-associated > Arthropoda: Insects > Digestive system > Gut ...
TAATGGAGTTTTTTATTTCAACAGCATTTCCTACTTTAACATTATCCCCAAAGTAGCTATTACCTCTAATATAAGAATTAGGACCAATATCACAATTTTTACCAATATAAACAGAACCTTCTATATAGACTCCGGACCTTATAATACTTCCTTCGCCTAAAAAGATTTCACCATGAACATGTGCTCCATCTTCAATTTTCCCTTTTATATTGGTTTTAATTTTCTCTAAAAGAATTTCATTTATTTCAATTAATTCCCAAGGACGACCTACATCAATCCAATTTTTTTCTGTTTCATATCCTCTAACAATTTGCCCTTCATTTATTTGCATAGCTAATGAGTCGGTTATTTCATATTCTCCTCTTTCTGATACGGTAGTTTTAGCTATTTTTTCAAATATGTCTTTATTAAAAATATATACTCCAGTATTTACAAGATTACTTGGTGCTTCTTTTAACTTTGGTTTTTCTACAATGTTTTTCACTATATTGTTTTCAATTTCTACAACACCAAAATGGCTTGGATTTTCCACTGTTTTTAAAACCATTAAGGTATCAGGTTTATGTTCCAAATATTCATTTAATATGTTTTTGATTAAATCTCTATCTAAAATTATATCTCCATTTAGAACAATAAAAGTGTCATTCACAAAATCTTCACCATAATCAATTGCATTAGCTGTTCCAAGTAATTTTTTCTGAGTTTTGTAGCTAATTTTTACTCCAAAATCCTCACCATCTTTAAAGTAATCTTTAACCATTGATTCTTTATAGTTTACAACTAAAAGAATGTCTGTTATCCCACTATCTCTTAATGCTTCAATGTTATATTGGATAATGGGTTTTCCAGCTACTGGTAGCATTGTTTTTGGTTTTGTTAAAGTTAATGGTCTCATTCTTGTTCCTTCGCCTGCACTTAATATTATTGCTTTCAATGCTATTCCTCCTCAATATTTAACAATTTTTAAACATTATAATTTATATTTTTTCAATAGATCTAATAATTATATTAGACAATTAGGAATCTAAATAATTATATTAAAGAAACTATGAATCTAAACAATTATATTTGAATAATTATGTATCTAAATAATTATATTAAAGAAACTATGTATCTAAACAATTATATTTGAATAATTATGTATCTAAATAATTATATTTGAATAATTATGTATCTAAATAATTATATTAAAAAAACTATGAATTTAATACTAATATTAAAAAAACTAAATAATATTATAATTCTTTAAATTTAATTTAAATTACTTTTAATGATTTTTATTTTATATTAACTATTATTTTAATATTTATCTTATTTTTATTTTATGTTAAATAGTTAATACTAATGCTGTCAATTTAAGAAAAAAATTCTTAAATTTTTAATATTAAAAGATATTTTTTTTTTTTTTTTTATTTTGGTAAATAATTCAGTTTTATAAAAAATAAAGTGAAACCTCTTTAAGTTGACATCATTGGTTAATCATTAATAAATTTTACTTTAACAATGAAAATAATTATTAAACCTGTGTTACATTCAATTAAAATATAGAACACGTGATTTTTCCAAAATATAATACAGAATCAATTTAAAAAAATAGCTATAAATTGATATATATTAATAAAATAGCTATAAATAGCTATAAATTGATAGATGTTAATAAAAAACTTTTTGACACAATTATAATTGGTCATTAGCTCAATAGCTTTTCAATTATTTCAATACAACTATCTTTAATAAATTCTACTCGTTTTTGATCTTTAGCTTCTAGGGTGACTCTAATATAGTCTTCAGTACCAGAAGGTCTAACTAAAACCCAACTACCATCATTAAAAGTTAATCTAAGTCCATCGATAGTATTAACATTAGCTATATCTTCAAATTTTTTAATTAGCAAACCTTGAATGTTTTCCATAACATTCAATTTATCTTCTTTAGAACAAGGTATTTTTTCTCTAAGATTTGGATAATTAGGGATATCATCTAATAATTTAGATAAAGGACCTTTTTTTGAAACAATTTCAGTAATTCTAAGACCTGAAAGAATTCCATCAGGACACATACAAAAATCAGGATGTAACCAAGTTCCAGATGGTTCTCCACCAAAAGTTGCATTTTCTTCGCAAATAGCTTCAGCTACATTCACATCTCCAACTTTAGTTCTTACAACTTCTCCACCAACAGATTCTAAAGCTTCATCTATGGATAATCCTGCATCTACTGTTGTTATGATTTTCCCACCAAATTCACGAGACACAATAGCAAGTAATTTATCAAAATCACTTATTCTTCCTTGTTCATCTACTGCTATCATTCTATCAGCATCTCCATCATGAGCTATTCCAATATTTGCTCCAGTAGCTGATACGACTTTCATTAAATCTTTCAAGTTATTTTCATTAGGTTCAGGATTTCTTCCAGGGAAAAATCCATCTACTTGGGAATTCAAGGTAATTACTTCACAACCAGCACGTCTAAATATAATAGGAGAAAGTTCACTACCTGCTCCTGAGGCAGGATCAATAACAACCTTTAAACCTGGTTTAATATCAACAAGATTTAACAATTCATTAATATATTTTTCTTTAATATCCTCAATAAAATAGATATTTCCTATATTTTCCCAACTAACATTGATAAATTCCTTAGAATAATAAATTTCCTCTAGTTTTTCCTCTTGAGATGGAGTATATGCCATTCCATTTTTATTCCATACTTTAATTCCATTATACTCTGAAGGGTTATGTGAAGCTGTAATCATTATTCCAGCATCTGCATCAAGTTTAGCTACTGCATATCCAACAAGAGGAGTTGGAACCATTTTCAACTTTAACACGTTACAACCAGACTCAAGCAGTCCTGCACAAATTGCATTTTCAAGCATTTGATTGGATGTTCTTGGATCATATCCAACAACAACATCTCCCTTTCCATTCAAATAAGTAGCTATAGCTTTTCCAACATTTAAAGCTAATTCTGCTGTTACTTCGCCTTGGATTTTCCCTCTTATTCCAGAAGTTCCGAAAAGCTTTTCATGTTTACCAGATCCGTTACTTTTCTTACTTTTTACTGACATTTTTAGTCTCCACTTCTTAAAAGATAAAATTTTACTTAAACAAGATAAATATCTCTTTAAAATTATTTAGGTATTAAATTAAATATTTATTTTCATTGGATTTTGATATAAATGATTTTTATTTTTTTTTTTTAATAAAAATGAATTAAATATTCATGTTTTTCTTGATTTTTGATATAAATGATTTTTATTTTTTTTTATAAAAATGAATTAAATATTCATGTTTTTCTTGAATTTTAATATAAATGATTTTTATATTTTTTTTAATAAAAAGGAATTTACTATTCATGTTTTTCTTGAATTTTAATATAAATGATTTTTATATTTTTTTTAATAAAAATGAATTAAATATTTGTTTTTATTGGATTTTGATATAAATGATTTTTATATTTTTTTTTTAATAAAAAGGAAATAATAATAATTTTTATTAATAAATTAATTTAATTTAAGCAAAATTACAAATGTTTAAAATTCCAATATTTATTAATATTAAAAAAATTAATTTTGAAAAATACTTTATATTATTAATTTAAAGGTGATTAATTTAGGATTATTAATTATGAGATTATTAATTTAGGATTATAATTGAAGATTATTAACTCTGAAAGGTTACTATGATTTTATTCATGCTCCGAATTTTTTAGAGTTGTTCATTAAATCCATAAGAATATCCATTACATCTGATCCTCTAATTCTGCAAAGTCCACCTTTAGGGGCTTCAATTTCACTAAACTGATTAACATCATCAACACGAACTTCTGGACCATAAATTATCATAGGCACTGGATCTGCAGTATGATCCATAGTAGAAATTGGAGTGGAATGATCAGCTGTTAATATTATATAACAATCTTCAAGATTTAATAATTTTTTAATAACAGTTTTATCTACTTTTTCTATAAAATTTACTTTGTCCTGCGGGTTTCCATCATGTCCTGCTTCATCAGCACCATCAATATTTATTAAAAAGAAGTTATGGTCATTTTTGTTGACATTTTTAATGATTGCATCAGTAATATTATCTAAGTTTGTGTCAACTCCACCTGTAGCTCCTTCAACTTCAACAATATCCATACCTGCAAACTTAGCTATTCCTAATATAAGACCTGTTTCAGCTATACACATGGATTTAACATTATATTTGTCATTTAATGATTCAACTTCAGGAACTGCTCCAGCTCCTCTTGGAATTATTATATTAGCAGGATTTTGATTATTTTCAATTCTTTTAATATTCACTGGATGATCTTTTATCATTTCATAGGATTTTTCAACAACTTTATTTAAAATATCTGCAGTTTTTTCAGCTTCTTTACTTCCGTCAGTAGCTACAACCTTTTTAGGGGATTTTCCTTCTTTTTTAGGATCAGCATCAGATACCTTATCAGACAATCCTTCTCCTCTTAAGACTAAAACTGCTCTATGGCCTGTTGATTCTTTAAAAACTATTTCAATGTCTTCATAACCTTCAATAATCATTTTATTTAGAGATTCAACAATATCTTCTCCACCTTCTCTTATTCTTCCAGCACGACGATCGGTTATTATATTGTTATCATCTGAAGTTGAAAAATTGCATCTAAAAGCTATATCTCCAGGCATAACTGAAATTCCAACTCCTGAAGCTTCAAACGGACCTCTTCCAGTGTAAACTTTATATGGATCGTAACCTAAGATAGAAATATGTGCAGTATCACTTCCTGGAATTATACCTGGCTTAATGGAGTCCATTATTCCGTTTATTCCTTTTTCTGCCATTTTATCCATATTAGGAGTATTAGCTACTTGTAATGGTGTTTTATTATTAAGATCTTTTAAAGGACGATCTCCTAATCCATCCATTATTAAAATTATTCCTTTCATGAGTATCACAATATAGTATTGATTTAAATTAAATATTTTTTAGATTATTTTTTTTTACATGAAAATTCAACATAAAGTATTAATAAATTTGGAAATAATTAATAAACACTTCATCAAGAATATATTGATAATCAAAACATATAAATTTTTAAACTTGAAAATGTTTTTTCATGAAAATGTTTTTTATATTTAGATGTATGAATAAATAATCTTAGAAATATTAATGTTCCCGTTGTACTAGCGAATACTTATTTATACTTTTTAGATAATTCATAAGATTTAAAAATAATAAAAATGTTTAAAAAATAATAATAAATAAAATAATAAAGATTACAACTGTTTAAGGGATAGTAGAAATTATTCCTACAATAGCTCCTGTAATAGTAGCTAAGAGATTTACATGTTCATTATTCAAGAAACTTCGCTGTTCTAAAACAGCTCCAAGAATACTATCCATAAAGCAACCAATAGTCCCTGATACAATAGCTATTTTAAGTGAAAGAAAAGGATCAGTTATTATTCCAAGTAAATAAGCAGCTAGTCCAATGATTCCTGCTCCTAAAATTCCAACAAGAGTTCCTAAGGTTGAAATTGCTCCATCTGTTCCAGGAACAACTTTTTCCATTGTTGTTATGAGTCTTGGTTGTTGAAGTATTCCAAGTTCACTAGCCATTGTATCGGCAGTAGCTGTTGCAATAGAACCAATAAATCCTCCAACAAATGGAAGATAAAAACCACCAAAAGCAGCCATTATGAAAGCAACCACTCCATTTGAAATAACATTTTTTGCAGTTCTTTTACCTTCATAAATGCCTAATTGTATCTTATAATCTTTTTTATATCTAGTAACAAAAAGACTTAAAGTTAAAAATAGTAAAATTAAAAATAACCAGTTCACACCTGCAGAGAATATAATTATAATTCCCATGATAACCATAGAAAGAGAACCCCATAAATCAAGAGCTTTTCTGTGATAGGTTAAAGTTCCAACTAAAAGAAGTAAAATTACATATCCCCAGTTTATCATCAATGTCTCTTCCATCTTACCACGTGTATTAGATTTATATTATGTTTGTTTCCTTTTATCATCAATGGCTCTTAATCTTACCATACCATAGCTATATTTAAAATAATTATTATATATATTTAACCTTTAAAATTTCAAAAAAGGTCCAATCAATAGAATTATTTAAAAAAAATAGCTATTTATCCATAAAGTACATTAATTTTCTTTATAATAAAAATTTTTAAAAGTTTATATGTTAAAATCATTTTAAATGAATTATTGTTTGAGTATATCTAAAAATCATAAATTTTTAAGCTTTATTAAATTTTTAAAAAAAGATTTGAATTATAATGAAATACTTTTTTTCAAAAATTATAATTTTATATATTGAGTATAATTTTTTTTAATTTAGTTTTTATGAATATTAACACTGTTAATCACCTCCTTTATATTTTAAATAAAAAATAAATTTAATTTAATTGAAACACTCTTTTTATTAAAATAATTTAAAAAAATAAATTATTAAATTAGATTTTTTGAAATACTCATATATAAAAGGATTAAACTAATTACTTTAAAAAACTTATTTATTAATTAAAACAAAGATTCATTTAGTTAAGAAAAATAAAATTTTTAATAATAATATTTTTGTTTTGAAAATTTAGTTTATTTAGGGTTGAAGTTTAAATCTGTTTAAATAATTTTAAAGAGGGTTACCATGGACTGGAAAAAGGTTACACTATTTATAAGCAGTACATTTAATGATATGCACTGTGAAAGGGATTATTTAGTTAAAAATGTCTTTCCAGAGTTAAAAGACTGGTGTGAAGAGAGAAAAATACATTTAGTCGATGTTGATTTACGTTGGGGAGTTACAGAAAAAGACACTGAAAATGCAAATACTGTAAGGACTTGTCTAAAAAATATTGATGAAAGTAGACCCTTTTTCTTATGTTTTTTAGGTCAAAGGAGGGGATGGGTTCCTCCAAAAGATGAAATAAATTTAGAAACAATTGAAGATTACCCAAAAATAGAAGAAAGAATTGGTAAAAAGTCTGTAACAGAGTTAGAAGTTGACCATGCACTTCTTTCACCTCTATGTGAAAATCAAAAAGAAAATTGTCTTCCAGTAAAACACGCCCTATTCTTCTTCAGAGACCCAAATTATCTAAAATATCTAAATGAAGAACAAAAAGAAATTTACACTAATATAAAATGTAAAGACAATGAATTACTTAAAGAAATCCAAAATAATGAAAGAGTTAGCTATGTAGATAAAAAGTTAGAAGAATATAAAGAAGAAATAATAGCTAAGTCCTATGAAAAGGATTCAAGATCAAGATTAAACTTTTACATTGGAAATTGGGAAGAAGAATATATTGTTCCAGAACTTGCACATATGGGTGAAAAAGTAGCTACAGGAGGATTCACTGATTTTAACATAGCTAATGACACTCTTAAAGATGTTATTTTAAAACAATTAAAAGAAGAAATAGCTAATGCTTTTCAAAAAAACATGGAAATTAAAGAAACTAGTGATTTACAAAAAGAATTAGACCAACAAGACCTATTTAGAGAAAATAACACCCAAGGATTCATTGCAAGAAAAGAAAGCTTCCAACAATTAGATGATTTTCTTTACAAAGATAAAAACAGTTTGTCCTTTTTAACTGCTGAGGCAGGTCTTGGAAAAACCATGCTCTTAGCTAATTATTCTAAAACACTAAAAAAAAGAATAGAAGATGGAAAAAATTTCAACCTTTACACTCGCTTTAGCGGAGTTTCAGATAAAAGTGGAAACACCTTTGACATATGGAAATCTATCCTAGAAGAAGCAAAAATAGCTACACCCGATAAATTCAATAGCTTAGATGATTGGATTTTCAACCAAGAAGAACTACAAAAGAATATAGATGAGGTTTTTGAAAAGTTAGCTGATAAAGGAAAAACAGTAATTATTATTGATGGGATAAATCAGTTAAGTAATGGTTTAGCTATGGTTAAATGGTTGCCTCATAAGATTCCAGCTAGTTTAAAAATTATATTAAGTTTTAAAACGGAAGACAATGAAGAATTAATTGAAAATATAAAAAATAATGATAATGTTACAAATTTAGAAGTTCAAAGGTTAGAATCTGTTGAAGATAAAAAGGATATTATTAATAAATATCTTGAGCAGTTTCTCAAGGCTTTAGATGATGAACAAATAAATCAAATATGTGAAATAGAAGGTTCTGATAATCCATTGCTTTTAAAGATTCTTTTAACTGAGCTTAAAAGTCATGGTCAATTTGAAACTTTAGAAGAGCAAATAGCTAATTTTCCTACAAATCCAGAAAGTGCATTTCAAAAAGTATTAGAAAGATTAGAAAATGAAGAAACATATAAAGAAATTGATTCGGAAGAAATCACTAGTCTAATTTTCTCACTTCTTTCTTGTGCAAGATATGGATTAAGTGAAGATGAATTAATAGAAACCATAAATATCTACAAAGAAGAAAACAATGAAGAAACATTTCCTGAAAATGAATTAAAAGATATTATTCGCTTAAAAATAAGACAAGTCAAACCATTTATGAAAAGATCTGAAGGAAGATATGATTATTTCTATGATAGCTTTAAGTTAGGATCTTTTGAAAAATACAAAGAAAATCAAATCCTATTACATAAAGGATTAGCTAAATACTTTAAAAAACAAGCAGATCCTAAAGAAAATTTAAGCTTCCAAGGAAGAAAAATCAGAGATTTCAACGAATTACCTTACCATCTGAAAAAGTCAAAAAACATTAGCTATTTAGAGGAAATATTATCCAAATATAATTGGATTAAAAATAAATCAGAATTAAACAATATTTTCAATACAATCAATGACTATAGCTATATTGACGGAAAAAATAAGGAAAATGATCATCTTTATCTGATAAAAAACACTTTAACAATGTCTACACACATATTAAAAGAAAATATTAAAAGTTTACCTAGTCAGTTATATGGAAGATTAAAAAACATAGAACATCCCAAAATTAAAAAATTATTAAATGAAGTAGAAAAGAATACTAATTATCCATGGCTAAAACCACACCACTACATGAACACACCAACAGGACCACTCAAAAAAACTCTTACAGGACACACAAGCGGGGTGGATAGTGTGTGTTTTTCTCATGATGATAGGTATGTTGTTTCAGGATCAGATGATAAGTCTGTTCGTGTTTGGGATTGGCAAACACAAGAAGAAATAACCAGATTAGAAGGACACACAAGCAGGGTGAGGAGTGTGTGTTTTTCTCATGATGATAGGTATGTTGTTTCAGGATCAGATGATAAGTCTGTTCGTGTTTGGGATTTGGAAACACAAGAAGAAATAACCAGATTAGAAGGACACACAAGCTGGGTGAGTAGTGTGTGTTTTTCTCATGATGATAGGTATGTTGTTTCAGGATCAGGGGATATGTCTGTTCGTGTTTGGGATTTGGAAACACAAGAAGAAATAACTAGATTAGGAGGACATACAAGTTGGGTGAGGAGTGTGTGTTTTTCTCATGATGATAGGTATGTTGTTTCAGGATCAGGGGATGAATCTGTTCGTGTTTGGGATTTGGAAACACAAGAAGAAATAACCAAATTAGAAGGACACACAGACTGGGTGAGTAGTGTGTGTTTTTCTCATGATGATAAGTATGTTGTTTCAGGATCAGATGATAAGTCTGTTTGTGTTTGGGATTTGGAAACACAAGAAGAAATAACCAAATTAGAAGGACACACAGACTTTGTGAGTAGTGTGTGTTTTTCTCACGATGATAAGTATGTTGTTTCAGGATCAAATGATAACACGGTTCGTGTTTGGGATTTGGAAACACAAGAAGAAATAACTAGATTAGAAGGACACACAAGGGGGGTAAGTAGTGTGTGTTTTTCTCATGATGATAGGTATGTTGTTTCAGGATCAGGGGATGAGTTTGTTTGTGTTTGGGATTTGGAAACACAAGAGGAAATAACCAGATTAGGAGGACACACAAGGGGGGTGAGTAGTGTGTGTTTTTCTCATGATGATAGGTATGTTGTTTCAGGATTAGATGATAAGTCTGTTCGTGTTTGGGATTTGGAAACACAAAAAGAAATAACCAAATTAGAAGGACACACAAGCTGGGTGAATAGTGTGTGTTTTTCTCATGATGATAGGTATGTTGTTTCAGGATCAGGGGATGAGTCTGTTCGTGTTTGGGATTTGGAAACACAAGAAGAAATAACCAGATTAGAAGGACACACAAGCAGGGTGAGGAGTGTGTGTTTTTCTCATGATGATAGGTATGTTGTTTCAGGATCAGGGGATGAGTTTGTTTGTGTTTGGGATTTGGAAATACAAAAAGAAATAACCAGATTAGAAGGGCATACAGACTGGGTGAGTAGTGTGTGTTTTTCTCATGATGATAGGTATGTTGTTTCAGGATCGGATGATAAGTCTGTTCGTGTTTGGGATTTGGAAACACGAAAAGAAATAACCAGATTAGGAGGACACACGAGAGGGGTGAGGAGTGTGTGTTTTTCTCATGATGATAGGTATGTTGTTTCAGGATCGGATGATAAGTCTGTTCGTGTTTGGGATTTGGAAACACGAAAAGAAATAATCAGATTAGGAGGACATACAGGAGGGGTGAGGAGTGTGTGTTTTTCTCATGATGATAGGTATGTTGTTTCAGGATCGGATGATAAGTCTGTTCGTGTTTGGGATTTGGGAACACAAGAAGAAATAATCAGATTAGGAGGACATACAGGAGGGGTGAGGAGTGTGTGTTTTTCTCATGATGATGGGTATGTTGTTTCAGGATCAGGGGATATGTCTGTTCGTGTTTGGGATTTGGGAACACAAGAAGAAATAACCAGATTAGGAGGACACACAGACTGGGTGAGGAGTGTGTGTTTTTCTCATGATGATAGGTATGTTGTTTCAGGATCAGATGATAAGTCCGTTCGTGTTTGGGATTTGGAAACACAAGAGGAAATAACCAGATTAGGAGGACACACAAGTGGGGTGAGGAGTGTGTGTTTTTCTCATGATGATAGGTATGTTGTTTCAGGATCAGGGGATATGTCTATTTGTGTTTGGGATTTGGAAACACAAGAAGAAATAACTAGATTAGAAGGACACACGAGAGGGGTGAGTAGTGTGTGTTTTTCTCATTATGATCGGTATGTTGTTTCAGGATCAAGGGATGAGTCTGTTTGTGTTTGGGATTTGGAAGCACAAGAAGAGATAACTAGATTAGGAGGACACACAAGAGGGAGGAGGAGTGTGTGTTTTTCTCATGATGATAGGTATGTTGTTTCAGGATCAGGGGATGAGTCTGTTCGTGTTTGGGATTTGGAAACACAAGAAGAAATAACTAGATTAGAAGGACACACAAGTGGGGTGAGTAGTGTGTGTTTTTCTCATGATGATAGGTATGTTGTTTCAGGATCAGATGATAAGTCTGTTCGTGTTTGGGATTGGAAAATGCAAAAAAAGCTAGACAATGCCATTATATTACTAAACACAGAGAAAATTATAGTTTCATGTGCTATTCCAAACAATAATCCTCATATAGTGGTAGGAGCATCAAGTGGTCAAATATTAGAATATACAATTGAAAACTTAAAACTAGGAATAGCTATTGTAACAGCTCATCGTGATTTAGATAAACAGATTAGTGTTAGATGTAAATACTGTAGTAAAGTTTTTAATATTGTTGAAGATGATTTAGGAAATATTGTCAAATGTAGCTATTGTAATAATGAATTAAAAGTTAATGATTTTACCCACAATCCTATAATAATTAAAAAAAAAAGAAATTTAAGATTCTAAAAACCTAAAAAAAGGTTTAAACATTATATAAACAGAACATAATTCTCTAAACAAGTGTTGAAGAGGTTAAAATAGATATTCATGATTACAAACCTGAAATTGTAGCTATTGAACTTGATGAAGAGAGATTTAATTATTTAATGGGAATTGTATCTGATATTCAAACTAAGGTTAATGATTTTGTCACTGACTTATTTAATGAGTTTATTGTAGACCATTTTGATGATAGTGTTGAAATGAAAGCTTCAATTGATGTAGCTAATAATATTGGGGATGAAATAGCTTTAATTGATAGAGATGTTCAAATTCCAATATCTAAATTTTTATTTGATTTAGGTTGGATTAAAAGTATTAAGCTAATTTTAAGGTTAGATTCTTCATATGATGAATTTGGTCTTTCTTTTGAAACATTTGAAAATTTATTTAAAGAATTTTCTCCTTCTCTTTTTAATGAACATTTTGTTAAAAGAAGAACAGCTTTCATTACATGTGGAAAATGTTCTTGCAGTAGTTAGTGCTAAAAATAAAGAATGTATTCAATATTATTTAGACAATCCTAATGAGATACCTCCAATGGATGTGCTTTTGGATTCTGAGAAAACTAAGAAAAAAGGATTTTCTAGACTTTTTAAAGGATAAAGTCTAATAAATAATCATATCTTCTCTAAATGGATGATATAATCATTAATATTCATCTTAAAATAATTTGCTTAAATAGCTAAAAATATGATTATTCTAAGCAATTTAAAACAAAAATTAGCTATTTTTTTAAAAAAATATTTAGAATTAGCTAATAATGGTTAAATTATTTTTTTAATAAATTATTCTTAGAAAAAGGAAAAAAGCAGAAATAAATAAGAAATATATTAATCGAGCATTTTTTTTAATATAGCTCTGTAGCAAAATTTTTTCAAAAAAAGCTTTTCATTTATAAAAACAATTTTTACCTGAAAACTTATTAACTATAATTTAAAAAAAATTCTTTTTTAATATATTATTGTTTAAATTTAATGAAAAAAAAAAATAAATTTTAATTTATAAAGCTGCAAATAGCTTATAAACTAATTTTAAGTATTATTATTCTATAACAGTACTTTTTATTATTTCCACTCGTTTTAGTGGATAAATCTTTTTAGCTTTGTGGTAGATTTCAGAAGCCATTCTTCCATTTACTGATGTTTCTATTACATCTTCATAGCTTTTTTCACTAGCTAATCTTTCAACTAAATCTGCAATTGTTTCTCTCATAAACTTTTGTTGTGATGATTTAGACCTTCTTGTTGTAATAGCTAAAACATGCAACTTCATTTTATAATCATCTTTGGTTTTAATAGAGACGTGAGAATCAATTCTACTGGTTCCTCTTCTAATCATGCTTCTAACATAATCTGTAGTTACTTTATGTCCAGTGAATTTAGTATTAGCTATATTTCCAGCTACATTATCTACTTCAAATTTTAATTTAATATATTGTTTGCTGAAATCACCAGTCAATTCTCGCATGGTAACTTCAACACCTCTGCCAATTAAAAAATCTGGTTCTCTTGATGGAGTATCACCAATTTCTTTATCTCCAAAAGCTATTGGTGTTTTTATTGTGTACCATGATTTTTCTTTCCATGTGTCACGTACCCTTCGTTTTTTTGCCTTTGCCATAAATATAACTCCTTAATTAATTTTTTTTTGTTTGTATAATCAGTATTTATAAAACATAATTGAGTAAAAATAAAAATTAACAATATAAACTAATAAGTTATCTTGAGGATAATATCTAACAAAAATCAATTATAATGAGCTATAATCCAATATAACTTCTTTAATTAATAGCTTATATTAATATCCAATTATAAAAATTGTAAACTTTATACTTACAAACGAAACTCTTCATTTGTAAGAATATAAAAACTAATATGCCTTAAAATGAACATATCCATAATTAGCATAAGATTTGTCTTGGACTCTATCCAAAATATATTTAGTAAAAATTGTATAAATTAAAGTTTTAAAATTTATTAAAACCCGCCCATAAAGGTTATGATAACTATTTAATTTATCCTATTTAAAGCTTTTCAAGAAAATTTTAAAATTAGAAAAAATAGCTATTTCCGTTAATTGAAGGTTTGACTGAATTTTAACTTCATAAAAATTATTAATAATCCTTGTTCAATGTATATGTCTTTTATAATTTTGTTTTCATTGTTTATCATTATTTTTTTCATCATGATGATGAAAACACCATTTTTAAATAATTGTTTTTTTTTAAAATTATTATATTTATATATTTTTTTTAACTTTAAATCAATTATAACTTTTATTTAATAATAACAATGAAAATAATTTTTAAATTAATTAAAACAAAAATTTTTAAAAAACAAAATAAACAAGTTTATATAATAGTTATTTTATAATAAATAGTGTATTATTTAACTTAACAAAAATAATTATAAAGAAAATGGAAAAAACAAAAATTTTCCAAAGTAAAAAAAAGTAATAATAATTTATATGAATTTAACTATTAGTTCAAAATGGAACTTTAATTTTCATGGTATCAATTATCAGAATTCTGGGAAAAAATCCTTGAATTTATTTCAACTAAAATTTCAATAAACCCTGGAAAATTTGGGATTGAATTTCTTAGTATCTAAAAATTAGAAGTTATAAATATAAATAAAAATTATTAAACAATTAAAACTATAAAAGGTGTGATAAATGAGCTTTAAAATAGATAAAAAAATTGGAAATCAGGAAATAAAAGTAGAATTAAATTTATCTGAAGAAGAAAAACTTCAAAAAGTAATTAAAATGGCTAGTTCTAATGGAATTGGATGTAAGGTTCTTGAAAAAGTTGGAAATAAAACTATTAAAAATAAAGCAAAAATAAAAACTGCACCTAAAGGGGTAATCATTGTTTCTCCCCCAGATAATGATAAAAGAATTCCTTGGGATAAAATAGTCGGTGCAGAAAGATGGACTCATAATAGCTTTAAAATAAACTTAGTACGTGATATTGAAGGTATAGAATCACCTATAATCTATTTAACTAATTGTTACTCCTCAGTATCTCTGGTAGACATAATTAATGATTCTGCTAAAGGTGAAGATGAGGAAGGATGGAATGTTTAGATATTAATCTGTGCATTGTCATTTTACTTATTTTTAACTTACCATGAATTTTTAAAAACTAACATATTCTTTTTATATTTTTATTTAAATCAAAATGTTTGTCAAATGTTGCTATTTTTTTTATTCCTACCTCTTCCATTAATGCCATATAAACACAATCAAAGAAGGGTATCCTTATCTTATTTTTTTTAAATTCTTTTATAAAGATTTTAAATCCTTCATCATGAAATTTAGTATCATTTAAAACTTGATAATTACACTATTCAACTCTTCATAAACACCAGATAATAAGTTGGGGTCTTGTTTTAGCTTAATGTTCATCACAGTAATAACTTCGGTTACTACAAGATTGGATATTATCAATTCTTCATCTTCAATTGTTTCAAAAATTTCTTTTGCTCTTTGGTGCTGTTTGTTTGTTGTAACATATAGATTAATAAAGAAATTAGCATCAAAAAAAATCATATGATTAATACTCCATTCGTCTTATTTCATCTATTGCCTTAGCTGTATCAAAAGGTTTATCTGTTTTAATTATGCCAATGAACTTTTTTCTTCTTTGAGGATCTGGGTTGTAAGTATCTTTATTAAGTATTAACTCTGGAGGTATTTTATTTTTTTGTTTGATTTCTATTCCTTTTTCTATTATTTCATTTATAACTTTTTTTTCACTGCTTTTTTCATTTTTAGCTATTTTTTTAATAGTTTTTAATAGATTAGGATTTATATCGTCTATTATAATAGTCATAATATCACTCCCTATATTTAAGTACTTCTTGATTTTTTTTAGTCATTTCAACATTTTCTTTGATAAATCTATTAATATTCATATGCTTTTATTATTTCCATCTTGGTTACTATATTTATATTTGCTCTGTTTTATAAGATTTTTTCATAGCTTCAATTTATTTATTTTATTATTTCTTAAACTTTTTTTTTCAATAAACTA
>Ga0099364_10007275_pt1 | contig 15855 bp, 11 predicted proteins | sample TergutTh196P3_FD_73070 | JGI IMG/M metagenome (GOLD analysis project Ga0099364, IMG submission 73070) | Microcerotermes parvus P3 segment gut microbial communities from Pointe-Noire, Republic of the Congo - Th196 P3 | ecosystem: Host-associated > Arthropoda: Insects > Digestive system > Gut ...
GTATGAAATAAAATACATACTGGGTAAAACCCCGCCTGAACTTGCGGCTGATATTGTAGAAAGAGGAATAGTAATGACAGGCGGAGGTTCTCTTTTAAAAGGTTTTGACAAGCTGCTTTCAAAGGAAACAGGAGTCGCTGTAATTCTTGCACAAAACCCTACAGACTGCGTTGCCATAGGAGCCGGAAGGTATTACTCAAATTCCAGGGGTATAGAAGACACACGCAGTATTTACAGCAAGTTAAATGGATAAGGTTTATTTATGACAGACAGGTACGAGAACCCGCTATGCAAGCGTTACGCAAGTCCTGCTATGCAAAAAATATTTTCAGACGATGTTAAATTTTCCACATGGCGAAAATTGTGGGTGGCGCTTGCAGAAAGCCAAAAAGAGCTTGGGCTTGATATCAGCAATGAGCAGATAGATGAAATGAAGGATCATGTTTTTAACGTAAATTATGAAGCTGCAAACAGGTATGAATCGGAAATACGCCATGACGTAATGGCTCATATACATGCATATTCTGATCAGTGTCCCGGGGCAGCGTCCATTATTCACCTTGGTGCTACTTCCTGTTATGTGGGAGATAATACTGATATTATATTGCAGCGCATGGCTTTGGAGCAGGTTAAAAAGCTTTTGTTAACTGCAATTGCAAAGCTCCATGGTTTTGCACTGCGCTACAAGGCGCTGCCATGCCTTGGCTTTACGCATTTCCAGCCTGCGCAGCCCACTACTGTAGGGAAACGCACCTGTCTTTGGATACAGGATTTCCTGCTTGACCTTGAACAGCTTGAGTTTACACAAAATAATTTAAAACTGCTTGGCTGCAGGGGTACAACAGGAACAAGTGCCAGTTTTTTGAATCTCTTTGAAGGGGATCGCAAAAAAATAAAATTGCTGGAAGAAATAATAGCAGAAAAAATGGGCTTTAGTGACTGTTATGCCGTTAGCGGGCAGACATACTCAAGAAAGGTAGATTACTATACATTATCGGTGCTTTCCGGAATTGCGCAAAGCGCCTATAAGTTTTCCAACGATATAAGGCTTCTGTCACACCTCCGCGAAATAGAAGAACCATTTGAAAATGCACAGGTTGGTTCATCTGCCATGGCGTATAAGCGCAATCCCATGCGCAGCGAGAGGATAGCTTCCCTTGCCCGTTATGTGATGGTAGACGCATTAAACCCCGCTTTAACAGCAAGTGCGCAATGGCTGGAGAGAACCCTGGATGACTCTGCAAACAGGCGCATAGCAATTCCCGAGGCTTTCCTTGCGGTGGATGCAATTTTATCTCTTGTAATAAATATTTCAGGCGGCATGAATGTTTTTCCCGGTGTCATTGCCTCCCGTCTGGAAGAAGAAATGCCCTTTATGGCAAGTGAAAATATACTTATGTATTGTGTAAAAAAAGGCGGCAATAGGCAGGAACTGCACGAGAGAATAAGGCAGCATTCATTTTCTGCGATTAAAAGGATTAAGGAAGAAGGTCAAAAGAATGATCTTTTGGAACGTATTGTAAGCGATAAAGAGTTTAACATAACAAAAGAAGAAATTGATTTGCTCTTGCAGACAGGTGATTTTACCGGCTGTGCGGAAAGTCAAACAGAAGAATTCTTAAATACTGTTAAAAATATACTGGATAAAAATAGTGAATTACTTGGTATTGATGTAAAGATACGTGTTTAAATTATAGGGAGAAAAAATTATGCTTACTGCGATTGTTGGTATTAATTGGGGAGACGAGGGCAAAGGGCGCATGGTAGATCTCTTGTCAGAGTCTTATGATGTAATATGCAGGTATCAGGGCGGTAATAACGCCGGCCATACTGTAGTTAATGACAAGGGTAAGTTTATCTTAAACCTTTTGCCTTCGGGCATACTGCGCGATGATGTTGTTAACCTTATGGGCGGCGGCATGGTTGTAGATATTGAACACCTTTGCAGTGAAATTACTACTCTTGAAAAAAGGGGAGTAAAGGTAAGGCCGGAAAATTTGATTATTAGCGATAAAGCGTTTATTTGTCTGCCGTATCATAAAATGCAGGATATACTGGAAGAGGACAGACTTGGAGATAAAAAATACGGTTCAACAAGAAGGGGAATTGCTCCTGTTTACGGCGATAAATACATGAAAAAAGGTATACGCATGGGAGATTTACTCTTTCCCGAAACTCTGGAACAAAAGTTAAGCGATATACTTGAATGGAAAAATTTAACTTTAAAATCATATTCCAATGAAATAAAGATCAAAGATATACTTTCATGGCTTAATGAATATGGAAAGACTTTATTGCCATATATAAAAGATGCTACACAATTTCTTTATGATGCGCTTGATAATAAGAAAAAAATTATGTTCGAAGCCCAGCTTGGTTCTCTTAGAGATATAGATTATGGAATATACCCATATACTACATCGTCGCAAACTCTTGCATCTTACGCTCCCATAGGAGCAGGTATTCCCGGAGTTAAGCTGGATAGTGTTATAGGAGTAATGAAAGCCTATTCAAGCTGCGTGGGCGAGGGGCCTTTTGCGGTGGAGATGTTTGGCGAAGAGGGCAATGCCCTGCGCGAAGCAGGTGCGGAATATGGAGCTGCAACAGGCCGCCCGCGCAGGGTAGGGGCTTTTGATGTAGTTGCGAGCCGTTATGGGATAAAAATGCAGGGAGCAACAGAAATTGCACTTACCAAGCTTGATGTAATGTCCTACATGGAAAAGATACCCGTTTGTGTTGCTTACGAAGTTGACGGTAAAAAAACGCAGCAGTTTCCGAGCGGAGACAGTTTGTTAGGCGCAAAACCGGTTTATGAGTACCTGGATGGCTTTAAAACGGATGTTTCTTCCTGTCGTACTCCTTCGGATCTGCCGAAAGAGGCGCTTGACTATGTTAGCTATATAGAGAAAGCCGTTAATTGCAAGATTAAATATGTTTCTGTCGGAGCAGGACGGGAAAATTATGTTACTATGTATTAATAGAGAGGAAAAAGTATGACTACTACAGCAATTGAAGTTTTAAACTTTGTAAAAGAGAATGATATAAAATTTATACGCCTTGCATTTTGCGATTTATTTGGGATGCAGAAGAACATTGCCATAATGTCAGAAGAGCTGGAATCTGCCTTTGAGATAGGCGTTTCTTTTGATGCTCATGTGATAAAAGGTTTTAAGGATATTAGTGACTCTGAGCTAATGCTCTTTCCCGATCCTCTTACGCTGGACATACTGCCCTGGCGTCCCGGTCCCGGCAGAGTTGCGCGTTTTTACTGCGACATTAAAAACCCCGACGGCAGCCCATTTTCGCATGACGGTCGTCTTTTGTTGAAAGAGGTAGAAGCAAGAGCGGATAGAATGGGCTACATTTGCAAGCTTGGTGCTGAGTGTGAGTTTTATCTTTTTAACACTGATGAAAAAGGAGCACCTACCCTTACACCTTTTGACAGGGGAGGCTACCTGGATCTTCTGCCCCTGGATAAGGGAGAAAATATAAGGCGGGAGATCTGCCTTACTCTTGCTGAGATGCGTATAAAACCAGAGACTTCTCATCATGAGCAGGGGCCGGGTCAGAACGAAATTGATTTTAAGTTTAGCAATGCAATGGAGGCAGCAGATAATTTACAAACTCTTAAAACTGTTGTAAAGGCAATTGCCGAGCGCAATGGTTTATATGCGTCTTTTATGCCCAAGCCGCTCTTGGAAGCTCCCGGCAGCGGTCTTCATGTTAATTTATCGCTTTTTCAGAGGGGCAGTAATATTTTTGATCATGTGGACAACAGGAATTACAATGCCTATGCCGAAAGTTTTATAGCAGGGGTGCTGGAAAGAATAGTAGAGATTACATTGTTCTTGAACCCTACAGTAAATTCCTACGAGAGATTGGGGAAGTTTGATGCACCAAAATATGTGTCATGGTCACCGCATAACCGTTCGCAGCTTATACGTATTCCTGCCGCTGCCGGCGAAAGGGCGCGCATGGAACTTAGATCACCTGATCCTTCAGTTAACCCATACCTTTCTTTCGCACTTATAATTTCCGCCGGCCTGGATGGTATAGATAAGGAATTAAAACTTCCTTCTCCTGTTAATGTTGATCTTTTTACAGCAGGGGATGATATTACAAATAAGCTGGTAAATCTTCCAGGTAATCTTGGAGAAGCGATAGAGGCCGCAAGGAAAAGTGACTTTGTTAAGTCCATACTGGGAGAAAATATACTAAAAAGGTTTTTGGAAATAAAGGAGACTGAATTAAAAGAATTTGAAAATACAAAAGATAAAAATGAGTTTTACCGGGAAAGATACTTTTTAACAATGTAAGGCATAGGCTTATATATGGAAAACGCATTAGTTATTACATCTACAGAAAAAAGTTACGCATCCATTACGGATCTTCTGCGCAAGCTCACCATGTTCTCCGGCAATAAAACAATGTCTACCTTTTATGCAGGTTCAGGCGGCATGGGACGCAGGCTTATTTTGGAAAGGGACTTTTCTTTGGTTTTTATTAGTGCTCCCTTGCCGGATGAAAGCGGTGAAGACCTTGCCAGGCAAATTGCGCTTAATAGTGCAAGTCAGGTTATTCTGGCTGTTAAAAGTGAAATATACGATGCTGTTACTGCAGTATGCGAAGGCGATGGTGTTTTTACCATAGAAAAACCCATTAGCCATGAAATCCTTAGGCAGGTTTTGAGTCTAGCCAGGACTGTGCACACAAGAATGTTAAAGTTTCGCTCGGAAAACGAAGACTTAAAGGAAAAGCTGGAAGATATACGCACTATAGACAGGGCAAAAAATATTTTGATATCTTCTGCAAGGATGAGCGAGCATGAGGCGCATCGTTATATAGAAAAGAAGGCAATGGATACCCGTACTTCCAAACGTGCTGTAAGTAAAATGATTATCTATGATTATGAAAACGAGAGCGGGAATATAAAATGAAAAGGGCATACTTGATACTTGAAGACGGCACTATATTCAGGGGAAGCTCTTTTGGCGCAGAAGCCGAAGCGTTAGGTGAAATTGTTTTTACAACAGCAATGACAGGTTACCTTGAAACCCTTACAGACCCTTCCTATTATGGTCAGATAGTACTGCATACATTTCCTTTAATAGGGAACTATGGTGTAATTCCTGAGGATTTTGAATCTGATAAAATTTCCCTTTCTGCATATATAGTTAAATATCCATGTTACCATGAGTCCAATTTTCGCAGCGTGGAATGCCTGGATTCTTTGCTAAAAAAGAGAAATATACCCGGACTCTGCAACATTGACACAAGGATGCTGACAAGGATAATCAGAAGCAAAGGGGTAATGAACGGTAAGATAACATATAGTGAACCAAAGGAAAAAGATCGATTAGATGCTGCATCTTATACTGTAAGTTCTCCTATAATGAATGCTGCTTTGAAAGCTGGCATTAAGGAAACAAAACAGAAAGATACAGAAAATGGTGAGCATAACAGGATAATTGCCCTTTTGGATTATGGTGCAAAAAAGGGAATAGAAGATGCACTTTTAAAACGAAACTGTTTTGTAAAGCGTTATGCCTATAATGCTTCGGTTGATGAAATATTATCAATAAATCCTTCCGGTGTTCTCTTGTCAAATGGACCGGGAGACCCGCAAGACAAGGCGAATGCCGGCATCATAGATACAATTAAGGAAATAGATAAAAAGGGTATACCTATTTTTGGTATATGTCTTGGACACCAGCTTCTGGCTTTGGCAAAAGGTTTAAAAACCAGCAAGATGAAGTTTGGTCACAGGGGTGCAAACCAGCCTGTAAAGGACATGTCAAGCGGCAAGGTTTACATAACAAGCCAAAATCATGGCTATGCTGTAGATATTGATGACTGTTCTAATTTTTGCAATTCATTTGTGAATGTTAATGATGGAAGCAATGAAGGTCTTGATTATGGATTGTCATTTTCTGTTCAATTTCATCCTGAGGCGCAGGGCGGTCCCCTGGATACTTCGTTTTTGTTTGATCGTTTTATGGAAAGGATAGATAGAAATGCCAATAGATGAAAATATAAAAAAAGTTCTGCTTATAGGTTCAGGACCTATTATTATAGGACAGGCTGCGGAATTCGATTATGCAGGAACCCAGGCTTGCCGTGTTTTAAAAGAAAATAACATAGAAATTGTTTTGGTAAATTCCAACCCTGCCACTATTATGACAGATACAAATATCGCAGATAAAATCTACATAGAACCTCTAACTGTGGAAACGGTTAAACGCATTATAGAGATAGAAAGGCCGGATGGTATATTATCGGGGCTAGGAGGACAAACAGGACTTACCCTCTCCATGAAGCTAAGTAAAGACGGCACTCTGGAAAAATATGGAGTGCGTTTACTTGGTTCCTCTCCGCAAACAATAGACATAGCCGAAGACAGAAAGCTCTTTAAAGAGGCTATGATTAAAATTGGAGAACCTGTTATACCATCTGTAATTGCAGAGGATGTTAAAACGGCACTTGTCTTTGCAGAAGAAAATGGATATCCCCTTATTGTCCGTCCTGCCTTTACCCTTGGCGGCTCCGGCGGCGGAATTGCATATAATAAAAATGAGTTATGCGAAATTGTAAACAACGGAATAAGCATATCTCCTATAGGGCAGGTATTGGTAGAGCAGTCCATTGCAGGCTGGAAGGAAATTGAATTTGAAGTAATGCGTGACAGTGCGGGAAATAAGATCATTGTCTGCTCCATGGAAAACTTTGACCCTGTAGGGGTGCATACAGGTGACAGTATAGTTATTGCCCCTGCAGTAACATTGGCAGACAGGGAATACCAAATGCTGCGCAGTGCTTCTCTTAATATCATAGAATCACTTGGAGTAGAGGGAGGCTGCAATTGCCAGCTAGCCTTAAATCCGCATAGCTTTGAATACGCAGTGATAGAAGTGAACCCCAGGGTTTCAAGGTCAAGCGCACTAGCATCAAAGGCGACAGGGTACCCAATTGCAAAGGTGGCTACAAAAATTGCCATTGGCTATACATTAGACGAAATTATTAACGCAGTTACAGGTAACACCTATGCAGCATTCGAGCCGGCAATAGATTATGTTGCAGTTAAACTTCCCAAATGGCCTTTTGATAAATTTGTTTATGCCGAAAACTCTCTAGGTACGCAGATGAAAGCTACGGGGGAGGTAATGGCAATAGCGGATACTTTTGAAGAGGCTCTGCTAAAAGCTGTGCGAGGTGCTGAGCTTGGTCTAAAAGATCTAAATTTAGCCGGCCTTAAACAAAAAACAAATGAAGAGATACTAGTCATGCTTGAGAGTATTACTGATGAAAGACTCTTTGTGCTTTACGAAGCTATATGCCGGGGAATTACGGTAGATGAACTTCATCTAATAACAAAGGTAGACCGCTGGTTTTTATATGGTCTTGATAGAATTCATAAGAACACAAATAACCTGGATAAAAAGTTAGTTTATAAAATGGTAGATACCTGCGGCGCAGAGTTTGAAGCTAAAACACCATACTTTTATTCCATTAAAAATGCCATAGAAAATGAAGCTCTGCTATTTATAGAGCAGAGTAAAAAAGAACGCATTGTTGTGCTTGGAAGCGGACCAATAAGAATAGGTCAGGGCATAGAATTTGATTATGCCTGTGTTCACTGTGTGTGGACTTTAAGAAACATGGGATATGAAACAATAGTTATTAACAATAATCCGGAAACTGTATCTACAGATTTTGACACTGCTGACAGGCTTTATTTTGAACCTGTATGTATTGATGACGTAATGGAAATTATCAAAATTGAAAAACCCATAGGTGTAGTCGTTGCCTTTGGGGGCGGTACTGCCATAAAACTTGCCAAGCAATTGGCAGAGCGCGGTGTTAATATTATTGGTACCAGCGCAGACAGTATAGATATTTGTGAAGACAGAAAGCGTTTTGATGTATTAATGGAAAAACTTGGCATTAAGCGTCCAAAAGGCATGGCTGTAATGACAGAAGAAGAGGCAATAGATGCCGCTTCCAGCCTGGGCTATCCTGTTTTAATACGCCCTTCCTATGTGCTTGGCGGTCAGAACATGATCATTGCCTGGTCAGAGGAAGATATAAGCGAATACATGAAGATCATTTTACGTATAAAACAGGAAAATCCGGTATTAATTGATAAATATATTTTTGGATGTGAAATTGAAGTGGATGCTATCTGCGATGGAGAAAATATTTTAATACCCGGTATTATGGAGCAGATAGAAAGGACAGGTATTCATTCTGGTGACAGCATCGCTGTTTATCCGCCTATATCGCTTGATGATGCAATGAAGAAAAAAGTTTTTGGCATTACAGAAAAAATATGCCTTTCCTTAAATGCTAGAGGCTTAGTCAATATACAATTTGTTATTCATGAAAATGAACCTTATGTTATAGAAGTTAACCCAAGGGCTTCCAGAACTGTTCCCTATTTAAGCAAGATTACAGGTATCCCTATGTGTGATTTGGCAGTGAGGACATCTCTTGGGGAAAAATTACCTTATGTTGGAATTGCAAGGGATATGGATTTTGTATCTGTAAAAGTTCCTGTGTTTTCTTTTGAAAAATTAAGCGGGCTTGATACTCACCTGGGACCTGAAATGAAATCTACAGGAGAAGTTTTGGGCATAGGACGTGATTTATCTGAAGCACTGTATAAAGGTTTGTTGGCTGCAGGGTATAAAATGAAAAAATCCGGAGCTGTATTTATTACTGTTACCGATAAAGACAAGGAAGATATAATATCCATAGCAGAAGACTTTGCCAAGTTAGGTTTTTCATTATATGCTACAAGAGGAACAGCAGCAATTTTAATGGAGAAAGGTCTTTTAGTGGAGGCAGTTGATAAAATCCGCGACTGCCCTAAAAATAATACTGAAACTCTTTTACAAAGCGGAAAAATTTCCTATGTTATCTCTACCTCGGCAAAAAGACGTGATTTTGCAAGGGATGACATTAAGATACGACGTAAAGCCTGTATGCTGGGGATCTCATCCATGACCAGTATTGATACTGCAAAAGCACTTATTGACAGTCTGTTCTCCGCCTATGATGAAAAAAACACAAGATTAATTGAGGTGGGCAGCCTGCACAGTGATATGGGTGCTACTCCAAATGGGGTAATGTAAATTCAGGAATCCACACTTCGTCAGCAGTACCGTAAATGGATTCATGCAAAGCAACAATATTATTCTGGAAATCCATTACAAGTATACTTGCTCCGTTATATCTTGCATGGTAATAGCTCCTGTCTATGGGAATGCGGAGTTCTTCCACTATGGGTCTTTCACCTGAATACAATTCCAGTCCTAAACCAATGAGCTCCCATAAGTTAAAGTTTGTTTCCACATGGTCAAGTGCAAATTCAGCTATAGGCAGAATATCATTGACGGTACTGGTATCAAGAATTCTGTAGAGCAGGCTTGTAAGTACATTCCTCTGTCTTTGAGTACGGGCAAGATCGTGATCGATAACTCTGATGCGGGAATATGCAAGCACCTGCCTTCCATCTAATAGATTGTAACCCATAAAGACTTCATCATAATCGGGAAAAATACTGTTAATTAATTCGGCTTCCGCCTCGGTAAGGTAAAGCTCAAGCCCGCCAAGGGCATCTATAAGCATAAACACCCCATTAAATCTGACTACAGCATACCTTTGAATATCAAGGGAAAAAAGATTGTTCATTAGATTTATGAGCCTTCCGGGTCCGCCTACCGCATGCATAGTATTTATCCGGTTCCAGTAAGTACTTGTAAGGCTTATTGGAATTAAAGTATCCCTCATAAAGGAGGTAAGTTGAATTACACGGGTATCCCTGTTATAGGAGATCAATACTATTGTATCAGAGCGTCCACGGCTTTGGTGTATGCGGGCATCATCACCCAGAAATAGTATGTTAATTATTCTGTCTGAAATTTCTTCGCGCTCATATATGGGGTCCATTATCATAAGGGCAGCTATTTCGTCTAAAAGACTCCCTGAGATAAAGCCCTCCTCAATAAAGTTCGGGTCAAAATCCCTCTCAATGGCATCCCGCATTTCTTCAGGGCTTAATTCTTCTGCCTCTTCCTCCAATAGCAGCAGGAATTCATCTTCTGTTAAAAACTCTATATCATCGGGCAATGGTGCAAGTTCGCGGTTAAAAATCTCATCTGCTGCCCTTACAATACCCACACTGTTTCCTGTGAGCCTTGAATCTATATAAGTATAACCAAAAACAACACCTGCAGCTAAAAGCAGAATAATCACAGGCAATAAGATTGTTTTTTTTATTTTCTTCATCCCAGCCTATTGTATATTGAAAAACCAGGTCCTACAAGGCAAGCAAGCCGAAAATTATGCGTACAGTACTTGACTATATTTATTTAATTTGATAAATATTAATGGTAAACAATGGTGTTTATCTGCAAGGGCTTTGCCTTTTGCCGATAAGCACCTTTTTTTTGATCTTTTTTAGGGGTGTTATGTTAATAAACGAAGACATGATTAATTATCTGGAAGAATTATCCTGTATCAGCCTGTCCGGCGAAGAAAGGCTGCGTATGCAAAAAGACCTTGGAAATATTATTGCCGGAATGGAGCTGCTGTCTGCACTGGATACAAGCAATGTTTCTCAGGAGGCTTTTTCCAATGTGCCTATTACTCCTCTCCGTAAAGATGAGCTTAAGATATCTTTCCCAAGGGAAGATATTATTAAGAATGCACCCGATGCGAAGAATTTTTCTTTTAAGGTTCCTCAAGCGATAGAATAATTATGTGTAGTTCACTCAAGTTGGCAAAGGCCATTTCTGAAAAAAAACTAAAGGTAGCTGATGCAGTATCTGCATGCTTTGATTCCATAAGGGAGCATGAAGAAAATGGAAAAATTAACGCTTTTATTAATTATGATTATGACAAAGCTTTAAAAAAGGCAGTTGAAGTTCAAAAAAAACTGGATAAGGGAGAAAATTTATCCCCTCTTGCAGGTGTGCCAATAGGAATAAAAGATAATATCCTTACAAAGGATTTTAACACAAGCTGTGCCTCAAAAATGCTAAGTAATTATCAGGCAATTTACAATGCAAGTGTAATTGACAAACTGGAGAATGCAGGACTCATTGTTATTGGGAAGCTAAACATGGATGAGTATGGTATGGGCTCTTCTTCTGAAAGCGGTATTTACGGAACAGTGAAAAATCCCTGGGATCTAGGCCGGGTAGCAGGCGGCTCTTCCGGCGGCTCCGCTGCAGCAGTTGCTTCAGGTGAGCTTTCTTTGGCTTTGGGAACAGACACCGGCGGCAGCATCAGGCAGCCCTGCGCTTTTTGCGGGGTAAGCGGCATTAAGCCCACTTACGGCGCAGTCTCCCGTTACGGACTAATTGCCTACGCATCTTCATTGGATCAGATAGGTCCCATAGGCCGCTATATGGAAGACTGCGCAGCACTTTTGGAAATAATATCCGGCAGGGATGAAATGGATGCCACCTGTGTTTTGGATGGGCCTTATGATTTTTCTTCGCTTTTTTTTGCTCCGCAAAATGGTTTAAAAAATGTAAGAATAGCTTTTCCTGTTAATTATTTTGAAGAAGGACTTGATAGCAGTGTTAAGACTGTTTTATTAGATGCGCTTAATGTTTTTAAGGATGCAGGTGCAGAAATTATTGACATTGTAATGCCATACAGCGAATACATGATCCCTGTATATTATACTATTGCGTCTGCAGAAGCATCTTCCAACCTTTCGCGTTACGATGGTGTAAAGTTTGGCTATCGCAGTAAAGATGCAAAAACAATGAATGATCTTTACTCCATGTCCAGAAACGAAGGCTTTGGCCTTGAAGTAAAACGCAGGATTATGCTTGGCTCATTTGTGCTCTCATCCGGTCATTACGATGCATATTATTCCAAGGCATCTTTGGTTCGCAGTATGATAAAATCGTCATACGAAAATATTTTTAGAAGCTGCGATCTTATTTTTTCACCTGTTGCACCCGGCACTGCTTTTAAACTCGGAGAAAATATAGATGATCCCCTTAAAAGGTATATGGGAGACCTTTACACAGTTTCTGCAAATCTTGCAGGGCTTCCGGCTGCTTCCATTCCTTGTGGCTTTGATGAGCAAGGACTTCCTGTGGGTTTACAGCTTATAGCCAATGCCTTTGAAGAAAGAAAAATTATTTCTGCGGCTATGGCATTTCAGCACCTAACAGATTGGCATACCAGGTCTGTGGGAGCAGAATTATGAGCTTAATGCGGCAATATTATGAAACTGCCATAGGTGTGGAAGTTCATGCAGAGTTAAACACAAAAACCAAAATATTTTGCGGCTGCTCCACTGCCTTTGGTAGTGAAAGCAACAGTAATGTATGCCCTGTATGCAGCGGTCAACCGGGCACCTTGCCTGTTTTAAACGAAGCAGTAGTGGAATCTGCAGTAAAGCTAGGGCTTGTGTTGGGATGCAGTATTAATCAAAATAGTTTTTTTGACAGGAAAAATTATTTTTATCCCGATCTGCCAAAGGCTTATCAAATATCACAATTTTATACTCCCATTTGTGTAAAAGGCAGCTTGGAAATTGAATTAAATGGAAGCAAAAAAAACATAGGTATAAGGGAAATTCACATAGAAGAAGATGCAGGGAAACTTATACACAGTAATGGTGATACATTTATAGATTATAACCGCGCCGGGGTTCCACTTTTGGAAATTGTTACTATGCCTGATTTTCGTAATGCCGATGAATTAATTTGCTTTTTGGAAAAGTTAAGGGAAACTATGCTTTATCTGGAAATATGTGACTGCAAAATGGAGCAAGGTTCTTTGCGTGTAGATTTAAACTTGTCTATTAATATTCCCGGAGATGAACTTGGAACCAGGACAGAGACAAAAAATTTAAATTCTTTTAAAGCAATAAGGCAGGCTCTTGAATATGAGAAGATCAGGCAAATTGAAATAGTATCTAGCGGTAAAAAAGTTATACAGGAAACGCGGCGCTGGAATGAAGAAAAAAACTGCTCTTATCCAATGAGGTCAAAAGAGAATGACCATGATTACCGTTATTTTAGAGAGCCGGATTTGCAGAGGCTGACCATTGGCGACGAATATCTTAAAAAAATTCACAGCTCCCTTCCCGAGCTTGCGCATGATAAATACCGTCGTTTTATTAAGGATTATGGAATTTCGGAAGAAATTGCTGTTCAGATATGCAGTAGTAAAAATATTGCGGGTATCTTTGAGGATATAGTCAATAAGAGCGGAGAGCCAAAGGAAGCTGCAAATCTTGTAACTGGGGAGCTGCTGCGTTTTATTAACTCCTCTAATTTAGATCAGTATACCATGAAAATCGATGTTGATAAACTTTCGTACTGCATTGCTCTGCTTTGCCAGAATAAGATAAATCGTGCCATTTATAAAGAATTAATTAATAAAATATTTTATGACAATATAGATCCTCAAAAGTTTGTAAATGAAAATAACTTGTTGTTGGTAAACGATGATAATTTGGTAATAGATGCAGTAGAAAATGTAATAAGAAATAATTTAAAAGATGCAGAAGATTATATCAGCGGCAAAGAAAAGGTATTTGCATATTTTATGGGTCTTGTCATGAAAGATCTGGGCGGGAAAGCCAGCCCTTCTACCGTAAAAAACGTTTTGTCCGAATACCTTAACAATTACAAGTCAGAGAGGAGTAAAGCTCATGTTTAAAGAAGGAGAAGTGAGAATCCCGTCCGGATGTGCAATAAGCGGTGTTATAGATAGATCCGGGAAAAAAATGAACGGAGAGGCAATGATTAAATCCATTGCAGTAATGCATGAAAGAAGCAATGGTTTGGGCGGCGGTTTTGCTGCCTATGGAATATACCCTGAGTATAAAGATTATTATGCCTTTCATATATTTTATGAATCGCCGTCTTCTAAAAAAGAATGTGAAGATTTTCTGGACAGGCATTTTGACATTATAAATCTTTCAAAAATTCCTACAAGAAAAATGGCAGAAATTAAGGATGAACCTTTAATATGGCGTTATTTTGTAACACCTCTTCCTACAAAGTTATCATCCAGCGGATTTGACGAGAGGGAATTTTGCGCAAAATGTGTTTTTAGGGTAAATACCAGTATAGAAGGTGCCTATGTTTTTTCAAGCGGTAAAAATATGGGTGTTTTTAAGGCTGTTGGTTATCCGGAGGATGTAGGCCGCTTTTACAAACTGGAAGAATACGAAGGTTATGCCTTTACAGCACATGGCAGGTATCCGACAAATACGCCCGGCTGGTGGGGCGGCGCACATCCCTTTGCGCTTTTGGATTATTCAGTTGTGCATAACGGCGAAATTTCATCTTACGATGCAAACAGGCGCGCCATGGAACAGTATGGCTATACATGCACGCTGCAGACAGATACAGAAGTTATTGCCTATATAGTGGATTACCTTAACCGTAAAAAGGAACTTAACATGGAAGACATTGCCGCGGTTGTAGCGGCTCCTTTTTGGGAAACTATAGAGCGCATGGATAAAGAAAAAAAAGAGTACCACGAAATTTTACGCACACTCTTTGCCTCTCAGCTTATTACAGGTCCCTTCTCCATTATTGTTGGTTTTGAAGGTGGTCTTATGGCGCTTAACGACAGGCTTAAGCTGCGCAGCATGGTCATTGGAGAAAAGGGAGATAAAGTTTATATCTCCAGCGAAGAAGCCGCCATAAGAATAATAGAGCCGGATTTGGATCGCGTGTATGCTCCTGTCGGCGGCTTTCCTGTTATAGCAAGATTAAACGGAGATGTAGAATAATGGCAATAAACTTTTTTTATCCTGAATACGAAGCCGCCAGGAATTATGATAGATGCATTAATTGCCGGGTTTGCGAGAAGCAATGCGCCAACTCTGTACATGAGTATATTGAAGATTTGGATAAAATGACTTCGGACGATTCTAAATGCGTTAACTGTCATCGCTGTGTTGCATTATGCCTGACGCGTGCTCTAAAAATTGTTAAAAGCGGCAGCACCTATAAAGAGAATTTTAACTGGAATGCTAAGAGCATGGATGAACTATACCGTCAGGCGGAAAGCGGCGGGGTGCTTTTATCCAGCATGGGAAATCCTGAGCCTTACCCTGTATATTTTGACAAAATACTTATTAACGCTTCACAGGTTACAAATCCTTCCATAGATCCCTTGAGGGAACCAATGGAAACAAAGGTTATATTAGGTGCAAAACCTCAGGTCATAGAGAAAGACAGGAATGGAAAAATAAAAAATAATTTGCCGCCACAGTTAAAACTTTCCATGCCTGTTATGTTCTCTGCAATGAGTTATGGATCGTTAAGTTATAACGCACATGAGTCCTTGGCACGTGCGGCAGAGGAAATGGGAATTCTCTACAACACTGGAGAAGGGGGATTGCATGAAGATTTTTACCGTTTTGGCAAGAATACCATTGTACAGGTAGCCTCAGGGCGTTTTGGCGTGCATCCTTCTTACTTAAAAGCCGGAGCAGCAATAGAGATAAAAATGGGGCAGGGTGCCAAGCCGGGAATAGGCGGACATCTTCCGGGATCTAAAATTGTAGGTGATATTTCCAAAACAAGAATGATTCCCGAAGGCAGCGATGCAATAAGCCCTGCTCCTCATCACGATATTTACTCAATAGAAGATTTAAGACAGCTTGTTTTTTCATTAAAAACTGCAACCGCCTTTAAAAAGCCCGTGATTGTCAAGATTGCGGCTGTTCACAATGTCGCTGCTATATCCAGCGGTATTGCAAGAAGCGGTGCGGATATTATTGTGGTGGATGGTTTTAGAGGAGGCACAGGAGCGGCTCCAACCCGCATTAGGGATCATGTAGGCATTCTCATAGAGCTGGCTCTA
>Ga0099364_10007276_pt1 | contig 15854 bp, 10 predicted proteins | sample TergutTh196P3_FD_73070 | JGI IMG/M metagenome (GOLD analysis project Ga0099364, IMG submission 73070) | Microcerotermes parvus P3 segment gut microbial communities from Pointe-Noire, Republic of the Congo - Th196 P3 | ecosystem: Host-associated > Arthropoda: Insects > Digestive system > Gut ...
GGCCCACGGGGATGCGATTTGAGTTGGTGGCGACGAGCTTGGCTATCTGGTTACCCTCGCGGTCGTAGGCGAAGGTGGAGTAGCCGATGGGGATGACGCTGATGTCGCTGATGTCCGGGGCCGAATCTATCACGCCGGAAAAGAGGCCGAAACCGGCACTGGCGGCAATGATGCCCATCGCCAGGCAAGCCAAAAGGAGCAAGTTTAAGAACGCCAGGGTAAACTTCTTGCCCCATTTCTTGCCGGTGGCATTTAGCGATCTTTGCTTAAGCTGTATGCCTCTTTTGCCGTAGTTCATGGAAAAAACCTCCCGTATGGGCTGAGTGTAGCACAACGGAAGGTTTTTTTCAAGTCGTTTTCGCAAAATGCGAACGGGTGTTTGTGAAACTTATGTGAACGGATTCACCATAATCTTTGCACAATATACATCACAGCGGTCAAATACCACTCCATTCACTGCCACCCGCACACTGATAAGTGCTGGCGTGTCCGAACCGGCAAAATACACAGCCAGTTTGATATTCTTTCCCCTGCCAACATTGCCTATATTATTACCCTTATAGCCCAGCGCATATCTGCCGTTTTGTACTTCCCGTATTTCATAGAGGGCGGCGTTCGTTGTTCCGTTTATTTCCACTTTGTCTATGACTGCACCCTGCGGCTTCTGCACGGATATGTCGATAATCCCCTCACTGTAACGGTCATTGGCTTGGAGGTCGATACGCTTGGTGCTTTGGCTGAGGCGGGGCTTGTTTTGTTTGGGTGTTATGTTCGCGGGGGCAGAGACGACGACTGCACCGCCGGCGTCCAGGTATTCCAAGGTGACGGTCTGCTTGATGTTGCGGGCGACCTTACGGCCATCGTCTTTTATTTGTAAGGTCAGTGTACCGCGGACAGGGTCCACAGCTACTATTTGGAAATCTGAGTTAACAGCCTCTGCAAGGCGCACACCCCGACCATCATATATATAATTAGTGAACTTCGGGGTCAGGGTAATGACGCTTTCTGGGTCGATGATATCCAGGCTGCCTTTGCTTTTGAAACTGACCTTGGGTGCGGTTGCCACCACCTTCACGCTCAGGCGGGCCAGACGGCGGCTGCCGTCCATCAGTTCGGCCCTGTAGGTGCCGGGGAGAGCACCGGGCTTTAATGTAACGCCGACGGTGTTGCTGTTGCCAATGCGACTAATCTCAATATGATTATCCGCTTTAGCGCCGCCACTACCCAGGTACAGCCATGCAAAAGCGCCCACATCGGCATCAATGGGGTTGGGTATAAGATTTATCGCCGCTGTGTTGCCCGCCGCGTTTGCGTGTGTGCTAAGGGTGACGGACGTGCGCGAGAGCTTGACGCCCGGATTGGCGGGGGGAACACGCACGGCGAACGGCAGGGCCAGCGGATTGGGAGCACCCTCGAAGCTGACACGCAGCCGCAGGCTTTCCTTGCGCGGGACTTGCCCGTCTTTGTAGGATAAAGTGAAGTTACCATTGCTATCCGGTGTGGTGACAGTGTAAACGTTTTCCCTACTCACTTTGTTTTTACTATCATACACAGCAATGCCGCTGATGGGTCTGTTGCTGGTTATCCGTAGATGAGCCGTGGAGTGCATGGACACTGTGGAGGCACTCAGTTTCGCCGTCGGTTTCGTTGACGACACGGACACGTTTGCAATCACGTTTCGCACCACATCAAAACCTTCGACCGTGATGTCAAAAGCCAGGCGTCTGAGGTTTTTATTATTCGGTCTGACCGCGTTTAGTGTCAGGCGGCGGGTGGCAGGGTCAAAATCGACCAGGGCATTGTCCGCGTTGGCCGGTGGCGCGGCGGCCAGTTTTATGTCCGTTATCTGCCCAGCGCCGCTGCTCACGGAAACTGTCTCCGCGTCGCCGGGGAAGAAGCTGTTTAGTTTGATGGCGGCAAACTTGAAGGTCGGAGTGGACTTTGCGATGTGGATGGCGAGTTCGTTTTCCGTGGTGTGCTTGCCACCGTCCGTAAACTCCAACTCCAGCTTCGTCTTAAACGATGTGGCTGCGGAAATGTTTTTGAGGGTATCGGTGGGCGTGAGCTGTATGCGCCTGTCGTCCAGGGTCGTGGCGGTGAAGTAGTTATTCGGGTCATTCGTAAGCCGCACGGACTGTATGCTCTGGCTTGCCGGGGTGCTATCCGACAAAGTACTCATCATGTTTTGAGCGAGGACAAGCTGGACAGGCACGATGGCGGGGCTGGTGCTGAGAGCGTTGTGGGTGATGGAGGTCTGGAGCAGACGGACGCCTTGGATGGTCTCGGAGACAGGGGTGTCTACGGAGACGACATCTATGCGACATTCGGCGACAATGTTTGATGCCGCGTTATGTGCTCTTATGGTAGTGCTGCCCGGAGTTATTGCTGTTACAAGGCCATTATTGACTGTTGCCACTGTTGGGTTCTCCGTAGTCCATGATATGGTTTTATCATTTGCATTCGCAGGCTGTACTTCTGCGGTCAGTAATTCTGTTTCTCCCACTTTTAATGATAACGTTGATTTATCCAGTATTACATCTTTGACATAGACAATAGGAACTGGCGAAATATTTACGGTTCCACTCCCTAACAAAGGATTATTCCCCGCAGTATCAGGCGCATTAATCGCATATACATATACAGCTTGATCTCCTGTTCTGTTTGTCGCAATGGTTGCATCAAATCCATAATTACCGGTAAGGCCCGGATAAGCCGCATTTACATCAGAACGAGAGCCATCTGCCAACCCGGCCCATATCATTTCCCCAGTACCAGCGGAGCCTCCGATATATACATGAATCCACAGTGAAGAATGATTTGTATCATCATCAAAAGCCCATCCGGCAATTCTAAAATTTCCTACGCCGCCACCGATTACATCCACATTGCCTCTTGGATCGCAATTCAAGTTATGATTTATTCCTGCCTGGTCAACAGACATGACGGGCTGTACACCCCCAAAATAACTCCATGATGGAATGTAATAGAGATGGCCGCGTTCAATAACACGATAAACAGCACCCGCGGGCAGACTGTTTAAGAATGTTCCCGGTGCCGGGTATTGGGGTAACGCACCAAACTCTGCTGGTGATATATCCCTGTATGGCTGTGGGCCGCCAAGTACATTCCAATTTGACACCCAAACGGGAGCACCCCCGGCGACCCGGTATATTCTACCGTCCCAAGGTGTGTGTATAAAATCACCGTTCGAAATAGTATAGGCGCCCCTATCGTTATACCCTACCCAATCCAGTGGATTTTGGTAATTAGCTGTTGGTATATTGTAATAATTCGTAGCACCGGTACCCCTGGCATCACGTAACGAAAAAAGCAAGTGATTACCTGTACTGTTACCGCTGGAAGCAATTTCTCCAATTTTTTGCCCTTGTGCGACCCGTGACCCAACAGCCAAACTGCCAGTTGAGCCACTTTTCATATGGGCATAGAGGGACCATGTGTTATCATCATGCTTTAAGATGATATATGTTCCGTAGGTACCGTTGCAGCTACATTTAGTATTATGAGGACACTTTTGTAGTGTAGATATTGTGCCAGTCTTTGTCGCCACGATAGATGTTCCCAAAGCTGCCCCAATATCAATGGAATCACCATTATGCAAGCCTTGGGATATCTTATTTATACCCGGTACCGGCCAGTGATATCCTCTATTGCGGTTAGCGACCAAGGATGCACTCAGAATTTCCATGCTTATACTGGCCTTAAATAGATTGGCAATCAATCAGCACATTCATATTTGCTCAACCTTTCTGCCCTATAATCCTCAAGCGTCCTGTCTGACTGCGGCAAAATGCCGACCAATGCCTCTGATACGGAATCTTTTAACATTTCGTCAATATCGTTTTTCGTCAATGATGGCAGAGCTTTATCTTCCTCTTTACGGAAGATAAACACCTCAACCTTCCTATTCAGAAAATTCCTAGGCAATGCAATAACATTGCTTAATAAATTGCTATCCACGATTTGTCTGACAGCCTCCATGCTAAATCCTCCCGATTGCGTAATTTACGGCATCAATGACTTCCTGTAACATACAGCAAGCAATACGTCTGTTCTGTATTGCAATCCACAATATAACATGTTTTTTATGGCGCCTTGCAAGACAGGGGGCTCTTAAATAAAAAATCAACCGTAGTGTTTTATCGCAAAGAAGCCAGCTTAGGGGCTGACTTAGGAAATGACTTAGGAAACGACTTAGGAAACGACTTAGGAAACGACTTAGGAAATGACTTAGACTTAGGAAACGACTTAGGAAATGACTTGGGAAATGACTTAGACTTAGGAAACGACTTAGGAAATGACTTGGGTAGCGATGCCATTCAAGAAAAAATTGAATTAATATGCGCTACAGCTCACAGTAAAAAAGAAATTGCGGATGCTTTGGGTTATAAATCCACCAGAATACTGTCACGATACATGAAAGATATGCTTAATGATGGGCGATTAGCCATGACCATTCCCCAAAAACCAAACAGCAGCCAGCAAAAATACATTAGCAATAGCTATGCCGACCAACTGACCAACTGACCGACTGACTATTGCGTTGAGTTGCAATAGCTATTCGTGCGTTGCGGCGTTCTGAATGAAGATATGGGCGTAAAATAAGGGGGCGTTCAAACGCCCCCTTAAATTTAACTTTTCGTGGGAAACTATGCATTACCCAAACGGATTCTCCGAGGCGGAGTACAGCCGTAACCATCCGCCGGATGCTGTTACTTGTTCTTACCCAAACGGATTCTCCGCCCGATACCGCACCCCGGCCGGCTGGTTGTAGCCGATTTCATCCGGGCAAACACCGATGTACTTAAAGACCTCGTACAGGGCCTTGCCGTAGTGGCCAAAGGCGACGGCGCCGTGGTGGGGATAGCCGCCCTCGACCAGGACATGGCGGTAAAAACGTACCATCTCGGGGATGGCGAAGACGCCGATGCCGCCGAAGGAGCGGGTCGCGACCGGCAGCACCTCACCCTGGGCGATGTAGGCGCGCAGGATGTTATCGGCGGTCGATTGGAGGCGGAAGAAGGTGATGGGGCCGGGGATGATGTCGCACTCCAGCGTCCCTAGCGTCACTTCCACGGGTAGGGCCCGGGCCATGATGAGCTGGTGCTTCATGCTACAGGCGGCCAGCTTCTTTTTGTTGGTATTACCGCAGTGGAAGCCCATGAAGACGGCTGCGGGGGGATAGTCATATTTGCCCTGGATGGATTCGGTGTACATATCCGTCGGCACGGTATTGTTGATGTCCAGTAAGGTGACGACATCGGTGCTTATCGCATAGCCGATGAACTCACTGATTGCCCCGTAGATATCGACCTCACAGGAGACGGGAATACCCTTGCCGGTGATACGGCCATTGACATAGCAGGGCACGAAGCCGAACTGGGTTTGGAAGGCCGGCCAGCACTTGCTGGCGAGGGCGACGTATTTGCGGTAGCCCCTGTGGGCCTCCACCCAATCCAGCAGGGTCAGCTCATATTGGGCTAGCTTGGGTAAGACTTCGGGCTTTTGGTTGGCGGTGCCCAGCTCCTCTTCCATTTCCTTGACTTTTGCGGGGATGCGCGGGTCATTGTCCAGCTTCCTGTAGGCTTCATAGAGATCCAGCTCGGAATTTTCCTCGATTTCCACCCCCAGATTATAGAGCTGCTTGACCGGGGCATTGCAGGCGAGGAAGTTTAGCGGGCGCGGGCCGAAGCTGATGATTTTCAGGCTCTTTAGCGCGACTATGGCGCGGGCAATGGGCAAAAACTCCGCGATCATGGCAGCACATTCATCGGCGCTGCCGATGGGATTTTCGGGGATATAGGCGCGGATGTTGCGCAGCTTTAAGTTGTAGCTGGCATTCAGCATGCCGCAGTAGGCGTCGCCGCGGCCTTCGGTCAGGTTATCCTGGCTTTCCTCGGCGGCTCCGATGAACATCGCCGGGCCGTCGAAGTGCTTGGCCAGCAAGGTCTCGGCGATTTCCGGGCCGAAGTTGCCCAGATAGACGCAGATGGCGTCGCAGCCGGCCTTTTTCACGTCCTCCAGCGCCTGCACCATATGGATTTCGCTTTCGACAATGCAGATGGGACATTCGTAGATGTCGGCGGCATCGTACTTGGCCTTATAGGCTGCAACCAGGGCCTTTCTGCGGTTTACCGACAGCGCTTCGGGGAAGCAGTCGCGGCTGACGGCGACGATTCCGATTTTTACTTGGGGTAGATTGTACATGGTTTTCCTCCTTTTGCTGGGTTTCGTCATTGCGAGGGTCTTTAGGCCCGAAGCAATCCAGTAGTAAAATAAGCGATTTCCTAATATCTGGATTGCTTCGTCACTTCGTTCCTCGCAATGACATACTCCTTACTTCAATGTTTCAAATACCGGCTTCACAGCCGGGTAGATGCTGGTAAATTGCCGATAGCGCTCCTCATACTTGGCCGCGATGTCTGGCTCCGGCTCTATCGTTTCCGTGACTTTTACGATTTTCGCCGCCGCTTCCGCGACATCGGCGAAGGCACCGCAGGCGACGGCGGCCAACATTGCGGCCCCAAGGGCCGGGCCTTCTTCGCTGGCGAGTATGTCCACCTTTATATTGAAGATGTTGGCGATAAGACGGCGCCACAGGGCACTTTTCGCCCCGCCGCCGCAGAGCTTGGTGCGGCTGACGCTGACACCCAGGGACTTTGCCACCTCGAAGGAATCGCGCAGACCGAAGCTCACGCCTTCCAACACGGCCTGGTACATATCGGTTTTGGTCGTGTCCATCGTCATGCCGATGAAGGTACCACGGGCATTGGGATTGTTATGCGGGGAGCGCTCGCCCATCAGGTAGGGCAGGAAAAAGACCGGATTTTCGCCCAGGTTCTCAATCTTTTTCTGCGCGCCATCGTAATCGTCGCTACCGATGATGTCCTCCAGCCACCATGTATTGGCGGCGGCGGCGGAAAGCATACAGCCCATCAGATGATAGCACCCGTCGGCATGGGCAAAGGCATGGAGGGCATTATATTTATCGACACCGAAGTCCTTGGATGAAATGAAGACCGTGCCGCTGGTGCCCAGCGAGATATTGCACATCCCGTCGCCGACCGTGCCGGTACCGACGGCGGCAGCGGCATTGTCACCGGCCCCGGCGGCCACTTTGACCGATTGGGTCAAGCCCAGCTCAGCGGCGATGTCGGCCTTGACCGTGCCGGTCACTTCGTAGCTTTCGTAGAGTTTGGGCAACATATCGACGTGGATGTCACATATGTCGCACATCTCCTGCGACCATTTGCGCTCCTTCACATCCAGCAGCAGCATACCGGAGGCATCCGAGACATCGGTGGAATGCACACCGGTCAGGCGGTAGGCCAGATAGTCCTTCGGCAGCATGATTTTTTTGATGCGTTTAAAGTTTTCCGGCTCGTTATTTTTCACCCACAAAATCTTCGGGGCGGTGAAACCGGCGAAGGCGATATTGGCCGTATATGCCGAGAGCTTATCGCGGCCGATTTCTTCGTTCAGATAGTCACATTCGGCCCCGGTGCGGCCGTCGTTCCAGAGGATGGCCGGGCGGATGACCTCGTCGTTTTCATCCAGGATGACCAGCCCGTGCATCTGTCCGCCGAAGCTGATACCGGCAATGAGAGACTTGTCCGCGTCTTTTATCAGTTCTTTCAGGCCGGCAATCGATTGACTGTACCAGTCAACCGGGTTTTGCTCCGACCAGCCCGGTCTGGGGTAGAATAGGGGGTAGTCTTTCGAGACCACGTTTAATATGTCGCCGTTTTCGTCCATTAAGAGCAGCTTCACGGCGCTGGTGCCTAGGTCGATTCCGATATAGAGCATAGGGATTCCTTTCTGTGGTGCGGCGGGGGCAAGCCCCCGCCCTACGGGTATATGCATCATTGCGGGAGCGAGCCTCACCCTACATTGCATTTAAGGCCAATTTTATACAACCCTTTATCCCTTGGTCGTCGCCCAAGGCGGGGGGGACGATATATGTGTCCAAATCCGGCAAGGGCATGTAGCCACCCAGCAGGGTCGCCACCTGCTGCCGGACCAGTCCGTACAGGCGCTCCTGTTTCATCACGCCGCCGCCCAAAACGATACGTTTCGGCGACAGGACGAGGATGTAGCTCACAAGGGCGGCCGCCAGATAGTAAGCTTCCAAGTCCCAGACCTCGGCGCGCTCATGCAGTGTTTCGGCCCTTTCGCCATAACGCGCTTCCAGGGCCGGGCCGGAGGCAAAGCCTTCCAGACAAAAACCGGGGCCGCGGTGGTAGGGGCAGGCCCCCGCAAAATCATCACTCGGCGCTCGTCCGATCAGGATATGGCCACCTTCGGGATGAAGCAAGCCATGCAACAGCTCCCCGGCGACCATCACACCGACGCCAATGCCAGTGCCGACGGTGATGTAGATGCTGGAATCCACGTCCTGCGTGGCACCCCAGGTCGCCTCACCCAAGCAAGAGGCATTGACATCGGTATCGAAGCCGATGGGTAGCGCAACTTCCGGGGTGGATAACACCCGGTGCAAGCTGCCGACGATGTCGTACTCACGCCAGGCTAGCTTGGGGGTCGCCTTGATATAGCCGTATGTGGGCGAGTTTTTATCCAGGTCCAACGGGCCGAAGCAGCCGATGCCCAGGGCCTCGATGTTTCTTTCGGTAAACCACGCCGCAATCCCGGCCATCGTTTCCTCCGGTGCCCGGGTCGGTATGCTCGCGCGTTCCAGTATATTGCCGTTTTCATCGCCGACGGCCAGGACCATTTTCGTGCCGCCGGCTTCCAGGGCGCCGATACGCATGGTGGTTCCACCCTCTTATTATGCGGCGGGGGCAAGCCCCCGCCCTACACATACACACGTCATTACGGGCAAGCCCCCGCCCTACACATACACACGTCATTGCGGGCAAGCCCCCGCCCTACACATACACAACTTTAGAAAGATTCTGTAGGGCGCGACGACCTCGGCGCACCGAATAATCATGCCCAAAATACTTCCAGGGCGGCTTCCCGCATCAGGAGCGGCTTCAAAAAGTCTATCGCTTTCGAGACCCCTTCCTCTATCGACATCAGGGCATCTTCATGCTCGATGGACAGCGCCCCGTCGTAGCCGACCAAGCGGAGGGTGGAAATAATCTCCTTCCATTCCAGGGCATCGTTTCCGTAGCCGACACTGCGGAAGAGCCAAGGGCGGTTCGCCATGTCGTCCAGGGTACCGATGTCCAGCACACCGTTCACGGAGGTGTTGGCCACGTCCATCTTCGTGTCCTTGGCATGGAAGTGATATATCGCACCCTTCAGGGCTTTTATCGCCTCGGCCGGGCGGATACCCTGCCAGTATAGGTGGCTGGGGTCGAAATTCGCGCCTATTGTCTCGCCCACGGCCTCGCGCAGGCGCAGCAGCGACGAAGGATTGAAGACATTGAAGCCGGGGTGCATTTCCAGGGCCACCTTCACGCCATGGTTTTCGGCTACCTTCACGGCCTTTTCCCAATAGGGAATCAGTACTTCGTCCCATTGGTAGTCCAGGATGGTCTTGTAGTCGCCCGGCCAGGTATATGTGACCCAGTTCGGGTATTTCGCGCCCGGATGGTCGCCGGGGCAGCCGGAAAAAGTGATCAGGGTGTCCACGCCCAGCTTTTCCGCCAGTTTGAGGGAATTCGTATAATCGCTGTCGGCCGCCGCCCGGACATCCGCGTCCGGGTGGACGGGGTTTGAATGGATGGAGAGGGCGCTGACCGTGAGATTGTAGCGTTTCAGCAGTTCACGGAAAGCATTGAGTTTCCCTTCGTCGGCCAGGGCTTCGGCGGGATTTAGGTGTTTGTTGCCGGGAAAGCCGCCGGTGCCGATTTCGACACATTCCACGCCGCGTTCGCTCAAAAACTTAAACGCCGCCTCTGTGTCCCGGTCTGATAAAACAGTGGTAAATACGCCTAGTTTCATGTGATTCCTCCTTAAATAATAACCTGTCGGCCCTCTTTCGCCGATTGATAAATTTTTTCCAATATCAAGGTCACGACGGCGGCCTGCTCTGGCAGGACGATCAGGTCGTTTTCACCCTTTATGGCGCCCAGGAAGGTTCTTTGCTCGATGATTTCCGGCTTGTCGCTCACGCCGGTGAAAAAGGCCACCGCACCGGCGGACAAATCCGGGCGCAGGACGTATTGTTTATTGTTTTTCGTGCCGTTTATCGCCAAACCGTCGTTCATGTCGGCGCCGGCCTTCGTGCCGCAGAGCACGGTCTTGCTCTCGTTCACGTCCAGCGTATTGAGTGCCCAACTGGCCTCGAGGTTTATCGTCGCGCCGTCCTCCATGACAATGAAGCCAAAGGCGCTATCCTCGACGGTAAACTCCTTCGGATCCCAGGGGCCAAAGGCATTGGCCGGCTCTGTTTCGCCGTTCAGTTTATGGTATACAGTGCCGACGACGGATTTTACTTTGTAATTGTTCATCATCCACAGGGTCAGGTCCAGGGCATGGGTGCCGATGTCGATCAACGGACCGCCGCCCTGCTCGAACTCGTTCAAAAAGACGCCCCAGGTGGGTACGGCTCGGCGGCGTATGGCCTTGGCGCGGGCATAGTATATATCGCCGAGCACCCCGGCCTCACATTCTCTTTTCAGATAAATGCTGTCGGCACGGTAGCGGCTCTGATAACCGATGGTTAAGAGCTTGCCGTTCTTTTTCGCCGCCGCGCACATCTGCTGGGCTTCCGCATAATTCATTGCCATCGGCTTCTCGCACATGACATGATGCCCGGCCTCCAGCGCCGCCACGCTGATCTCGCAGTGGGAGCGGTTCGGGGTACAGACGTAGACAGCGTCTAAATCTTCCTTTACTAAATCACGGTAATCCGTGAATTCCTTCGCGCCCTTCACGCCGAATTTCTCCGCCGTCTCCTTGGCACGTTCCGGCAAAATGTCGCAAAAAGCCACGACTTCTGCCAACTGGGTCTCCTTAATCGAGGGTAGATGCTTATTGTTTGCAATCCCCCCACAACCAACGACGCCGATTCTTAGTTTTTCCATGCATGCCTCCTTTTCTTAATGCATAATGCATAATTCATAATGCATGATTTATAACGCACAATGCATAGTTAATGATTACGTAGGAAAGTGACGACCGCTTTGGTTTGTTGCCGCCAAATTTCCCTATGGCGATTATAACATAGGCCCGAAAAAAATGCCAAGCTTTCATGAAAGGAAAATGAGTGTTTTTTTGCCCAATTTTCAGCCTTTTACAATCGTTAAAAAAACGTTTGGAAAATAACTTTAATATTCACGTTTTTATTGTGGTATTATCTGTTACTATCTGATAGAATGAATGGGACTCAGGAATTATGCATTATGAATTATGAATTATGCATTGTAAAAATAGGAGGTTTCACATGGACAAGACATATGTGCAATTATGGTCGGTCAGACAGGATTTGGAAAAAGATTTCGTCGGCACACTAAAACGTATAGCGGATATAGGCTATAGCGGGCTGGAGTTCGCCGGGAACTATGGCGGCTATACGGCGGGGGAGCTTAAAAAACTGCTGGCCGAGATGCAGCTCGCCCCCTTGAGCGCCCACATCACCTCGGATAACGTGGCGGGGCATATCGATTTCGCGGCGGAATTGGGCCTTGGGTACATCATCGACCCGGCCGCCCGCATCGGTAACTATGAAGAAGCGGCCGCCTTCGCCGAAAAGCTGAATACGGCCGGCAAACTGTGCAAGGATGCAGGCATCACCTTCGGCTACCATAACCACCGGCATGAGTTCATGCCCTGCAAGGATGGCACGTTGATGGACACGATGTTGAAAAACACCGACCCGGAGCTGGTCTGCTTCCAGTTGGACGTGGGCTGGTCTGCCTGTGCGGGCATGGACAACGTGGCCTTCATCAAAAAATACCCCGGGCGCTTCAAGCTCATCCATGTGAAGGAATGTTCCACCGAGGCGGGGCCGGAAAAGCCGCATGATTTTAGCCAGTATCCAAGGGATGAAAACGGCTGGCCCATCCTGCCGCCCGAGCTCATCCGCTCCTTCGAGGAACAAGACAGTTGGAACGTGGCCCTGGGCAAGGGTTTAATAGACTGGAACGCCATACGTTACACGGCCCTTCCGGGCGGCGCCGAAGCCTTCATCATCGAGCGCGAATACGACTATGCCGGGGATGTTTACCAGTGCCTGGTGGAGGATTGGGCGTTTTTACGTGCTTTATAGGAGACATTTTATTGACTAGTTCGGTCAATCGTCGCCAACAAGTAATTGACCAGTGCGGTCAATCAATTCCAGCGATTCATTGACCAGTGCGGTCAACGCAAGACACCTTTGTCATTCCAGCATGATTTTCACGAACAATACGCCGCCATCCATTCTTTCGGCTCTATAAAGCCCGTTTGGAGCGGCGTTTGTTTTTGCGAATACATCGCCATGCGCTGCCCAAAAGCTGTCATCGACCTCGTGCAGATAAATATAATCGTAATTGAGTAAATCGTCCTGATGGATGGAGCCGGGCGCGTGTATGCTCAGCTTATGCGGCATGGCATTATAGCCCAATACCATTTGCGAATACTGTGACCTATCATCACTCACGGATGTCAGGTACAGTATCTCCGTCCCCTCATCCGCGATAATAGGCACCACTCTTTCGATATGGGCATAGTGTTCCCTGCGTTCATTCATAATTGCAATGTCGTTATAATCCAGATAGAATAATACGCGCCCATATATGATTATGTATAAAGATAGCACCACAAAAAGAGTCATTTTCAACATATTCCTGACCGATAAAAGCGGTTTTGCAAGCAGCGGGAATATCCCTTCTTTTAGGCACATCATTGTGATAAACACGGCCATTCCTAATATATATGTGCCCATGTATCTGGGGTATGCCGCCAAATCTCTTCCTTCTTGCTCAATAAACGTAAACATATATTGCAACATAAGGCCGCCGGCATACATAATCCAGCCCAGCACCAGTATCAGCAGCGAAAGCTCCAAGCGCTGTTTCTTTTCATCGTTGGTGGTTCTCCTTGTCATCAGCAATCCCATGATGATGAATATAAGCATCCAAATCACGGCCGGGAAATTGATCCACAGCTCTGTGCCGGAATTTGATATGCCCCTCAAAAAAAGCGCCATTATATATGAACGCAGTATGCCGCTATTCTTTTCCGAAAGATTAGCCGTTATAAATGTAAGTAAATCAGCCGTGGTCATGCTCGGCCATGCTTCATTCTTGCACGTAAACCTTAGATGCAAGACCCATGACAGACGTGTCATTAACACGGAAAACACTAAAACGGCCGGTGTTTTTATACACGTCCAGATATCTTTACACGTCTTGCGACGTATAATCCAGGTATCGGCGACAATAAATAATAAAACGACTATGGCCAACGCAAAGCCCGTTTCTTTGGCCAGGGTAAGCACTGCCAAACCCAATCCCAACTCAAAGACATGGCGTTTGTCCATTTCTTCGGCACTACAATAGGTAAAAAAGCAGTAGCAAAACAAGAGTCCGAGCAAAGGATCCGCCCACTGCTTAGTGAATAAATCATAAAACATCCGGCACACAACCAGTAGGACGGCAAATAAACACAATGCGTCGCGCTTGTTTTTCTTCCATGTCATCGTGGCAAAAGCAGGCAGCATACAGGCAAATTGTAAAAAATTGAAGGAACTGAATAACATGGATTCATTATAGGTTGTAGCAATCCTTTGCCACAGATACTGGAATATTGGTATGCTCGGCGGATAACCCGCATAACCTATCAGGCGAGATACCGTCGGATCGCCAAATGTGTTGTAATGGTGCATATATTTTACGACCGTGCCCCAATGCGAAAAAAAATCCCATCTGTCCTCCAGTCTGCCAATCTGGAGATAATACACGAATATGACCGAAAACAAGCATAGTATCACCAATCCCGGCGTGAAAATATGGCGCAGCCAAAAAGAGCCGTCCGCAGCCGCTTTTCTTTGCCCGGATGTCTTTTTACTAAAATGTGGCAACGTAATAATGGCCAAATAGACACAATACGCCGCCGAAGCCGCGCTCAATGCCAAACATAGGTAAAATCCGATGTACAGATTGCCAAAAAGACCGCATACATAGGTTATGATAATAAGAATAAAACAGGCCATCGGCACGGTTTTTTCGATGCGAAAATTAAATAATTTGCTGATGGAGATAGATATGAACAATATCGCCAAAATCGCAATCCAGATATTCATTATATAACTCCCACTGATAAGCGCACAGTAATCACCGACACTTTGCGCAATGTCGATAATGATTCATCACCATAATAAATTCTACTGCATCATATCATGTGAGCCTTTTATGTGCAAGAATTAGGTCGGATTTCCCCGAATCTTAAAGCGCCTCCTTCCCAACGCCACCAAGCCCAACCCCACCGCTGCCAGCACAAACCACAGCCAGCCGGGCTCGCTCATTTCCACCGGTGCCGGGGTGTTCATGCCGTCGGCGCTGAGGATTCTCGCTTGCAGGGCCAACAGTGATTCTTCCTGTTCTTTCGTCTCCAGCACCGTGAAGGCGGTGTAGGGGCTCAGCAGCCTTTGGCGGAAGCTGTCGCGGACTAAATCCACTTGGACGAAGGGGTCGCTGCCTTTGAGGGCGGTTTTTCCATAGAGGATGAAGGCATTCTCGTAGGCGCTGTCCGTGTAGGCCCCGAAGTCGCCGCTGATAATGATTTCACTTTTTCCATTGTCCGCCACGGCATGGCTATGATAGTCTAGGGCTTGGGAAAACATCGGCGCCTTGACGGGGTCGAGCTTCTCCCCGTCCATGTAGCGATAGGGCGTGAGGGATAGATCCCAGCCCAAATTATAGTAGTATTCACTTTCGGGGAAGCGCTTGGACAACTGGCTTCTCTTGAATTCCGGCGCCCGGCCGATATTGTCACTCACGGCAATGATGACGGGGAACCAGGACTCATTATCTTCATATGCTTGCATAATCACCTCTATTGCCAGCGGTAAATTGTAGCCACCCTCGGTCTTTATGCGACCATAAACATCATCATACATCCGGTAGGAGGTGGCATACATATGTACATCACTCATGCCGTTTTGCGCCACGTAATCCTGCACCTTGCGGACATGCTCGTGATACATGCTGCCGGCCCCGGCATCGACGATGAAATAATATTGCGGGCGGCGCTTAAGCGCGGCCAGGCTGTCCTTATACGCGGCGGGGATGAAGCTGACGCCGCTCATATTAAGCGGCTCATTCAGGGGAGTTTCGGCGCGCAGCCATATCTCGTGTCCGTCTATCTCTAGCACTTCGTCCTGGCTGTGCCAGACCAAAAAGCCCGTTTTACGCCGTTCGTCGCGGCTAAAGGGATAGACCCGTAGCTCTATGGTCGTATCGTCCGTATAGTAGATCAGTCCCGGATCCCTCGGCGTGCGGAGGATATTATTGTAGGTAATCAGGGCCGCCCGCTTATCGGCCAGGATGCCGGGCTTTTTCTCGTCGCCCACATAGAGATAATAATCCTTGATGAAGCAGCCATCCGGCAAGCTAAACTGGGTCAGGTATTCCGACAGCCATGAGTCACTTTCGTTTAATATCTCCAAGTCTACCCAGGTTTCATATATGCCCTCGGCCGCGTTATAGCGCGTGTCCGTGTTTATGTCAACGATGTTTATGTTGTCGCGCCGTACATTGTTCGAATGGATGGGCTGGTCATCCTCCTGGGCGAGGAATATTTGATACAACTGCTGGCTGGTGTCCAGCGAAAGGATTTTTCCGCCCTGGACCATGTGGCGATAGACCCGGCTGATGATGGGTATGCTCTCGCCACTATTGAAAATATTGTCGAAGAAGCTAAAGCCGCTGCGTTCGCCGTCGGTT
>Ga0099364_10007277_pt1 | contig 15854 bp, 12 predicted proteins | sample TergutTh196P3_FD_73070 | JGI IMG/M metagenome (GOLD analysis project Ga0099364, IMG submission 73070) | Microcerotermes parvus P3 segment gut microbial communities from Pointe-Noire, Republic of the Congo - Th196 P3 | ecosystem: Host-associated > Arthropoda: Insects > Digestive system > Gut ...
ACGGCGCCATGTTCACCATAAACCCCAAGGTGGACGACCTGCCGGACACCCTGGCCCGGGAGATTGACGGCCTGAAGTTCATGACCCTGGGCGGGGTCAAGAAGGGCGGGGGCGGCTGTATCTGCCCGGAGAGCACCATGCTCAAGAGCATCATCATGAACCTGGTCCTGGCCAGGGACGAAGTGGTCATCATGGACATGGAGGCGGGCCTGGAACACCTGGGCCGGGCCACGGCCACGGGGGTGGACCACCTCATCGTGGTGGTGGAGCCGGGGCAGAGATCCCTGGAAACGGCCCGGACCGTGCGCCAGCTGGCCGCCGACCTCCGCCTCAAGCGGGTCTCGGCCGTGGGCAACAAAATCAGGAACCAGGGCGACGAGGACTTCATCCGCCGGGAACTGGGCGGCCTGGAGGTCCTGGGCTTTATACCCTTTGCCGATTCCATCATAAGCGCCGACCGCGAGTCCAAGAGCGTCTACCTGAATTCCCCCGAAGCCGCGGAGGCGGCCCGGGAAATTTATAAACGCCTTTCCGCCTGATTCCGCCGAGCCTAAGAGAGGCGCTATTGACAGTAACCCCTTTTTTTGTCAAAATATTAATGTGGTATATTTAAATTCAGGCAGGTTGGCCAATGGCTGAGATTTTCGCGTTCAGGGAAGATAAGCTCGGCTTTCGCTTTCAGCTTGGCCGGCGGACCGTCCTGGGAAGGGCGGCGGAATGCGACCTGATAGTCTTGAGCAGCAGCGCCTCACGCCAGCACGCCGAAATATCCCAGATGGACGAAAAGTTCTATATCGCCGATCTGGGCAGCACCAACGGCACTTTGGTAAACAACCAGCCCGTCACCGCCCGGACCCCCCTGGAACCTTACGACACCATCAAGATCGGTCAGGAACTGTTCATATTCGAGCCGGGCCTCTCGGTAATAACCGGCCCGGCCCCTTCCGCCATAATCATTGAAGACCTCCATGAGCCCGCGGCCGGCCAGGAGAGCGGCCAGATCAGCCGGGCGGCCGCGGAGATGGCCCCTGAGGATATGCCGGCCCTCATGGCCCTCTCCCACCGCCTGCTCCACTGCGCCGGCAGCGCGGAGATTGAGGCGGCCCTTCTCAAATATCTGAATGACCGTTTCGGCATAACCTTCATGGCCCTTCTGTGGCCGGCCAGGCCTCCGGCCCGCCGCCTGGTTTCGCTTCTGGCCTCACACGACGACAAGCGCCTCCTGCTGGGCCAGAAGCCCTTTGACCGGGTCATCAATAAACGGGAAGCCCTGTTGTGGCCTTCCTCCATCAGCGAGCTGACCTTCCATGACCGGGGCCGGCACGTCTCCCGCCTGGACCACGCCGTCCTTTTGGGGCCTCTCTGCGCCGGCCAGGAAAACAGCGGGCTTATGTACCTGGAAAACCAAAACCGCCAGTTCACCTCCAGGGACCTTAAAACCTTTGCCGCCATGCTGATCCTCATCAGCCCGGCCGCGGCCGGCCTGGCCGGCGCCGACGAAAACCGGCGTCTGCCGGAAACTTCCGGCCATATACAGCCCACCAACAGCACCCAGGTCAAGATAGTCTTTTCCACCGCCATGCAGGCCGCGGCCGGCGAAAGCCCCATACTGCTCCACGGTGAAGCGGGAACCGGAAAGTCCGCCCTGGCCCGCTACATACACAACGTCAGCCCGCGCAAGAGCGGGCGGCTGGTCTCGGTGAACCTGTCCGATATGCCTCCGGGAGAAACGGAAGCCATCCTCTTCGGCGTGGCCCAGGCCCCTGGCTCTGAAAGCCGGACCGGCCTTTTGGAGCTGGCCGACGGCGGCACCCTTTTTCTGCGCCATGTGGAATGTCTGCCCCCGACGGCTCAAAGGTTCCTCCTGATGACCATGGAGGAGGGCCTCTTTTTTCCCCTGGGCGCCCACCGGGGCAAGACGGTGGACTTAAGGCTGGTAGCTTCCACTTCCGCCGACCTGGCGGCCCTGGTTGAAACCGGCCAATTCCGGGAAGACCTCTATATGCGCCTGAACGGCCTGACCCTCTCCATGCCCCCCTTACGGGAAATAAAGGACGACCTGGAAACCTTGCTGAACACTTTCCTGAACAGGGCGGCCCGGGATTTGGGCGTCAATTTCCACGGCGTGGACCCGGCAGCCCTGGAATGCCTGCGCGCCTACCAATGGCCGGGCAACATAACGGAGCTCAAGCTGGAGGCCGGGCTCATGCTCCTCTTCAACCGCAACGGGCGGGTGACCCTGGAAGACCTGCCGGCCCATCTGCGCCTGGCCGGCGAGTGCTTTGCGGGCGGCGACCCCGCGGCTTCCCCCCTCATCCGGGAAGCCGAGCGCCATCAGCTCGCGGCGGCCATGTCCCGCTGCCAGGGCGAGCTGGAGCAGGTGGCCGCGCTTCTGGACCAGCGCCCTGAATACGTAATCCAGAAGATGCGGGCCTTGAAGGTGGACCCCATAAACTACCAGAGCCAGTGCGTCCCTTCCTGTCTTCCCAAAGGGCCCGGCCATACGGCCATGCCTCCTGAATAGAGCGTAAAACCATCCGCCGGCAGCATGATGCAACTTACCATTAAACAGGCGCTCGCGGCAAAGCGCCTTAACTTTTGCGAAAGCCTTCAGTATGTCTGATGATACCGGGCGTTTCAAGCCCATATACTATGTGCTCATCCCCGCGGGCATAGTCATCCTGGCCGTGGCCGCCATCATGGCGGGACGCCGCCAGCCGCCGCCCGTGGCCATGCCGCCCCAGGTGGTGGTCTTAGATGAGGTCCGGGCCCTGCCAACCGCCGAGGCCTCGGAATTCGTGGCCCAGATGGAGGCCGACCAGTGGGTGGACCTAAAGGCCCGGGTCACCGGCTTTCTGCGCCACAGGAATTTCAGCGCCGGAGACCTGGTGCAAAAGGACCAGGTCCTGTTCGAGATCGAGCCGGACCAGTACCAGGCCCTCCTGGAAATGGCCGAGGCCGAAGTTATTTCAGCCCAGGCCCAATACGACCGGGCCACGCTGGATTTCAACCGCATCCGGGACCTGTACCAGAAGAACACCACGACCAAGAGTGATTTCGATACCGCCAAAGCCGCCTATGAGGTGGCCGCGGCCCAGGTGACCAGCGCCCGGGCCCGCCGGACCCAGGCCCAACTGAACCTTGACTACGCCACCATCCGGGCTCCCTTCACGGGCCGCATAAGCGACACCCCCTATTCCGCGGGCAGTCTCCTGGGCCCGGAGAGCGGCGTTCTGGCCACCTTGGTTTCAATGGACCCCATCCTGGCCGTTTTCGGCCTCTCCAGCCGCCTCAACACCTCCGCGGGCCCGGGCGAGACTTTGGATAACTGGCAGGCGCGTCTGAGGCTGGCCCAGGAAACCTGGTATCCCCTGGCCGGCCGGCTGGTTTACCGCTCACCCACCGTGGACCCCCAGACCGATACGGTCAAGTTCAAAGCCCAGTTTGAAAACCCGGATGGTTTTTTGCTCCCGGGGCAGATAGTCACGGCCATTCTGGAGCGCGCCCGGCCCCGGCTCCGGCTGGCCATCCCCCAGGAGGCGCTGCTGACCGATGCCGAGGGACGTTACGTAATGGTCGTCCGGCAGGAGGCGGAAGGCCTCTTTGCTGAAAGGCGGCCGGTGGTTCTGGACCGGGGCGAAACGGCCCGGGAATACTTCATCAAGGAGGGCCTTGAGGCGGGCGAAAAGTTCATTGTCAAGGGGCTGATGAGCGGGGGGGCCACCCTCCGCCCGGGCGCGCCGGTGCGCCTGGCCGCGCCTGAGGAGGCCGAAACCCCTCCGGCCGCCGAGGGCGGTAAATGATTTCCAGGTTTTTCATAGACCGGCCGCGTTTCGCCATGGTGGTGTCGCTGATCATCACCATTGCCGGTCTCATCGCCCTCTTCAACATTCCCGTCACCCAGTTCCCGGACATCGTGCCCCCCCAGGTCAACGTGCGGGCCGCCTACCCCGGAGCCAGCGCCGAAACACTGGAGAGCGCGGTGGCCCAGCCCCTGGAGGAAGCCGTCAACGGCGTGGACCGGATGCTCTACATGTCCAGCCAGTCCTCGGGCAACGGCAGCTACACCCTGACCGTGACCTTCCAGATCGGCTCAGACCCGGATCTGAACATGGTCAATGTGCAGAACCGCCTCAAGAAGGTCGAGTCTTCCCTGCCGGCCGAGGTCACCCGCATCGGCCTGGATGTGGACAAGAGCTTCTCCGGCATGCTCAAGGCCATCTCCTTCTATTCCCCGGACGACAGCCTGGACCAGTTTACCCTGGCCAACTGGGTCACTTCCAACGTGGTGGACGAGATCGCCCGCATCCCCGGGGTCGGCAATATCCAGAATTTCGGCAGCCCCTACAGCATGAGGGTCTGGCTGGATACGGCCCGCATGGCCGCCTTGTCCCTGACCCCGGGCGACATCATCCTGGCCCTGGGCCAGCAGAACCTCCAGGCCGTGGTGGGCGAAGTGGGGGCCCCCCCCACCAACGGCCGGCAGGAGCTCCACTTCACCCTCAACGCCCAGGGCCGTCTGCTCACCCCCGGAGAGTTCGGCGACATAGTTATCAGAATCGGCCCGGGGGGCCTGTTGCGCCTCAAAGATATTGCCGAAATCGAGCTGGGGGCGGTCTCCTACAGCCCCACGGCCTTCTTCAACGGCCTTCCGGCCACCGGCTTCATGGTCACTCAGACGGCCGGCTCCAACGCCGTGGAGGTGGTCAAGCGTCTCGATGCCGCCCTGGAGGATATGAGCCGCCGCTTCCCCCCGGGCCTGGCCTACGACACGGTCTTCGACGCCACCATTTTCGTCAGGGCTTCCATTTTCAAGGTCCAGGAAACCATCTTCATCGCCTTCTTCCTGGTGGTGGGGGTGGTCTACCTTTTTCTGGGCCACTGGCGGTCCACCCTTATCCCCATGGTGGCGGTGCCGGTCTCCCTCATAGGCGCCTTCGCCGTGCTCTGGGCCGTGGGTTTTTCGGCCAACACCATCTCCCTTTTGGCCCTGGTCCTGGCCATCGGCCTGGTGGTGGACGATGCCATAGTGGTGGTGGAGAACGTGGAGCGGCTCATAGAGGACGAGGGCCTGCCCCCCCGGGAGGCGGCCATAAAGGCCATGGGGGAAATAACCGGGCCCATCGTGGCCATCACCCTGGTCCTCCTGTCGGTCTTTGTCCCGGTGGCCTTCATTCCCGGAGTCTCCGGCAAGCTCTACCAGCAGTTCGCGGTGACCATCTCCGTGGCCACCTTGATTTCGGCCGTCAACGCCCTGACCCTCTCCCCGGCCCTCTGCGCCATATTCATCAAGCCGGACCGCGTCCGCCGGCCTAATTTCGTGGTCCGCAATTTCCAGAATTTCATGGCCGCCTTCCGCGGCCGCTACGTGGGGCTGGTGGCCGTACTCCTTAGGCGCTCGGCCTTCGGGCTGGTTCTGGTGGCCGTCTTCCTGGCCTCTTCGGCCCTGGTCATGAGCCGGACCCCCACCGGGTTTCTGCCGGACGAAGACATGGGGGTCATCCTGGTCCAGCTCGGCACCCCGGAAGGAACTTCCCTGGACAAGACCCAGGCCGTGGCCTTGCGCACCCAGGGCATGCTCAGGGAAATACCCGGAGTCCGCAGCGTCCTGGTGGTGCTGGGCATGAACCTGGTCACCGGCTCGGTGCAGAACAACGCCGCCTTCATGTTCGCCATGCTGGACGAATACGGTAAGCGGACCGACCGCAACAGGTCCCTGGAAGCCATTTTAGGAGAGGCCAATATGCGCCTGGCCTCCATCATCGACGGCTCGGCCCGCTCCTTCACCTTTCCGCCCATTATTGGCCTGGGCTCGGTGGGCGGCTTTGAATACCAGCTTCTGGATTACGAGGGCCGGCCCTTCCGGCAGTTCGAGGGCGTGGGCTTCCAGCTTATGGGCCAGGCCATGCGCGACCCCCGGCTCCAGTATGTCATGACCTTTTTCAACACCGGCACCCCCATCATCGACATCACCCTGGACCGGGACAAGGCCGAAAAGCTCGGGGTATCCGTCTCCAGCGTCTTTGCGGCCATGCAGTCCTTTCTGGGCGGCTATTACGTCAACGACTTCAACCTGGAAGGCCGGACCTTCCAGGTCAACCTCATGGCCGGGGCCGACCAGCGCCGCAACCTCACGGACGTTTACAACATCCATGTCCGCTCGGGCTCCGGGGCCATGGTGCCCCTGGCCTCCCTCATCGAGGGCCGGGTCGCCACCGCGCCCCATAACATCACCCGCTACAACAACAGCCGCACCATCAAGATACAGGGGGCGGCCAAGCCCGGCCTGGGCACGGGGGAGGCCATAGCGGCCATGGAGGAGGCTTCCGCCGGGCTTCCCGCCGGCTACGGCTTTGAGTGGACCGGCGGGACCATCCAGGAAAAGGAATCCTCGGGCCAGACCGTCTACGTCTTCGCCCTGGCCCTTCTTTTCGCCTATCTCTTTCTGGTGGCTCTCTACGAGAGCTGGACCATACCCATCGGGGTCATCCTATCCATCTCCGCCGCCCTTTACGGGGCTCTCATCGCGGTGCTCCTGGCCGGCCAATCCATTGGCATTTACGTCCAGATCGGCCTGGTGACCCTCATCGCCCTGGCCTCGAAGAACGCCATCCTCATCGTTGAATTTGCCAAGGTGGCCCGGGAGAGGGGCCGCACCATCAAGGAATCCGCCCTTGAGGGGGCGCATCTTAGGTTCCGGGCGGTGATGATGACCTCCATCGCCTTTCTGGCCGGCCTTTTGCCCCTCATCTTCTTCGCCGGGCCCGGGGCCGCGAGCCGCCAGAACGTCTCGGTGGTCGTCTTCGGCGGCATGTTCAGCGCCGCGGTCCTGGGCATCGTGGTCATTCCCCTTGTCTATGCCATGTTCCAGAAAATGAGGGAAGGCTTCCACCGCTTCCGGGGGGCGGAACTCTACCAGGAGAATGCCAAAACATGAAATCTAGAGGAACGCCCAAATACGACCCCCAGGCGGTGGAGGCCAAGTGGAGAAAACTCTGGCAGGAGCGGGGCGCGAACCAGGTTGACCTGGACAGGGCCGCCCGGCCTTTCTACAACCTGATGATGTTTCCCTACCCCTCGGCCGAAGGCCTCCATGTGGGCAACGTCTTCGCCTTCGTGGGTTCGGATATCCAGGGCCGCTATCACCGCCTTCTGGGCCATGACGTCTTCGAGCCCCTGGGCTTTGACGCCTTCGGCATGCACTCGGAAAACTTCGCCTTGAGTATCGGCCGCCACCCGGCCGAACTGGTGCCCCGCAACATCGCCCGCTTCAGGGAACAGCTCCAGAAGATCGGCCTCATGGTGGACTGGAGCCGGCAGGTGGATACCACCAGCCCTGAATACTACCGCTGGACCCAGTGGATATTCCTGGCCCTGTATAAAAACGGCCTGGCCTATAAAAAGAAAGGCCCGGTGAACTGGTGCCCCGCCTGCCAGACTGTCCTGGCCGCGGAACAGGTCATTGACGGCGAATGTGAGCGCTGCGCGGCCCAGGTGGGCAAGAAAGACCTGGAGCAGTGGTTTTTCCGAACCACGGCCTATGCCGGGGAACTCCTGGACAGTCTGGACACCATAGACTGGTCCGAGCGGACCAAGACCGCCCAGCGCAACTGGATAGGCCGCAGCCAGGGCGCCGAAGTCGCCTTCCAGGCGGAAGGCGGGCCGGCCTTCAAAATTTTCACCACCCGGCCGGACACCCTTTTCGGCGTGACCTACATGGTCTTTTCCCCGGAACATCCCCTGCTTGAGGAAATAACCGCCCCGGACCATAAAGCCGCCTTGGCCGCCTACCAGGCCGAGGCGGCCCGGCTGACCGAGGTGGACCGCCAGGCCGAAGGCCGGGAAAAGACGGGCGTCTTCACCGGGGCCTGGGCCCTTAACCCGGTCAACGGGGAAAAAATTCCCATCTGGGCGGCCGACTACGTCCTCATGGGCTACGGCACCGGGGCCATCATGGCCGTGCCGGCCCATGACCAGCGGGACTTTGAGTTTGCCCGGAAATTCGGCCTCGCCATCCGCCAGGTGGTCTCCCCCGACGGCCGGCCGGCGGACCGGCTGGACGAAGCCTATCTCGGGGAAGGGGTCCTGGTCAATTCCGGCTCCTTCAACGGCCTGGCCGCCAAGGAGGCCGGGGCTCCCGCCATCACCGCCCATCTGGCCGGCCTCGGCCTGGCCGAACCCAAGGTCAACTACCGCCTCCGGGACTGGTGCGTCAGCCGCCAGCGCTACTGGGGGCCCCCCATTCCCATAATCTATTGCGAGCGCTGCGGAATCAGGCCGGTTCCGGAAAAAGACCTGCCGGTGCTCCTGCCCTTTCTGGAGGATTACCGCCCCGACGGCCAAGGGCTCTCCCCCCTCCGGCGCGACGAGGCCTTCTACAGGACCCTCTGCCCGGAATGCGGCGGGCCGGCCACCCGGGAAACCGACGTCTCTGATAATTTTCTCTGCTCGGCCTGGTATTTCTACCGCTACCCGGCCACGGAATTCGACGACCGGCCCTTTGACGCCGGCCGGCTGAAAAAATGGCTGCCGGTGAACCTCTACGTGGGCGGCAACGAACACGCCGTGCTCCACCTGTTATACAGCCGCTGGCTCTGCCGGGCTCTTAAGGCTTGCGGGGCCCTGGATTTTGAAGAGCCTTACCAGCGCTTCGTGGCCCACGGCCTCATTGTCCGCGATGGGGCCAAAATGTCCAAAAGCCGGGGCAACGTCATAAATCCCGATGAATACATAGACCAGTTCGGGGCCGATTCCTTCCGCCTGTATCTCATGTTCATGGGCGCCTACCTGGAAGGCGGCGATTTCCGCGACGGCGGGGTCAAGGCCATGAAGGCTTTCCTGGACCGCTTCTGGGCCGCGGTCCTCCCCGAAGAGGGCCGGCCGCTGGCCGAAGGCGAGCCTCAAGACGGCGAAACCCGCCGCGTTCTCCACAGCACCATACGCGCCGTAACCCAGGACCTGGCCCGCTTTTCCTATAACACGGCCATTGCCCGGCTTATGGAGCTGATAAACCACCTCACCAAAAACCAAATCAAGAACCGGGTGGTCTCCGAGGCGGCGGTTCGCCTCCTGGCCCCCCTGGCCCCCCACGCGGCCGAGGAACTCTGGAGCCTTTTGGGGCGCCGGGAAACAGTCTTTCAGGGCGGCTGGCCGGTCTGCGACGAAGCGGCCACCCTCCTGGACCAGGTGGAATACGTGGTCCAGGTAGGCGGCAAGGTCCGGGCCAGAATGCGGCTCCCGGCCGGGTTAAGCCAGGCCGAGGCCGAACCCCTCATTATGGCCGACCCGGCTTTGACCAAGTGGCTGGCAGGCCGGGCGGTGGTAAAAAAAGTGTTCGTGCCCGACAAACTCCTGAATTTAACGGTTGCTTTAGCGAAGGAAAAGGAGGATGGGGAAGATGGCCAAGTGCAATAAAAATCCCGCCAGCGAGGCGCACCGGGTTCACCAGGAATGCGCGGCCCCGGAACTGGCGAAAATTGTCAAGAAGCTGGTAACTTTAAGGCGTGAACTGCCCGCCCTGGCCCATGTCAGCCTGGTGCCCCCCCCCTCCATTGAAGGGGCCAAGGAACTGATCAAGCTGGCCCGGCTCCTTCTCTTTCCCGGTTTCTTCTCACCCCGGCCGGTGACGGAACTCAACTTTGAATATCACACCGGCCAAGTTCTCTACTGTTTTTATGAACACCTCACCCGGGCCGTGGCCGATGCCATACGCCACGATTGCCGCCGCTACGATCTGCCCTGCACCGGCTGTGAAGACGAGGGCCAGCGCATAGCCGCCGAGGTCACCCGGCGTCTGCCCTGGCTGAGGGAGATTCTGGCCACGGATGTGGACGCGGCCCTCCACGGCGACCCGGCGGCCGGCGCCCACTACGACCAGATCATATTCTGCTATCCCGGCCTCTACGCCATCACCGTCCAGCGCCTGGCCCACGAGCTCCATCGCCGCCAGGTGCCCTTTCTCCCCCGCATCATGACCGAATACGCCAAGGCCCAAACCGGCATCGACATACATCCCGGCGCCCAGATAGGCCCTTCCTTCTTCATTGACCACGGCACCGGCGTAGTCATAGGCGAAACCACCATCATCGGGGCCGGGGTGCGCCTCTACCAGGGCGTAACCCTGGGAGCCCTCTCCCTGCCCAAGGGGGCCGCCAAGCTGGCCGGCCAGAAACGGCACCCCACCCTGGAAGACAATGTCATCGTCTATTCCGGGGCCACCATTCTGGGCGGCGATACGGTCATCGGCGCCGGCTCAACCGTGGGCGGCAATGTCTGGCTGACCGAGAGCATTCCCCCGGGGACCAAGGTGCTCATAAAATCCCCGGAACTAATAGTGTTGGACAAAGGAAGCCGCGCGTCAGCCGGGCCCCGGGGCGGCCGGCCGGCGGGCCGGAGTAAAAAGAAGGAAAATTAAAGGAGGATTCCCATGCTTTCCAAAAAAATGACCACGGCCATGAACAGCCATGTAAACGCCGAACTGTATTCCAGCTATCTCTACCTGTCCATGAGCGCCTGGCTCCATAACGAAGGGCTTTCCGGCGCGGCCAAGTGGATGTCCCTCCAGGCCCGGGAAGAGGCCTACCACGCTCAAAAGTTCTTCAGCCACATTCTGGACCGGGGCGGGCAGATAACCCTGGCCCCCATCGAGGCCCCGGCGGCCAAGTGGAAGTCGGCCCTGGAAGTATTCGAGAAAGCCCACGCCCATGAGCAGAAAGTGACGGCTCTCTTAAACAGCCTCATGAGCCTGGCCAAGGCTGAAAACGACCACGCTTCGGAACTCTTCCTGGGCTGGTTCATCACCGAGCAGGTGGAAGAGGAAGCCACGGTCCTGGAGACGGTTCAGAAACTCAAGCTGGCCGCCGGCCAGGGCGCGGCCTTCTTCCTCATTGACCAGGAATTGGGCTCCCGCGCCTTGCCCCAGGAGGTCAAGGACGCCCTCACCGGGTAAGAGCATCAATTGGCATAAGGCTCGAAAACGGCCGTCTGGCTGAAGGAGCCCGGCGGGTATATATCCTGGCCGCGGTCGAAGACGACCGCGGCCAGTTCCCGGGCCTTGACCCTGTCTTGAATCATGCTCCAGACCAGCGCGAAATCCCGGTCCAGGAACTGAAACGGGCGTTCCAGGAGCATAAGGCGCGGGTTCTGAAAAAGGGCCAGGGCATAGAGGGCCAGGCGGCGGAGGGGTTCGGGCAGGTTTTCGGCGGGGATTTCAGCCTGGTCCTCCAGGCGCAGGGCCCTCAGGAGTTCCAGGGTCCGGCCGCCGAGTTTGCCGGAGAGGCCCGCATAGAGCCGGGAAAAGCGGAAGTGGTCCAGAAGAGACCAACGGTGAAGAAGCTGGCTCTGGCGGTCCACATAACCTATCTGGCGGAAAAAGGCGTAGCCGGACCAGCCGCCGGGGCCGGCCCCGGGACAGCCCCCCGGCCACCAGGACAGCCGGCCTGAGTCTGGCTGTTCAAAGGCCAGGCAGCATTTCATGAGCCGCCGGAGCATTTCCAGGTCCCGCGCCACGACCAGGGCCGTCTCGCCCGGCCGGACAGTCAGGTCCAGCGGGCCGCAGCCCCCGCCGGCTTCGCCGGCCAGCCGCAAACCTTCAATCCTCAGAGCCGCTAAGGCTTGTACTGGTCGGCATTGAGCCTGGCCACGGTCTGGCGCCATTTTTTGGCCCGCTCCTGAATAGTCTTGACTTCCTGGCCCTCTTTTTCAAAATAAGCCATATAGACAATCTTGTCGCCCACAGCCTGGGCCGTGGCCGTGAGAAAAACCTGGGAAGGCTGGCCAAAGATATTGAAGCCCACCTTGGCCCCCATGGAAAGCGAGTCGCTGCTCTGGTCAAACTTGCGGGTGAACTGGTCCACCTTGAATTCAAAACCTATGTCCACCCCCATAACTTCAGCCAATTTCTTGTTGCCTTGGCGGGTCAGGAGCGCGGCCAGGGGCCGGTTCCCGGCAACCAGGCTGAACCATTTTTCGTAGCGGGTCAATTCCTGGCGCAGGCTCTTTTGGTCAAAGTGTTTATTGGGCATGTTCATGGTGGTCCCCAACAGGGCGAAGCGGGGCATGGCCGCCGGCCGGCCGGCGGCCGCGGCGGCCGTGAATGCGGCCCATTCGCCAGGGTCAGCATAGAGAGCCATCACCTGGAACTTCAATTTAGGAGCTGTTTTTTTTACATAGGCGTCGGCTTGGGGCCGGCGGCCGTCCACCCGGGCCAGGCCGTCCGGGCCGGCCAGGGTAACCGTGACATTGCCCAGCCGGGCCTTGGGGAGTTTGCTTGAGGCCAGAGCCTGGCCCGCGGCGCTGCCTAAGAAAAAAAACAGGGCCGCCAGCCAGAAGACCCGGCCAGCCGGGGGGAGGCTTTTAGGAAAACCGCGAATAAAACTCATTTTTTTTACCACCTTTCCCAAAATTCCGCAACCCAGGCGGCAAAATTCAGACGAGCGGAGGCCAGCCGGGCGGAGGCTGAAATACGGGGCTGGTTCTTGGAGCCCTCCGGGGCGGCCCCGAACAGGCCGAAATTCACGTTGGCGGGCGAAAACAAGCGGCCCGCCCCCCGCAAATGGTTCATCAAAGCGCCCAGGGCAAAGGTGGGGCGGGGAGAAAGGAGAGGGCGGCCCCGGGCGCTCCGGGCCGCGTTCTCTCCGACCCAAAGGCCGGAGGCCGCGGATTCCACGTAACCTTCCACCCCGGAGAGCTGGCCGGCGGCGAAGAAGCGTTCCGCTCCCTTGAAACGCTGAAAATCATCCAGCACTTGAGGGGCGTCCAAATAGGTATTGCGGTGAATGGCCCCAAAGCGGGCAAACTCAGCCCCGGCCAGGCCGGGGATGAGGCGCAAAACTTTTTCCTGGGCCGGCCTGGTCAGCCTGGTCTGGAAGCCCACCAGGTTCCAAAGGGTCCCGGCCTGGTTCTCCCGCCTAAGCTGGACCACCGCGTAGGGCCGGCGGCCCGTGGCCGGGTCTTCCAGTCCCACGGGCTTCATGGGGCCGAAGGTCAGAGTGCGCGGGCCGCGCCGGGCCAGAACTTCAATGGGCAGGCAGGCTTCAAAGAAGCGTTCATCCTCGAAGGGTTTGGCGGTCACCTGGTCGGCCGCGAGTAACGCCGCCAGAAAACAGTCAAACTCTTCGCGGTTCAAGGGGCAGTTCAAATAGTCGCCCGGCCCGGGCTGGTAGCGGTTGGCCGGGTAAAGCCGGGCCAAATCCAGGGAATCACTGGTGACAATGGGGGCCAGGGCGTCATAAAAGTGGAGGTGGGGAACCCCGGCAAGGGGCTTTAAGAGGTTCACCAGGGCCTCCGAGGCCAGGGGGCCTCCTGCGGCCACCACCGGGGCCGAACCTCCGGGCCAGGCGGTGAGCTCGGCACGAACCAGCTCAATTAAGGGATGTTCTTCAATCGACCGAGTCACGGTCTGACTGAACAGCAGGCGGTCCACAGCCAGGGCATTTCCGGCCGGCACCCTGTTCTGTTCGGCGGCGCGCATGACCAGGGAGCCCAAGGCCCGCATCTCCTCTTTTAAAAGCCCCACCGCGCTTTCCGGGCGGTCCGAGCGGAAGGAATTGGAGCAGACCAGCTCGGCCAGGTCCGGCCGGGTATGGGCTGGCGAGAAGCGGGCCGGCTTCATTTCCCACAGGCGGACCCTAAGGCCCCGGCCGGCCGCCTGAAAGGCGGCTTCGCAGCCGGCCAGCCCGCCGCCTATGACTTCCACTTCAAAATCCGGCTTATCCACGAGTGTCCTTCAAGTTAGTTGATGAGGGGCGGAAAAATTCACGAAGCAGGGCCAAGACCTCCTCGTATTGGCCGGGGTGGAGCCAGAGGGCCTCCGGCATCTGCCCGCGAAACCAGGTGCGCTGGCGTTTGGCGTAGCGCCGGGTGGCTATAAAGGTCTTTTCCCGGGCCTCGTCAAGGCTTATAAGGCCCCGGAGGTGGTTCAGGGTCTCCCGGTAGCCTATGGCCCCAAAAGGCTTTAAGGTAGGAGCCCAGCCGGCCCGAAGGAGGTTTTCCGTCTCGTCTTTAAGGCCCAACTCAAACATAAGGTCGGTGCGCCGGCGCAGGCGGGTCTCCAGTTCTTCCGGCGGCCGGTCCAGAACCAGGGTCAGGGTTGTGAAGGGGCTGTCTGAAAGCCCGTGCTCCTGATGCCAGCGGGATATCGGCCGCCCGGTGAGGTGGTGGACCTCCAGGGCCCGCACAAGGCGCACCCGGTCGGCCGGGTTCAGGCGGCGGGCCGTTTCAGGGTCCACCTCGGCCAGCCGGGCGTGGAGTTCACCGGGGGAGACGCCTTCCCAGCGGGCCCGGAAGGCTTCGTTCCGGCCGGGGCCGCTGAAAAGCCCCCGAGTCAGGGCCCGCAGGTAAAAGCCGGTCCCGCCCACGGCCAGGGCCGGCCGGCCGTTTTCGGCCAAGCCGCGGACCAAGGGGCGGGCCGCCTTCAGATAGGCCGCGGCGTCAAAGTCCTGGTCAGGGTCCAGAATATCCAAAAGATGATGAGGGACCCTGGCCCGGTCGGCCGGCGAGGGTTTGGCCGTCCCCAAGTCAAAGCCCCGGTAGAGGGCCAGGCTGTCGGCGTTGATTATCTCTCCGCCTAAAGCCAAGGCCGCGGCCAGAGCCAATTCGCTCTTTCCCGCGCCGGTGGGACCAGTGAGGACAGCCAGCCGGGGCCGTTCAGCGGTCATGGTCCGGTCTCGCCGTAAGAGGCGAGACGGCGAAACTTATCAAGGCCAGGCCCAGCCCCGGAACGAGGGCCAGGAGCCCGGCCAGGAAGGCCAGAGGGGCCCCCCATTGGAAGCGGATGACCAGAAAGCAGACCAGGGCCGTGGCCATGAAGGCCAGGTAGAATCGTAACAGGGTGCCCTTGAGGGATTGGCCGCGCCACTGTGCCGTCCGGTCCAGGGTTCTCACCAGAAGGCTAAGGTTGACTTCCAGAACCAGCCCGCCCAGGATTGCGCCCAGAAGGCCCTCCGGGCCGGCCAGGGCCCAGGCGGCTCCGGCCAGGGCCAGGGCCGAAAGCCGGGTCCAGAGGCGCACCCTGCGGGCCCCGGAGGCGGCTTCACTGCCGTTGTTCACGGGAGTCTTTCCGGTCCAGCCGGTCCAGGCGGCGGGAGAAAGTGATAAGGTTCCTGAAGCCGGCGGTAATGCCGAGCATAAGCCCCAGAAGCAGGCAGAGGGGCGCGGAGCCCAGTTGACGGTCCAGCCACCAGCCTCCGGCCAGGCCCAGGAGTATGGCCACCACGAAGGTCAGGCCCACGGCCGAGGCCTGGGCCAGGGCGCTGGCCTCGCCGGGCCCGAAAATTTTTTTCAATCTCTTGAATTTGGGGGCTTCCTTGAGAGGGGGCGGCTCTGGCCTGCTAATCATGTCAGTATCCCTAACCGTCAGCCGGCCAGAGACCAGTACCAGGTCAAAAAGGCCCGGCCGAAAGTGAGATGCAGATAGGTGGCCAGAACCAGGAAGGGGCCGAAGGGGAGGGCTTTCCGGGCCCAGCCGCCCTCGGGCTTGTCCCGCCCGAGCATAAGAATCAGCGCGCTCATAAGCCCGATGACCGAGGACCATAAAATTACCAGGGGCAGGGCCAGCCAGCCTAAATAGACGCCGATCAGGCCCAGAAGCGGCGGGTCGCCGTCACCCAGGCCCTCGTAGCCCCGGAGAGCCTTGAAGGAGACGGCTACCGCTTTCAATATCCCCCAGCCCAGGGCCAGCCCCAAGGCGGCGGAGGCCAGGGAAGCCAGGCGGGGGCCCCAGGCCGGCTCCAGTTTCAGCCACAGCCAGGGGCCGGCCAGTTCCGGGGCCGGCCAAAGGAAGGCCCCGGCCAGGCCCAGCCCGATGGCGGGATACATCAGGACCACGGGAATGACCATCAGTTCCAAATCTATCA
>Ga0099364_10007278_pt1 | contig 15852 bp, 21 predicted proteins | sample TergutTh196P3_FD_73070 | JGI IMG/M metagenome (GOLD analysis project Ga0099364, IMG submission 73070) | Microcerotermes parvus P3 segment gut microbial communities from Pointe-Noire, Republic of the Congo - Th196 P3 | ecosystem: Host-associated > Arthropoda: Insects > Digestive system > Gut ...
CCTGCACCCATATAGCAAACAGATTACCCTGACGGCTTGCCAAAGGGCAGCCCGTGCGGTATAATAGTACGGGTGTCGCGATTAAGCGATTGGCATGGAAGCTCTATACTTCCCTGTCAGGGTCACGGTGTACCACCACCGTGGCCTGCCTGCCTTATTTGTTTGTTTGGATACATTATATACCATAATCAGGCAACTTGCAAGGGGAATTTGTGTTTTTTTGAGGTTTTGTTTGGTTTTATTTAGTTTTGTGGGAAAAGGGGCGCGCCGGTCATCAGACCGGCGCGCCTGTTTGTGCCAATCAAACCGCCGCACCCGTTTCCTCGTGCCGGTTCATCTGCAACGCGCGCGTCAGAGAGCGGATTTAAATCTTCAAATCCTTACATCGCTTCGCGATGGTGTGAACTGCACATGAACTAGCGTTCATGTTTTTTCACATCGCGGCATGAGCGACAAGCCAACGGTAGCACAATGCCATTGTGTTACACAAAAGCACGCCCGGCTGATGCCGGGCGTGCTTTTGTATCATTTCACGCTGTTTCACAGTGGTATGAGAACTGCACGTGAACCGGCGTTCATATTGATTCATACATATTATTACGACGACCTGGGCATCTGAAGCGAATCGACCTTTCTGCTCGACACATAGTATGTCGTCCAGAACGGGAGCTCATCCCTCGTAGTCCCCAGATAGGCGCCGTTTGTGTTGTACACATAAAACACTGCCCTGCCGCCCGTATCAAGCCTTACCTTCCCGCCGGTGCCTTTCAGGTTGATTGTTTGCAGCCTGTAAACATTGCCCACCGAGCGATTCAGCGCGAAAACGGCTTCATCCCGCGAGGTTATTTCATTTTTTAGTGCGATTCCGGCGTACCTCATGTTCCTTCTAAGAGGGGCCGTTATGGTAACGTCTTCGCCTAAGAAAAGCTCAATACTCCTTACGTTCGTTGTCGCCCGCAAAACCCTGCCGTCAGAGATATCCATATAATCATCCATCGAATCAACGTCATAAACCTCGGCGGCCATCGTGCCCCTTACATTGATTCTGGTGCTCGTCCGGCGCGCGCCGCCCTCAAGAAGGAAAATGGAATAGGTGAACCGCCTTATCTGAATTGTGGGCGTGGGGCTGAACTGGACGCTGATATACGACCCCGAGCGGGTGGATTCAAGGGATACCGTCGCCACGTCGGCGCCCGAGGTTGTCGCCCTCACCGTAATCCTGCCCGAGCGAAGCGCGGCTGCCGTGAGGATATCGGTATCGTTGCCCACCGGGGTGCCGTCCGCGCGTAAAAACATATTCGGCGTGAGCGGAATCCTGATTTCATTGCCGGGCGCAACCTGCACGCTTTCCAAGTCGGACATGGTTTTGATTGCCGTTCCGTTCACGGTAACGCGCCCACTCCTCGCGTTTAACTCAAGCGCATCCTGAAATTGCTGCTCGTTGATTCTTCTGATACCGCTTGAAACAACCGAAGCAGACGCGCCAAAAGCCATGCTTATGAGCATAACTACCGCCAACAGAACACTGATTGTTCTTTTCATGTAAGATTCCTCCCATTTATATTTATTATGTTAGTGCTGCTTCAAAGTATAACATGAAAAATAAAACATTCGGCTAACAGTTTCTAAAAAAATTGTGGCCTTGATAAAAGTGAAAGCGCAAACGCGGCGGGATAGCTATCCCGCCGCCGTGTAAGCCAAAGATTATTTCGCGTTGTCAACTTCATACATGTGTTCAATCAGCTCCAGTACCTTGCAGGAGTAGCCCCACTCGTTGTCGTACCAGCTCACCAGCTTGACAAAGGTGTCGGTGAGGGCGATTCCCGCCTTCGCGTCGAAGATGGACGTGCGGGCGTCGCCGATGAAATCGCTGGAGACAACGGCTTCTTCCGTGTAGCCGAGAATGCCCTTCATCTCATTTTCGGAGGCCTTCTTTATCACGTCGCAAATTTCCTGATAGCTTGCGGGTTTTGCCAGATTCACGGTGAGGTCCACAACCGAGACGTCAAGGGTGGGGACGCGCATGGCCATACCCGTCAGCTTGCCGTTTAACTCGGGAATAACCACGCCGACGGCCTTTGCCGCGCCCGTGGAGGAGGGGATGATATTGCCGGAAGCCGCACGGCCCCCGCGCCAGTCCTTCTTGGAGGCGCCGTCAACGGTAAGCTGGGTGGCGGTGGTGGAGTGCACCGTCGTCATCAGGCCGTCTTTGATGCCGAATGTGTCGTTGATAACCTTGGCAAGCGGCGCCAGACAGTTCGTGGTACAGGAAGCGTTTGACACAAAGTGCAAATCCTTATGGTAAGCGTTGTGGTTTACGCCCATGACGAACATCGGCGTATCGTCCTTGGAAGGCCCTGTGTAAATAACTTTTTTGGCGCCCGCATCAAGGTGGGCCTGCGCCTTGTCCTTTGAGTGGAAGATACCTGTCGCGTCCACGACATATTCAACGCCGACCTTGCCCCACGGAATGGCGGCGGGATCTTTTTCATCAAAAAAAAGTATTTTTTTGCCGTCTACGGTCACGCTTGTATCGTCGTGCTCTATCGTGCCCTCAAAGCGCCCGTGGATGGTGTCGTACTTGAGCATGTACGCAAGATAATCGGGGGACATAAAGGGGTCGTTAATCGCAACAAATTCATATTCGGAGTTTAAAATCCCCGCGCGGAACACAAGCCTTCCGATTCTGCCGAAGCCGTTGATACCAATTTTAATTGCCATGTTTAGAACATCCTCCTCGTATTTTTCGTCTTGCGCCAACCTCTTTCGATTGGCGTAAAAATAACTATCTTTTATTTTATACTAATTTATCCAAAAAATCAATATTTAACGGCCTATTCAAAAAAGTCTTTCCGATATCGTTTACAGAACGGCTCGAAATTTGTATAATAAAAGAGAAGTCCGCGGCCCATGCAAGATTGGGAAGGAGACGGACAAGCTAATGATGGATTATAAATAAGGGGATAACGGAATATTCATGCTGGAGTTTGCATTGCTTGATTGTTTAAAAAGCCACATCAACCTTTACAGGGATTTTTCTTTGCCGGCGATTATCTGTGACAACCGTTTCCGGGTTTATTGGAGCAACAATCCCGCGAAAAGCGCTTTTTCGCACCTGACCTCCGAAAACGGCCTTGAACCGCTGCTTTCGGAGTTTGACACGGACGCCCTTGCCGGGCGGCTGAAAAGCGGCGTTACTTGCCGCATTGACGGCGTGGTCGGTTTGAGCGGCGCAGTCGTAAACCTTTTACCTGTTTTGCAAGGCGAGGAGCTTGCCGGGGCAGTCGCCGTCATTATCCCGCAGTATGCATCCGCCCGCGATTTCGGCGGCTTTGGGGCAGGGCTCGTCTCGAAAACGCCGGAAACCCTCGACTCCGGCGTGCGCCAAAGCATAGACGGCATCTTCAAAACGATGGACGACGCCTCAATCAAAGCGGATATGCTCGGCGCAGGCTGGATCAAGCAAAGCTTTGCGCGCATCGCGCAGGACGGCTACCATATCCTCCGGCTGTCGTCAAATTTATCCTTGTTCTCGATGTACCAATCCGCCCCCCCGGTTTTAAAGCTCAAATGGATTGACATATTCAGCCATATCGCCGAGGTTTCGGATATCGTGGCCGGAATCTCCGGTAAGATGGGGATTCCGGTACGCTTTTACCTGCCCGATTCCCCCACTTTCATCGCGGTTGATCTTGAAAAAATAGAACTTGCGTTTTTTAACGTGCTCAACAACGCGCTTTATTTTACAAAGCCCGGCAACAAGATTACGGTAATGGGCGCGGACGAAGCGCATTTTGTGACGCTTACAGTCAAGGATCGCGGCGCCGGGATACAGGCCGGGCTTTTGCCGGAGGTGACGCGCCCATATTTTTCTTGCGGAAAAAACAACGGCCCCGCCGGTGCGGGGCTGGGGCTTGCCATTTCAAAAACCATCATAGAAGCGCATGACGGCAGCCTCGAGATTGAATCGGAGGAAGGTACCGGAACAGCCGTCACCATCACGCTGCCGAAACGTGCTTTTTCGCAAAGCCTTGAACTGAAGCAGGGGGCGGAAGCAAGCCCGTCAAGCCGGTTCTCCGGGGTGTATACGGGGCTTATTGACGCGCTTTCGAGCCCGTATACCGAGATGGTTTAGGGTTTCTCCCTTTTACTGCGCTTTGGGGGCTAATGCCAATATAAATCATGCTTATACTACTCGTGACTTTCTATAACAACGCAAACTGGGCACTCTCGATAATTGATTTCATTTGACATAAGCAAAATGGATGTCCGGCAGGGTCAAACATAACTCTCCAATTATCAGAAAATTGTTCATCCGCGATTGTTGCTCCGCAATGAATTGCATATTGAACTGATTCCCCCAAATCATTAACGGCGAAGTCTATATGCGCCATTTTTTGCTGGGCTTCAGGCTCTTCCGGCCATACAGGCGGTTTATACTCAGGGTTTCGTTGAAATGTTATACAGGGATACGCCCCCTGATTTGTTCCCGGAGGGCAAATGATTACATATTCTTCATTATGAAACGGTATTACCCATTTAAGCAGCGCCGCATAGAATTTTGCTAATTCATGCGGGTCTTTGCAGTCCAGCGTTAATGAATACATTTTGATTTTCAGTTCAGTATTCATGCGAACACCTCCACTAATATAAATTACCTACGTTCGCCTTGCCGCCCAAAGGCCAAGCATTTCACGGGCGGGAATAAACAAGTAAAGGTCTTCTAAATAAGCCCCAGCGAACGCATGATATAAATCCCCGCCGCCAGTATGAAGGCCGAAAATAACGTCGTAAGTATCATAATATTGGCGGCGAGCGGCCCGTCGCCGTTCATCTCCACCGCCATTACGTATGAGCTTACGGCGCTGGGCGTCGCCGTCATCATCAGGAGAATCAGCAGCTCCTCGCCGCGAAAGCCGAGGAGGTAGCTTACAGGCATGATAACGGCAGGCAGCAGCAGGACTTTTATCATGCTTGCGTAAATCGCAGGACCAAGCCGTGCCGTCGCGCCCGCGAGGGTCAGCACCCCGCCGACCGACAAAAGCCCGAGCGGCGTCCCCGTCGCGCCCACGTACATGATTGTCCGCAATATGGCTTCAGGCAGGCGGATCTGCAAAACCATCACCGGAATCGCAAGGAGAATCCCGATAATCAGCGGGTTTAAGGCGATGCCTTTTAAGGTGCCGCGGATGCTTTGCGGCTTTGCGTTTCCCCTCGCGAGAAGCACGATTATGCTAAATATGTTGTGCAGCGGTATCACCACAACCGACGCGACGGAAGCCGCCTGCATGGCCCCAGTGCCCAAAACCATCCCCGCAAGCGGAATCCCCAATAGTATGTAATTGCCGCGGTACGCGCCCTGAACCAATGTGCCGATGATGGTTTTGTCCTTATAAATCAGCTCCGTGACGCCCCATATCACAAAAAACGATGCAACCGCCACAGCCGCCGAATACAGCATAAACGAGCCTGTCAGCATACTTTCGCCGGTTGTGGCCGCTACATTGTAAAAAAGCTGGGTCGGAAGCGCGACCTTAAATATAAAGCTGTTCGCCGTTTGAAAAAAGGATTTCGGCGCAATGCCGATTTTCACAAAGCATGCCCCGAGCAAAATCAGCAGAAAAAAGGGCATAACGCTGTTCAGGCTGAAAATCAGGTTTTCAAGCATAGCCGGCCTCCTCGCAATTGAAATCACGGCATCTAAAGCGACGAATTTTCCGCCAAGCCATGTTAAATTTTTTCGCCAACAACAAATATTTCCTTCGAAAATTTGCCTTGCTTGGCAAAAAATCCGCTCGTTTTATCTGCCATAATTTAATTTCCGGGAAGGTCTTTACTTTGTTCCGAAAATGCGGTCGCCGGCGTCGCCAAGGCCCGGTATGATATATTTGTTTTCGTCAAGCCGCTCGTCGAGCGCGGCACAGTAAATCTGAACGTCGGGGTGCGCCGAAACCAACGCGCGAAGCCCCTCCGGAGCCGCGATGATACACATGAATTTTATGCTTGTAACGCCTTTTTCCTTTATCAGGTTTATCGCGTCAACGGCGGAGCCGCCTGTCGCAAGCATCGGGTCTAATACAAGCACGTCGCGCTCCTGGATATCGGCGGGGAGCTTACAGTAGTATTCAACAGGCTGATGTGTTTCGTGGTCGCGGTAGATTCCGATATGCCCGACCTTCGCGGCGGGAACAAGGCTCAAAATACCGTCAACCATGCCAAGCCCCGCGCGCAGGATTGGCACGCAAGCAAGCTTTCTACCCGCGATTACCTTCGTATGCGCCGGCCCCATCGGAGTTTCCACCGTGACCTCCTCAAGCGAGAGGTCGCGCGTGGCCTCATAACTCATCAGCATGGCGATTTCCGAAATCAATTCACGGAATTCCTTCGAGCCTGTACGCTTGTCGCGTGCCAGCGAAAGCTTATGCTGAATCAGCGGGTGGTTGAAAATAACGGGCTTGTTATCCATAGTCTCTTCTCCTCATCTTTAATCTTTTATGATTGTTTGATTGTTTCTCTAAAAGCTCGCGTTCCGCCTGCGAAAGCCGCAGGTAAAAAGGTGCCAGCGCATCCGGGGCGCATGTGCCGCCGCCGTTCATAAGCCTTTGGCGCGCGGCGTACGCCACGCTGCCCGCCCTTTGATGCAAAAAGGGCCCGGGCGTAAGCAGGACATTCGGTAGCTTATCCGACAAATCCCTGTAATAAAGCGGGGCGCCGTCACCGACAAGCATAACCGGCTCTGTAAAGCTTTTGAGTTTTTCATAGACTTCATTTATCTCCGTGGCATCGTCATCGGTCAAGCGCGTGACATCGCCGTTTTGGTTTTTGAACAGCGCCGTATAAACTTGTCCCCTGTGCGCGTCCATCAGCGGCACGGCGATGCCGTTAAATGCGGTGAGGTTATACGCCAGCGCTTCCAGCGTCGATACCGCACAGCACGGCTTATCATCCGGCAAGGTCATCCCCTTTACGGCGGAAATGCCGATCCGCAGGCCGGTAAACGAGCCGGGGCCCGCCGCGATTGCGAACACGTCCATGTCGCGCAGGCTTTTCTTCGCGCATTCAAGCATGCTTCTCACCATCGGCATTATCGTCTCGGAATGCGTAAGCCCCGCGTTTGTGAAGAACTCGGCAACCAGCGAGCCGTCGCTTAAAATCGCGCAGCTCGCGGCCTTCGCTGAGGTTTCAAGCGCCAGTATGTTCAAAAGCGCCCTCCCCCTTCAATGATGATGCGGCGGCTGTTTTCACCGGTTGGCATGATGGTCACGATAATCGCGTTACCGGGCAGCTCCGCGCTGATGTTCTCGCTCCACTCGACGGCAAGAATTCCGCTGCCGTCAAGGTAATCGAAGAAGCCCGTGGAGTAGAGCGCCTCAAAGCCGTTCACGCGGTACATATCGAAATGGTACAGCATGGCGGTGTCACCCCGGTATTCGTTTACCAGCGTAAACGTGGGGCTCGTCACTTCATCGGCGGAGATTCCAAGCCCTGCCGCAAGCCCGCGGGTAAACGCCGTCTTGCCGGCCCCTAAACCGCCGCGGTACGCGACAACGTCGCCGGGTATAAGCTCCTTCGCAAACCTGCCGGCGACCGCTTCCGTTTCCTGCACGCTGTTGGAATGATATTCCTTCATGCTATTTCTCTTTCAGCTTCAGCGCCGCTTTGACAAGCCCGCTGAAAATCGGGTGCGGACGGTTCGGGCGGCTTTTAAATTCGGGGTGGAACTGAACGCCGATAAACCACGGGTGGCCTTTCAGCTCGATGATTTCAATAAGCTTTTCGTCGGGTGAAAGCCCTGTGACGCTCATTCCCTTTAAGTTAAACTCGCCGCGGTATTTGTTGTTGATTTCATAGCGGTAGCGGTGGCGCTCGTAAATAAGCCCCTCGCCGTACACCTCTCTTGCAAGGCTGTTTTCCGCAAGTTTGCAGGGAAGCAGCCCAAGCCGCATGGTGCCCCCCTTTTCCACGACGTCCTGCTGCTCGGGCCTGATGTGGATGACAGGATTGTCGGCGTCCTTGTCAAGCTCGATTGAAGTGGCGTCCTTGTATCCCAAGACATTCCTCGCAAACTCGACGGCTGCCATATGCATACCAAGGCAAACGCCTGCAAACGGGACCTCGTTCTCCCTTGCGTATTTTACCGCCTCGATTTTTCCCGACACGCCGCGCTCGCCAAAGCCGCCCGGCACGACGATGCCGTCAAGCCCCGCCAGCTTCTTCGCCGCGTTCCTTGCCGTGACGGCCTCGCTGTCAATCAGCTTGACGTCAACCTTCGCGTCGTTTGCGATGCCCGCGTGGTGAAGCGCTTCCGTGCAGGAGATGTACGCATCGGGCATCGCGATATACTTTCCGACAAGGCCAATCGTAACCGTTTTCGACGCGTTTTTCATCTTGTTTACCATGTTTTCCCACTCGGATAAATCGGGCTTGTCTGAATTATGAAGCCCGAGATGATGGCAGACCGATACAGCAAGCCCTTCCTGTTCCAGCATCAGCGGAACTTCGTACAGGGAGCCCGCCGTCCGGTTCTGGATGATATCCTGCTCCCGCGTGTTGCAGAAAAGCGCAAGCTTCTTGCGCACATCGTCCGGCAGGTCAAGCTCGGTGCGGCATACAATCACATTCGGCTGGATGCCGAACGACAGAAGCTCCTTGACGGAGTGCTGCGTGGGTTTCGATTTGATTTCGTTGCTGCCGGCTATGTACGGCAAGAGGGTGACGTGGATATACAGCGCGTTTTCGCGCCCGACCTCGGTGACGAACTGCCGGATTGCCTCTAGAAAAGGCTGGCCTTCGATATCGCCGACCGTGCCGCCTACTTCGATGATGACAATGTCGGTGTTGCCGGAATTGCCGAGGCGGTATACGCGCTGCTTGATTTCGTTCGTGATGTGCGGAATTACCTGCACGGTTTCGCCCAGGTAGTCGCCGCGCCGCTCCTTATTTAAAACATGCCAGTAGATTTTGCCGCTTGTGACACTTGAGTTAATCGAAAGGTTTTCGTCGACAAAGCGCTCGTAATGCCCGATATCCAAATCCGTTTCGGCGCCGTCGTCGGTGACGAAAACCTCGCCGTGCTGGTAAGGGCTTATCGTGCCCGGGTCGACATTGATATACGGGTCGATTTTTTGCAGCGTCACCCTGTAGCCCCGCGCTTTTAAGAGCCTGCCCAGAGATGCCGCCGTAATGCCCTTTCCAAGACCTGAAACAACGCCTCCGGTGACAAAAATGTATTTTACCGACATGGTTTTTCCCTCTCATTCCCTCAGGGTCTTTCCACAAACTCCATTCGGAATCAAAAAGCCCATATTTTGCACCTTTCCGCGTCATCGTCGGTCTCAATACACAAAGTATTAAGACCTCCTCTTCCTTGAAATGTACTAAAATCTGTGCATTTTGATTTCCAAAGCGTGTTTGTAGAAAGACCCATCATCTAATCAATTATTTTAACACACCGCAGGGCATGAAGTCAAACGGAACGCCCTCTGAAATTTACGGTAGCCCTGCAGTCTTTTGCATGGTATAATTTAGGCATCATTATCAAGTAGGGAGTGTTTTACATTTGAGAAGAAGCGACAGGGAAATTTCGGGCCTCTCAAACATCCTTGCGATTTTAGACAAGTGCGAGGTAATCAGAATCGGAATGTGCGCCGATGATAAGCCGTATATCGTCCCCCTGAATTTTGCGTACGAGGTGGCGGGCGAAAACGTTTTTATCTACCTCCATTGCGCTTCTGAGGGCAAAAAGCTTGACATCATAAACCAAAACGGCAACGTGTGCTTTGAAGCAGACTGCTCCTACAAGCTGCTTAAATCAGAAAACGCACACAACTGGTCGGCTGAATATGAAAGCGTAATCGGCGAAGGTAAAATTTCAATCGTAAAAGAGGAAAACCAAAAAATCAGGGCTTTGGATATTCTCATGAAAAGACATGGCTTTGAAGGAAAGCCACATTACCCCGAGGCAAGCCTGAAAGCGGTTACCGTCTTGCGGATTTGCGCCGAATCCATCACTGGAAAACGCCATATAAAATGACAAGGAAAAAATATTTTAACTTTTTTGTAAAAAATGCTTGCAAAAATTTGTCCAATCTGTTAAACTGTTTAAGCGTGACTGCACAGATATGCGATGAAACGGGAGGTTGCCGCGTTACAAAGCCGTTTTTCGGCAGCGGGGAATTTCCGTGGAGTATGTCCGATTTTAAACCGGGCGACTTTTTTGATGAATTTCTGTTATTGGCGCGGGGTTCGCGCCGATGTCTTCTTGTGTTTTAAGGGGCGGAACAGCAAAAAGTCACTGGCTTAAACTTTTGTGGTTTAGCCGGTTTTTTGTATGCCGATACGCGAAACACACGGCAGCGTGTTCACAAGGTTCATCAGAAAAACAACTGCCTGAGCGAATTTTACGGGAGGCGATTATAAAGTGGCAGTCAAAGACAAAATCAGAATCAGGTTAAAAGGCTACGATCCCCAGCTCGTGGACGCATCTTCCGCGAAGATTGTCGAAACCGCGAAAAGGACGGGCGCGAAGGTAAGCGGCCCTATCCCGCTGCCCACGGAAAAAGAGGTTGTCACCATCCTGCGCGCAGTGCACAAGTACAAGGACAGCCGCGAGCAGTTTGAACAGCGCACACACAAAAGGTTGATAGACATTCTAAGACCGTCGAACAAGACGATGGAATCCTTAACGAGCCTTGAGCTCCCCGCGGGCGTAGAAGTTGAGATTAAGCTCTAAAAGTCATGTTGGCGCAAATACCCGCGTCAACCAATAACTTACAGGAGGAAAACAAATCATGCAAAAGTGCATAGTAGGCAAGAAAATCGGCATGACGCAGATTTTTGACGAAAACGGCAAAATCGTGCCGGTAACGGTTGTGGAAGCCGGCCCCTGCGTCGTGGTACAGAAGAAAACGTGCGAAAACGACGGCTACGAAGCCGTGCAGCTCGGTTACGGCGACATCCCGGACAAAAACGCGACAAAGCCCCGCAAGGGACATTTCGCGAAAAACGATTTGCCCGTGAAGCGCCATTTAAGAGAATTCAGGTTAAACGACTGCTCCGCCATCAATGTCGGCGACGTGATCAAGCCGGATACCTTTGAAGTCGGCGACCGCGTTGACGTTTGCGGAACTTCTAAAGGTAAGGGCTACACCGGTACGGTAAAGCGCTATAAGTTCGGCAAGCAGCGCGCTTCCCACGGCGGCGGGCCCGTCCACAGGCATGTGGGCTCCCTCGGCGCGTGCTCCACGCCGTCCAGAGTCATGAGAGGCAAAAAGATGGCCGGGCATATGGGCGTCGACCGCGTCACGGTTCAGAACTTAAACGTCGTGAAAATCGATGTGGAAAATAATCTTATCGCGCTCAAGGGCGCGGTTCCCGGCCCCAAGGGCGGAATCGTGTATATTACCGACAGCGTCAAGAGAGCGTAAGGGAGGAGGAACAACCATGCCAAAAGTAACCGTTTATGATATGCAGGGCAAAAGCGTCGGCGAAATGGAGCTTGCGGATTCCGTATTCGGAATCGAGCCGAACAAATCTGTTTTGCACTCCGCTGTTGTAAATTACCTCGCCAACCAGCGCCAGGGCACGCAATCCACCCTTACAAGGACGGAAGTAAGAGGCGGCGGCCGCAAGCCGTGGCGCCAAAAGGGCACGGGCCACGCAAGGCAGGGCTCCATCCGCGCGCCGCAATGGCGGCACGGCGGCATCGCCCTCGGCCCCAAGCCCCGCGATTACAGCTACTCGCTCAACCGCAAGGTGAAGAGGCTTGCCATTAAATCGGCGTTTTCCGCGAAGGCGCTTGCGAATGAAATCATCGTGGTCGACAATATCCAATTCGACGAATATAAGACAAAAGCGGTCATTGCAATGCTAAAGGCGCTCGGCGCCGAGAAAAAGGCGCTCATCGTAACGCCCGCCGCCGACCCCAAGGTCTACAGAAGCGCTAACAATATCCCCGGCGTAAAGACGGCCGCGGTAAACACCCTTAACGTATACGACGTGCTAAACTGCGACAAGTTCATCGTCGCGAAGGAAGCCGTCGAAAAGATTGTGGAGGTGTACGCATAATGAAGTCACCGCAAGACATTATCCTGCGCCCGGTCATCACGGAGCGCAGCATGACGGGCGTAACACAGCGCAAATACACTTTCAGCGTCGCCAAAGACGCAAATAAAATCGAAATCGGCAAAGCGGTCGAGGCTTTGTTCCCCGGCACCGAGGTCAAGGCCGTGAACACCATGAACGTGCGCGGGCAGCTTCGCCGCCAGGGACGCTACGTAGGGCGCACCGCAAGCTGGAAAAAGGCAATCGTCACGCTGACGGAAAAATCCAAGGGAATCGAATTCTTCGAGTCCATGCTGTAAAGGAGTGAAAATAGATGGCTATCAAAATTTATAAACCGACCACTCCTGCGCGCCGCCAGATGACCGTTACAAGCTACCTGAACCTTTCGAAGGTCGAGCCGGAACGCTCCCTGCTCGCGCCGCTGAAAAAGAACTCCGGGCGCAATAACCACGGCAGGATTACCGTCCGCCACCGCGGCGGCGGCAACAGGAGAAAATACCGCATCATCGATTTCAAACGCAACAAGACCGATATACCCGCAAAAGTCTTAACGCTTGAGTACGATCCCAATCGCAGCGCGCATATCTGCCTTTTGCAGTATGAGGACGGCGAGAAGCGCTACATCATCGCGCCCAACGGCTTAAGCGTGGGCGACACGGTGATTTCAGGGGCGGGCGCCGACATCAAGCCCGGCAACGCGCTGCCGCTTATAAACATCCCGACCGGTACGTTTATCCACAACGTGGAGCTCTACCCCGGCAAGGGCGCGCAGCTTGCGAGAAGCGCCGGAATCCAGGCGCAGCTCATGGCGAAGGAGGGCAAATACGCGCTCATCCGCCTGCCGTCCGGCGAGCTTCGCAATGTCCCGGTAAACTGCATGGCGACAATCGGACAAGTCGGCAACACCGACCATGAGAACATCTCCATCGGCAAAGCGGGCCGCAAGCGCCATATGGGCATCAGGCCCACGGTACGCGGCTCCGTCATGAACCCGTGCGACCACCCGCACGGCGGCGGCGAAGGCAGAAGCCCGATCGGCCGCCCCGGCCCGGTCACCCCGTGGGGCAAGCCGGCGCTCGGCTACAAAACCCGCAAAAAACACCACCGTTCGGATAAATTTATCGTTAAGCGCGCAGGCGCGAAGTAGAGCTGAAAGGAGGCATATTCAAATGGGAAGAAGCGTAAAAAAAGGACCATATGTGCTGTCTGTTCTGCTCAAGCGGGTTCAGGAGATGGATAACGCGAAGGAGAAAAAGGTAATCAAGACGTGGAGCCGCGCATCGACCATATTCCCGAATTTTGTCGGGCACACGTTTGCCGTGCATGACGGCAGGAAGCACGTCCCCGTTTATATTACCGAGGATATGGTAGGCCATAAGCTGGGCGAGTTCGCGCCCACAAGGACTTACAGGGGCCACGCGGGCTCCAAGAAAACCAAGTAGGCCGAAAGGAGTAAGACAAATGGAAGCAAGGGCTTATCTGAAATACGCCCGCATATCGCCGCGCAAGGTACAGATTGTTTTGGATTTAATCCGGAACAAGCCGGCGGATATGGCGACGGCGATTTTAAAGCACACGCCCAAAGCCGCGTCGGAACCGCTTGAGAAGCTCCTCAAATCGGCGATGGCAAACGCGGAGAACAACCACAGCATGGATAAAAACAACCTTTATGTAGCGGAATGTTTTGTCAGCCCCGGGCCGACGATGAAGAGAATCCGCCCCAGAGCTCAGGGGCGCGCGTTTCGAATCAGGAAGCGCAGCTCACATATCACAATGGTGCTCAAAGAGCGCGAAGAATAACCGGAAGAGGAGGTAAACTATGGGCCAAAAAGTAAATCCGCACGGGTTGCGTGTGGGCGTTATCAAAAACTGGGATTCCCGCTGGTTTGCTCGTGACGATGCTTTCGGCGACACGCTTGTTGAGGACCACAAAATCCGCAAGTTTCTAAAGAAAGCCCTGTACGACGCAGGTATCCCGAGAATTGAAATCGAGCGCGACGCCACAAAGGCAAGAATCCACATCCACTGCGCGAGGCCTGGCGTTGTCATCGGCAAGGGCGGCGCCGAAATCGAAAAGACCCGCAAGGCGTGCGATGCCATCATCAACAAAAACAGGCGGGAGAAGCTTGCCGTTTACGTGAACGTGGTGGAGGTCAAGCAAACCGACAAAAACGCGCAGCTTGTGTCTGAATCCATCGCTTCGCAGCTTGAAAACCGCGTGTCGTTCCGCCGCGCGATGAAGCAATCCATCGGACGCGCCATGCGTTTTGGCGCGAAAGGCATAAAGGTTCAGGTCTCGGGCCGTCTGGGCGGCGCCGAAATCGCGAGAACCGAGCATTACCACGAGGGGACGATTCCCCTGCAAACCCTGCGCGCCGACATCGACTACGGCTTCGCCGAAGCGAACACGCAATACGGTAAAATCGGCGTAAAGGTATGGATTTATGCCGGAGAGGTCTTGCATGAAACAAGGCGCGCTCCCCGTACCCCCCGGGAAGGAGGCAAACGATAAATGCTTCTGCCAAAGAGAGTGAAGTACCGCAGGGTACAGCGCGGGCGCATGAAGGGCAAAGCCACCCGCGGCAACACCGTAACGTACGGCGATTTCGGGCTTCAGGCGATGGAGCCGGCGTGGGTAACCTCCAACCAGATTGAGGCCGCGCGTATCGCCATGACGCGTTATATCAAGCGCGGCGGCCAGGTCTGGATCAAAATATTCCCCGACAAGCCCGTCACGCAAAAGCCCGCCGAAACGCGCATGGGTTCCGGTAAAGGCAGCCCCGAGTACTGGGTGGCCGTCGTAAAGCCGGGCCGCATCATGTTTGAAATCGGCGGCGTTCCCGAAGAGCTTGCAAAGGAAGCTATGCGCCTTGCCGCGCATAAGCTGCCAATCAAATGCAAGTTCGTAGCAAAAGAAAAAGCAGAGGAGGCGGCACAGTAATGAAGGCTTCTGAAATCAGAGAGCTCAGCGAAACCGAGCTCAACGATAAACTGCGCGACCTCAAGGCCGACCTTTTTAACCTTCGCTTCCAGCACGCGATAAACCAGCTTGAAAACCCCATGAGGCTCAACCTTGTCAAAAAAGACATCGCAAGGGTCAAGACCGTCTTAAAAGAGCTTCAGTCGGCTGGGACTGCCGCGGGAAGGAGGAGCTAAAAAATGCCGGACAAAAACCTGAATAGAAATCTTAGAAAGACAAGGGTAGGCAGCGTTGTCAGCGATAAAATGGATAAAACCGTTGTCGTCGCCATTGTGGACAGCGTAAGGCACCCCCTTTACAAGAAAATCATCAAGCGCACCATAAAGCTGAAGGCGCACGACGAAACAAACCAGTGCGGCGTGGGCGACAAGGTGGAGGTCATGGAGACGCGCCCGCTTTCCAAGGATAAGCGCTGGAGAGTTTCCAAAGTGATTGAAAAGGCGAAGTAGTCGTCTAATTTAAGCGCCCCGCGCAGGGGCAGCGGCTCGAAAGAGTCCCGGTAAATTAGAAAGGAGGAACGAAAGCTTATGATTCAAATGCAGACAAGGCTTAAGGTCGCCGACAACACCGGCGCCAAGGAGCTCATGTGCATCCGCGTGCTTGGCGGGTCAAGGCGGCGTTACGCGAACATCGGCGACGTTGTCGTGGCGACGGTCAAAAAGGCGGCCCCCGGCGGCAACGCGAAAAAAGGCGAGATTGTAAGGGCTGTAATCGTTCGTTCCGCCAAAGGTCTGAGACGCGACGACGGTACGTATATCCGTTTCGACGACAATGCGGCGGTTATTATCAAAGAGGACAAAAACCCCAGG
>Ga0099364_10007279_pt1 | contig 15850 bp, 11 predicted proteins | sample TergutTh196P3_FD_73070 | JGI IMG/M metagenome (GOLD analysis project Ga0099364, IMG submission 73070) | Microcerotermes parvus P3 segment gut microbial communities from Pointe-Noire, Republic of the Congo - Th196 P3 | ecosystem: Host-associated > Arthropoda: Insects > Digestive system > Gut ...
CGAGAGCGACGACCTGACGGTGGGGATTTTGATAAGGGACCGATTCGGGCAGGACATTTACGGGACGAACACGACGCACCAGAAAGTGCCCATCGCGACGAAACCCCAAAGCCGGTACCGTTGCGTTTTCACCGTGCCGATGAACATCGCGCCGGGAAAATACAACGTGACCGCAGCCCTGCACGTGGGAGAATCCCACCTGAAAACCTGCTATAACTGGCAGGACCACGTTACGGAATTCGTTGTGGCGGGAATAAAAGGCCCCTTTTTCGTTGGCATAGCAAAGCTGGAGTCGAGCATAGAGTGCAAGGAGGCGTGAGTGGCTATATTAGAGTTATTTTAACCTGTCGTTATATTCAGAAAAGTGAGGAATCTCAAATGTTAAGCAAGAAATTCCAGGATTGGATACCCGGCAGCATAAATGAAATCGCTTTAAGTATCGTAAACGAGGATGACGCAGCTTTGGCCAGATCGGAGATTAGATAATAATGACACCGGAAAGGTTAAAAAAACTGCTTTCGCAAGGAGAAAGCATCACGATCGAATTCAAAGAATGCAAAAATAAGATCAGCCCCTCTGTTTATGAAACCGTCTGCTCATTTGCCAATAGATATGGCGGCCATATAATCCTGGGCGTGAATAATAGAGGCAAGATACTGGGAGTTGATCCTTCCAGCGTCGCGGATATGCAGAAAGATTTCGTCAATACATTGAACAACCCGCAAAAGATATCCCCACCCATGTATCTGACGTTGGAGAAATATGAACTCAACGGTAAAACTATTTTGTACGTATACGTGCCAGCCAGTTCACAAGTTACATGGTGCGCAAACAGAATATTTGACCGAAATGAAGATGCAGACATTGACGTGTCCGCGACTGAAATGGCGGCCACTCTGATTCAATTCAAATCAAGCAAATACAGTGAACGCGAATTATTCCCGCTGGTAACGGAAAACGAATTGCGCCTTGATTTGATGCCTAAAATACGAAACAGCGCCGTATTGCGAAACCCGCGCCATCCGTGGGGAAGCATGGGCGACATGGAGATACTGAAAAGTTCGGGTTTATATGAAATAGATTGGAAAACCGGTAATTTCGGTTTCAACTTGGCTGCTATCCTGCTACTGGGAAAAGATGAAGTCATCCATTCGTGCGCGCCCGGTTATGTTACCGACGCGCTGGTAAGAATTGAAAACACCAATCGCTACGATGATCGCCTTTCTGTTCGCACCAACCTGATTGAGAGCTATGACATGCTGATTGACTATATTGAAAAGCGTACATTGAATCGGTTTTTCCTGATTGAGGGTCAAAATGTAAATGTTATGAGCCACATCGCCCGCGAACTTGTCAGCAATACCCTTTCCCATCGGGAGTATTCCAGGGCAGTTCCGGCCAGGATAGTGATTGAAAAAGGCCGGATTTATTGCGAAAATTGGAACAGAGCGCGGTTTCAGGGAGCGCTTGATCTCGCGGGATTTACTCCGGAGCCAAAGAATCCGCTGATTTCACAGTTTTTTGTTAATATAGGCTTGGCAGATGCATTGGGTTCTGGAATGCGCAACCTTTATTTCTATACTAATATTTATTCCGAAGGAAAAGCCAAACCGATTTTGACGGAAGGCGATTTATTCACAACAGAAATCCCAATCCAAGCCGCAGTTACCGGAGTAATTCAGAATGTCCCTATAAATGTCCCTATAAATGTCCCTATAAATGTCCCTATAAATAACACCAGTCTCCAAGTGCTTCAAATAATGACAGATGCCCCGGAGTCTTCACTGGATGATATTGCCGACAAAATAGGCAGGACGCGTAAAACTGCCCAAAGAGTTGTAGGGGATTTAAAGAAGAGAGGATGTGTCAAACGTGTTGGCTCTCGCAAGGTTGGGCACTGGGAGGTAACAGGCATCGCTGATAATTCATCACATACGAAGTACTAGATATGACAAAGCAAGGCTATTATCAATGGCTGCATTCGAAGGATAAACGATGTAAATATGCCGGTCTTTTGGCGATGATATTAAAGGTGTTGGCAGAGAATCGGGAGAACAAGGAGAATTACGGAGCAAGGAGAGTATTATTACGTCTAAAGCAACCGGAGTATAATTACCCTGGGAGCTATTCAACCGTATATCGAGTAATGAAGGCAAAACGATGTTTCATATTGATTATGTCTTCCAACGGTGTTTCAAAAATACGTCCTTGTGGGTCTATTTTTTTAGGCTTCATTTTGCAGGATTTCCTCCATATTTTTCCTTTTTCCTGCAATATTATAACTCTTTTATCTCTTATAATGCTTCATTATTACTACGCTTTTAGACTTTTTCAAGAACAACTATGATAACGCTCGAATGGAAAGCTTTTTTGTGACGCTAAAGAAAGAGAAGCTTTATAAGATAAAGACGGAATTGTTGCCGATGGGTTCGGTAAAGAGTATTATAGCAGTTTCACTCTATGTGTACCATCGTAATTATTGTGCATATCAAGATTTATAGATATATTATATAGTATACAATTCATGAAACTGCTATATTTTCAGATGGGTATTCACGTACTACAACCGTGAAAGGATTTATACGTCAAATAAACAAGGTTATCCAACGCCGGATGTATAAGGAAGGTATCCTGACAGCGGCGTAGGAGTAATAAAAAATGGTAATGGTTATTTATAGCGCCTCTCAAAATCATGCGCAAAGTTTAGGCACATAAAATACTGTAAAAACTAAATTTAGTATCGAAAAGTTTGTGCAGAAAAGAGCCAACGGCTCTAAAAAACCTTTTTGAAAATACTTTTTTCAAAAAACACCTATTTTAAGAGTAAACAACTATTGACATCTCCAAAATTAGTGAAGCTGGCGAGTATAAATGTGTCTCCATTCCATCCATAAAAATTCAATAACTAAGCGATTTTGCTAAGTACTCAACGGCTTTGCTATCTGACATTACGATAGTCTCAGCGTATCGTTTTACCATTTTTTTATATTCAATAGATTTGGAGATAAATTCCCGATACCCTTCAACACGTGTTGGCCAGTGCAAACGGGCCGCAAAATCGCGAGCATGCCTGGAAGTCGTTTTTCTTAGATCTTCGTTTGCTATCAGCCGCTCGATTTGTTTTTTCAGCGCTTCGGTATCTGACAAAGGAACCTTCAATACCGCGTTATCGTCTATCTCCGAAAAATATCCATTATCATACACTATGGTGGGAATACCGTGGGACAATAAATTCAAAATAACAGCGCTGCTTTCGCCTCTTGAAAAAGTTCTCAGCGAAAGCGCAAAATCGCTGATCTTGATATAATCAATGAAAAGTTTATCATTGACATATCCTGTGGTTCTCACGTCAATTCCGATTCGTGACGCTTTTGATAATAATGCCGTAAACCAGTCTTTATTTTCCTCAGCAAACGCGCCTACAAATATAAAAATCATATCATTTGCTAATGACAGCAGTTGACATAAAGTGTTTAATATGTCCTCTACGCCCTTAACTCTATGGATGCCCCCTAAGGCAGAGCAAATAAATTTATTTTCTTCAATATGCAGTTTTTTCCTCAATTGTTTTTTTTCAAGTTCAGTCGGCAAAATCGGAAAAGATGTTCCAAGTTCAGAAATGATTACAGGGCAGGAATGTGCGGGCGCTAATTTTTGAAGCATTGCTTGAGCATGTTTTGAATGTACAAATACGCCGTCAGACAAATTTAGCATATAATGCAGAAAGGCAGTTGTTCTTGCATCCGCATACTCTTCCGAATCAGCAGGAAACAACGCCTGTTGCCGCGCTAAAATATCAATCCGGTTATGATCAGTAATTCGCGACTCTAAAAAACCCGCGAGATAATTCATGGCAATTTCGTGCAAAACCATTGCGCCACCGTATTTTTCTATAAAAGGGAACATATACATGTGAAAAGGAGAATTTCCGATATGATACACACATTGGTCATAAGCGCCAACGTGGTATCTTGTTTCAAATTCCGCAGTGGATAAAATAGGGAAATTTACATTTAAACTATCGTCTTTGACGGGATAGTCACCATCTATCACCAGAGTGATATCGAAATCCTGCGTTAAATGAGGAAGCAAACCGGCGTTGCAGTTGGCTATACCAGTCTCTTGTGGTGGCAAAGGCGTGAACCAGGCTATTCTCGGACGTGAAACTATTTTTATTGCCATGCCGTGATTTTCTTTGCAAAAATCAGCATAATTAGCTTCAATCGCCGCGTAAGCTATTTGGGCTGAACGTTCCCACGTGAAATTTTCCATATGCCGATTTTGCCGGATTTGAAGCTCTTTCAGCCAATCGGGGTTGTTCAAAGCGTACTCCATCTTGTCTGCGATGGATTGGGGAGAACCTGCGTCAAAAAGTGCATCATCTGTGCCCAATACTTCCGGCTGACTTGAGTTATTACCGGCCAAAACCGGAGCTTTACAGGAGACAGCTTCCCAAATAGGTAATCCAAGCCCTTCATACAAAGATGGAAATACGAAAAGTTTCGCGTTCAGGTAGAGTTTTTTTAAGATATCGTCGGAAATGTAGCCGGTAAAAACAAAAGCATCTGACAATCTATTGACATGGGCACATCGTCTCACTGATAACTCAGACTCTTTTGATAAATCACATGCTACAACCAGTTGCAAGTTTCGGCGAACAGCAGGAGCAAGCATTGCAAACGCCTTGATCAAACCGCAGATATTTTTTCGGTAATCCTCTGCTCCTATGTATAATATATAGTCTCCTTTGATTCCAATGCTGGAAAAATCCGGGTTTTGGGAAACAAAGTTTGTATCCGAAAAAAATGGATCCACTCCTCCGGAGATATTCGTGACCTTGAAAGGAGATATTCCCAACAGCCCTACAGCGTCTTTTTTAGTATGTTCCGAAAGTGACAACAGGCAGTCACATGTCCGTATTAACTGCAATCTATGAAGATAATTTCTGGAGGCTTCCGGGTTGGGTAAATAAAACTCTCTGAAAATCATTGGGATAAAATCATAGATTACAGCTCCACACCAGATGTGATTGGGCAGTAATTTTTTTGATTCTGGTGTAAAGCTCGTATTCCCCGCCTCCATAGGGTCGGTAAAAATCACTCCTTCGTAATCTGCGACAATGTTTGAAAACTTGACTGTATTCATTTCCCGGTTTTTTCTTTTATCGGGGACATCCATCGGAAGATATTTTTCGGCTACAACCTGTGTTTGAGGAGATATAGCAAGAATTTCCTTCAACATCGGATCGTTTATTCCCGTAAGGGTAGTGTTCATGTGCAATGTCGCTTTGGTCAAATTTCCAAGTTTTGCCAAAGCTTTCAACAAACCGAAAGTATAACGCCCAATGCCTCGGGTTCTTGTTTCCGCTTGGCACGCCTGAAAGTCAATCAATAGTTTCATTAGTTTTTTCGCCCCTTTCTCGCCACAATTGCATAATTGTGATAATGGAATTGCATGTCGGATATAGAGCTTTGCAGAACCGCAATGGGGTACAAACGGAGAATGCCGGTATTTTCAAATCCGCACCATTGTGTTATAAAGGTCAGATAATCGACTGAAATCGGACGCAGGTGCGTTGGGTCGGTGAAAAACACATTAAAAGCCAACGGATGCGCGGGGTTGATGGTCTCTATTATCAACACCCCATTTTCAGTTAGTTTTTCTTTTGCCAGCGACAGCATTTCAATGTGGCATTCTTGAGGTATATGTTCAATGACCTGTAAAAGAGAAATTCCGCTTAAGAGCCCCTTATATGTTTTCAAGAACTCTATTGCTTCGGCGTGGTGAACTACCAGCCCTCTTTCCCGGCATCGCTCGACCTCGGTCTCGTTGATGTCGATCCCCAATGTTTTTATGTTATATCCCTGCATAAAACTCATAAATTCGCCCGCACCGCAGCCGATGTCCAAAAACGGGTGTTTAGTTCTGCTTGAAGGCAAATATGGGAGGTACGATTCATAGTGACGCCGTAGTGTCTCTTCGTGCCCATCACCCCATAGCTCGCTGAAATAGGTGTAGAATTTTTGTTCCCTTTCAGCAATTGTCGTAGGCGCTTTTTCCCCGACTCGTTTCTCCGCGCGTTTCAAATAAGGCTCGGACTCAATGTAAGTTGAAAATGGTAAATCAGGTGGCAAGAGAGTTTTTTTAACATTGCTCAGTGCTTCTTCAAATATTTGCTGCAAAGAAGATAGTCTGCTTTCTTGGGCGTTTTCCTGATCGAGTATTTTCTGGGACTGCAACTTTTGTGTGGTATTGGCATAAGCGATTTGATTCTGCAATAAAATCTCCAATTTCCTGATTCTTTTCTGCTGTTCAGCCAATTGCGCTTCCTGCTCCTGCTGATGTGCAATCGCAACGCAGGATTTACCTCTTGTTGCGGATAAAGAAAATAAAGAAGCGATATACCGCGCAATTTTCCCCGGAAATTTTTGAGAACCAAGTAAGCGCCCCAGCCAACGCAGGGTAAACTCATGCTTAACGGGTTCCGCAACGCGCCGTCCTTCAGGTGAAAAGCGAAGCGCGGATAAGAGGCTTATTGGAGGAAAACCTTGCAGTAGTTTTTCGTAGTAAGAATTTTCCCCTTCCAGCTCAGGCAAACGATGCAAAATGCGCACATAAGCGTGGCGTATCAATTCTCTGCCGTTCATTGACAGCAACTTTTTGATAGGCAATGCTTTAGGAAAGATATTTTTTTCTTCTCTCGGTTGCGCCACAGATTGAAGTACTTTCATGAAAATTTCCGGAATATTATCCTCATTCGCTTCAAGCATCTTCGCAGCACTCTGTTCTATTGCCTGATTTCTCATTCTAAGCAACTCAACCTCCACTCTTCGTTCGAAAGCGTATTTTTTTAGTATTGGAGCGAGTTTTTTTCTGGCGGTGTGGTCCGCTAACTCAATTTTCTCTAATAATTCCTCCGCGCTCTCTTTCCACGTCGCCCATTTGAACCCGCTGTCGGGCATTATTTCTTTTGGGATGCCGCTTTGTTCCATGCGCTCCACCCATTTGATAAGCGTCATGGGGTCATGCGGGTCGAGATAACCTATCCGGTCTCCCGCAACTTCATGAAAAACGGGAATATCACTTGCAATGACAGGCGTTCCGCAATGGAGAGCCTCAATTATCGGCAACCCAAAACCCTCCTCGAAAGAGGGATACAATACGCATTTTGCTTTTCGATATGCCCATTGAACGTCTTTATCATTTACGCCCTCAAGCCAAAATAAATTACTGTTCAACATCGGATGTGACCTGATGCGCTTAACTACTTCCTCTATCATCCAACCTTCTTTACCAATAAAGCATAATTTTATTTCCGGAAAGCCTTTCCATATCTGATCGAAAGCGTCGAGCAGCATGGTATGGTTTTTTCTAGGTTCTATCGTGGATACTATCAGGTATGTACTGTTGCCATTAAACGCTCTCAGCAAAGCGTCTCTTGAGGGAACATATTCGCCGTCATACGTTGAGATATTCGCACCGAGGTGAAATGAAAACGCGATGTCATCATTGATCTCTCGACTTGGATATAACTTTGCCGCTTCACGTTTCAGTGATTCTTTAGTGGCATTGGAATTACAGGTGAAAAAGTCCGCGTATTTGGCTGTTTCCAATACCCATTCGGAAAATATATCTTTATTTATACCACACACACTGGAATGGGTTATTGGGATTAAATCATGATACATTGCTCCAGTTGTAACGCCATATTTTTTCAAAGGCGAGAGCCGTTCGAGAATTCTTTTGTCCCATGTGGAATCCAAGACGAAATATATATCGCCTGCTTTAAAATAAATCGGTTCTCCTTTATGTGAAAACGGAGCGTCATTTGGCATGGGAATTTCGGTTAATTTGTAAAATACACCATCATCAAGCAAAGCAGCCGGGCAAATATCATTACGGCGCATCATCGTTTCTCTTGTAATTGAGCGCGTAACGCGCTGAAGCCCGGCATTATCAGAAGGAACTTTGTATATATAAGAACAGTCAAGATAAATCATAAAAAATTCTGCTCCTTTATTTTAACGATAATAAAAGCTATAATAAATTATAGTAATCCGTATACCAAGCTAAGGTTTGCCTCAATCCTTCATCAAGCGGGACTATGGGTTCATGCCCGGTGAGTTTATATAACTTCCGAGTGTCAGGGCATCTGCGCGAAACGCTTCCGGAACGGGAGGGCATAATAATGTGCTGTGTGTCGAGGCTACCAATATCGGTCATTTTTTTAGCAAGCTCAGTGATTTTGATTTCTTCTAAGCTGTTACCAATATGAATTACATGTCCGTTGCATTGCTCTCTTTCCATTACCGCTCTCGTTGCCGCTACCGCATCCGTTATGTAACAAAACGCCCGTGTATCGTCGCCTCCAAACACATCAAACGGGGTTTGTTTATCATATACTCTCCGGCAAAACTCCGGAATCACATGCTCAAACCCCATTCTCGGCCCATATATATTATGATAACGCACAATTGAGAACGGAACCTTTCTACTGCGCAAATAATTGATAGTCAGCAACTCACCGATTAATTTACTGCCGCCATATGAATAACGCTCGTTAAATACATCGTCCACACACAGAGGCACGTCTTCCCTGGTCGGCACAAGCTCAATCTCACCATTCGGGAAAGCGCGGATAGTTCCGGCATATGCTTCTGACGACGATGTGAATAAAAACTTGCCGCATCGTTCCGGATTTGCCCACTCCAAAAGATGTAAAAGAGACAGTATATTTATACGCAAAACTTCCTGCGGTTTCTCATAGAAATACTTTGTTCCGTTCAGCGCCGCTAAATGATATATTTCATCGTAGTATTCATCCAGCTGCGCGTAATAATCTGCTGCCGTCATATCTGCCTGTATATATCTGACATTTTTTCTGTCGATAAAAGATTGAAATTCTCCGTCTGATACTCCTCTGCTCAGATTATCAATCAGCGTGATTTTAACCGATTCTTCAGAAAATGACTTGGCCAAATGGAACCCAATAAAACCGGCGGCACCCGTTATCAAGATGTTTTTCACTAAATAATTCCCCCATTCCCAAGCACGTTCCATACATCGGCAACTATTTTAGAATCAAGCTTCAGCCCTCTATATACGCTATGCGGAGTTGCAATTATAATAATATCGCTTTTATCAAGAACCTCTTCAAGTGGCAGAAGCCGTTTATCATCAACATAGGGGTCAGTGCATAGCGTGTGCCGCGCTTGAATTTGCAGAATTTTTTTGAGCTTGTATGAAAGTGATTCACGAGCATCGTCGCAATCGGCTTTAAATGCCATACCAAGTATACCTGCGGTCATTTTTGACAAATCATATTTTTCTTTCAGTTTTTTTATTATGTAATTCGGAAGCCCTTCATTTATCAGCATCGCCAGATGTCCCATGTAAAAATCATCATGGTTAAACGCGCCAAGCTGCATAGAATCCTTAAACAGGCACGGGCCCGCCGCCAGACCCGGGCGGGGGAAATCCTTTGCGCGGTCATAGTTGTGTGTCATTGCATGATGAATCTTATAAAAATCAAGCCCATAGTTATTTGCTATCATGTAAAACTGATTAGCGGCGGCAAATTTTATATAACGCCAAGCATTATTGAATAGCTTTGTCAGCTCTGCTTCCATGGGTGATACTTTAACAATATCGCTTGTTAATACACTGAATAAGTTCTTCGCGGCAGAAAGCCCTTCCTCAGAAAATGAGGATATTATCTGCGGGAGAGATTCAAGCTCCGTCATAGCCTTGCCCTCAACGATACGTTCGGGACAGAAAGCTACATGGATATTTTTACCTCGATCCGCGAACCAAGCCCTTATTCTTTCGCTGATTCCAGGGTATACAGTACTTCGAAGGATAAGAGTCTGCTCGTCTCTGAAATAATCGAAATATTGGTCAACAAGCTTCTTCATCAACCCAAAATTTGGATTCAGGTGTTCATCAACCGGTGTGCCGATCACACAAATTACGACCCGTGATTCAGTTATACATTTAGGATCAGTAGTCACGGTCAGATTACCGTTTTCTAAGCCCTTCCTAAGTAATGGCTCGATACCTTCTTCAATGAACGGTATTCTTCCCGACTGCACTATTTTTACCGACGCTTTATTTATATCCAGCGTACATACTTTCTTGCCCTTGTTCGCAAGGATAACTCCAAGCGGCAGCCCTATGTGACCGCAGCCTCCTATGATACATACGTCATATAACACTGATGCACTCTTCTTTCGATATAATTTAAGTCATTGCTTGAAAAACAAAAATAAAAATCTCTTGCTAAGTTGCAGTATAGCATTTATTATTTTTACATTCAATTTTTTTACATCCATTTACTCACGTTCCTTTCTGGCAGTCGCGTTGGCTGTTTCGTTCTTTGAAAGAGCGTCGCTTTACAATTGGGAGGACGCCGCATGCAAGTACCTCTCTATTATGGGGAATTTTTTGTAGCCCAAGTTCGTGAAAGGTACATACCCCAATCTCCAATGCAAAAAAAATAAAAACCTCGCTGTACTGGAGATTGACATCTCCATAGAGTTTTTTTGTACCCGCTTTTCAGGAATATTTTGGAAGAGTTTTCGTGGATAAAATTTTTTCTGCAAGGTTTATGTTTATTTTTAAGATCATTTTCAAAAAATATTCAACCAAATTCAATTTAAGACTTTTTCAGGCTCGACTAAGTACTGTTCAAAACCTATTCTCTCTTATAGTCGTCATCGACGCGGCTGATATCGTCTTCACCAACATATTCACCTATCTGCACTTCTATTATTTCAAGCGGTAAACGGCCCGGATTTTCCAGCTGGTGAAGCCAGCCCTTAGGCACGAATACGCTCTCCCCCTCGTGAACAAGTTTTTCACGCGCCGCATCCCTGTTCCCCTGGTCATATATCACGACGCGCGCCGTGCCCTGAACGACTATCCAATGTTCCGAACGGTGAAGATGATATTGTAACGACAAGCGGCTTCCCGGCGATACCGTTATGTGCTTTATCTTGTGGCGCCCGCCCTTCGACAGAATGGAATACGTCCCCCACGGGCGCGCGCTCACAGGGGCCTCCGCCACCTCGTCGCGGTGGGTTTTAGACAAATGGCTGACGATGCCGCGTAGCTTCTGTGCCACACCCCGCGGTGAGATAAAGAGCGCATCAGGCGTGTCCACCACTATCATTGAGTCCAGATCAACCCCACATATCAGCCGTTCGCCGCCTATAACAAGGCTGTCATTCCCCCCGTCAAGAAACACGTTGCCCGTCACCGCGTTACGCGAGCTATCCAGAGTGGAATTCTCGTACACCGCGTCCCACGAGCCGACATCCGACCATCCAGCGTCGAGGGGAACACAGGCTATATTGCGGACTTTTTCCATCACCGCATAGTCTATGGATTCCTTCGGAGACGCGAGAAAATACCTTTCTCGGTCTTCGGGCGTAACTTCAAATATATGCGCCCCATCGGGGAAATATTCCCGGTATGCAGTCACTATGTCGCCGATTCTGAAGCAGAATATTCCTCCGTTCCAAAAATATTTTCCGGATTCAATATAAACCTTTGCGGTCGCCTCGTCCGGTTTCTCAACGAACGAGTCCACGGACAACCATTTCCCGCCCTCTTTAGTCTTCATGTAGCCAAATCCGGTCTCCGGCCCCGTGGGCTTTATCCCGAACGTCGCTATGTCGCCGGTTGAAGTTGCCTCAACAGCCAAATTGACCGCTTCCGTAAACGCCCCTTCGTTCGCTATGACATGATCGCTAGGGAAGACAAGCACTATATCGTCATCATTTGCCCCGCCATCTCTCAGCGCGGCCACGCCAAGCGCAATAGCGGGAGCAGTGTTGCGCGCCTCTGGCTCCTCTATCACAAAACTGCCGTCAAACCCCATGCCGGATAACTGATGATTCACCAACGGCTTCCATTTGCCGGAAGCTATCACCCGGATATGTCCCGCATCGGTCAGCTTCATCACGCGGTCCATAGTCTGCTGAAGCAGCGTGCGCCCAGAGCCGCAAACCGGCAGAAACTGCTTCGGCAATTCTTCCCTCGACAGCGGCCACAGCCTAGTACCGCTCCCCCCCGCAAGTATCAGAACATACATGTCCATCTTTTTATCCTCCAAAATTTATCTGTCTTCCTCAAATTAGCATACTTAATTAAATAAGTAAGTCAATAATTATTTCCCTACTTTCGTCAATTTTCAATCGACCATTTATGGACCTTTCACGGACTGGGGCTACAAAAAAATCCCCATAATAGAGAGGTACTTGCGGGCGGAATCCTCCCAATTGTAAAGCGACGCTCTTTCGAGGCATTTTTCCGCCGCCTTTGCCCTGTCGGGCGGAGCGGTCAGTAAGGTTTCCAAACGTTCAGCTATTGCCTTGGCGTTTGATTCGACATACATCGCCGCGTCCCCCAGCACCTCCCTGTGCGTCGGGATATCTGAGGCCAGCACAGGCGAGCCGCACGCCATTGCTTCAACCGGAGGCAGCCCGAAGCCTTCGTACAATGATACGTACGCGGTAAACTTGGCCAAGTTGTAATAGTACGGCAGATCGCGATTCAGAACATCCGTCCGCAGACACACGGAGTCCTTTCCTTTGTGTATTTTCTCCATTATGTGCTCATTTTCCCAACCGGCGTTCGATATCAGAATGAGTTTATGCGCGTTCGTTATTCTTGATGGTAAGCTCAGCCATGCGTCGAGCAGGGCTGTCAAATTTTTTCTCGGTTCCAGCGAGCCAACACAGAGCACATAATTTTCCGGCAGGCCTGCCCGTTTTCGAAATGCCTCCAGGATATCCTTCGGAAGAGGGCGGAAAAGTTCATGATCCACGCCGTTGTAGACGGACAGCACCCGGCCTTCACGCACCCGCAGCCTTTCAATAACCTCGTGGCGTATAGTATCGGATACCGTTACGACCACATCAGCTTTTTTTACTCCGGGCAAAAAATGCGCGTTGAAAAAAACCAGCCGTTCCCACGGATGCCACTGCGGGTACAACATGCAGGACAGGTCGTGGATTGTCAGCAATCTGTATTTTGCTTCAAGCGCTTCGAGCATCATATGGTTTGGTTCCCAGTAGAGCAAGGGATTGTTTTCCTTACGGCGAAAAGCGGCGAAGGCGCCTAAAGCCATTCGCGCGGCGCGTTTCAGTATATAATTCGAGCGCACTGCGGAAAGCGCAGATTTTAAAATCTTACCCTTGAGATTTACACGCTCTTCCTCCTGCGCCTCAAATTTCAATAAACTATTAGAATAATAACCATAGTAATAAAGCGGAGACCAGATTCCGTCATGATGAAAAATGCGCCTGCAGAGTTCGTATACCACCCTCCCCACTCCAGAAAGCGGAGGGAATAACGATAGCCCGTTCACTAAACATGTGTATTTGGAGTTCATTTCGCGCCAAATCCTATCAATATTGTTTTTATTGTCTTGAGGACGATCAAAATATCAAGTAAAAGCGAGGCGTGCTTGACATAGTAGAGGTCATAGCTCAATTTGATTTTGTTTTCGCTGGTTACGGACGCGTAGCCGTAATTCACCTGCGCCCAGCCGGTTATACCGGGTAAAATTGAGTAACGGTACGGATAGAATGGGATTTTTTTCGTGTATAGTTGCGTCAGTTCGGGGGTTTCTGGCCTTGGCCCTATAAAGCTCATCTCTCCTTTAAGGATATTCCATATCTGCGGCAGTTCGTCCATCCGGTATTTTCGCAGCAGGCGCCCTATCGCCGTTATCTCCCCGGCGCCGGTCATGCTCCTGAACTTGACCATGCGAAACGGTGCGCCGTTTTTACCGATTCGCTCCTGGACAAAAAAAATCGGCTGGCCGGAGGAAAAGAGTATGGCGAGGGAAACAATGCCAATGCACAAAAGCGAGGGGATCGCAAAGACAGCCAGCATCGCCCAGTCGCAAAGATATTTAAGGTAAAAATATACTCTTTTGGGATGTATGAACACGCCCGGCCCATCCACCATGTATTGAAGCGGAAGGCGCCCGGCAAAAAATTCATATACTGTTCCGGGGTGCGCCACGGGCACACCATGAATCATCATGTTGGTTATATACCGCGCCCACTCCTGCGGCAACGGGTGATCCTGACGCGGAGAAATCACCAGGATGTCAAATTCTTCGCGGGAATCCGGGGAGCTGATTTCGACGAAATTGTCTCGCCATTCGTCTCTTAGTTCTTGAATGGCCGAGCCATGCGTGAAGCCATATCGTATTTGGTTTACTGAAAAAAACAAACGCTGCCCGGCGTATAGCCAAAAGAACGAAACAGTGAACGCGACTGCCAGAAAGGAACGTGAGTAATATGACCGGAGCGTGAAAATCAGTATAATTAAAAATACAAAACTTGATGACACGCCTAAAAAAACGCTGGGCATCCGGCTGCATAGAGGCGTGGATACAATTCGCCCCGCGATTGCGAGCGCCGCAGCGTAAGTGCAAAGAATTCCCACCAAAAAGAACCATTTATCCGCCGGAGCCGGAAGCGTTCCGGCCTCAGGCAGCCAAAAATATGCGGTATCCCAACAGAAAAAAGAACCGACTTCGCAGATAATCACCGCACCGGCCACGTACCATAAATATTGAGCCAATCGGCTCTGCGTATTACTTAACAACTTATTATCCAATCAAAACCCTTCTCCTTCAGACAGGCAAAGCCTTTACCCGGAGTGTCGCAGCCTTCGGCGGCCAGATCGTGATCCGTCATTATATAAACAAGCTCCTCGAAGCTGACGCGCGGGGACCAGCCAAGGCATCTTTTCGCCTTGGAGTTGTCGGCTTGTATTATGCTTACCTCAGCGGGCCTGAAGAACTTTGGGTCTATCTCGACATATTTTTGCCAATCAAGCCCGGCGTACTCAAAAGAGTGCGTTAAAAAATCTTTCACCGAATGATTCCGCCCTGTTCCGACAACATAATCGCCTGCGTTGCCCTGCTGCAACATCAGCCACATGCATTCCACGTAATCCGGGGCAAATCCCCAATCCTTTCTGCTGTCCAAATTACCCATGCTCAATTTACTCTGACGCCCAGCAATTATTCCGGCGATCGCTTTGGTTATCTTTCTCGTCACGAAATCTTCGCCGCGCCTCGGAGATTCGTGGTTAAAGAGGATCCCGCTGCTGGCGTGCAGACCATGAGCTTCCCTGTAATTCACCGTCGCCCAATGGCCGTACAGTTTCGAGACCGCGTAGGGGCTACGCGGGTGAAATGTGGAACTTTCGGACTGTGGCGGAGAGGTAGAGCCGAAAATATCCGCGCTTGACGCCTGAAAAAACCGGCACGATTTATCGGTTTTGCGGATCGCCTCAAGAAGCCGCGTTACCGCAAGCCCGGAAACATCGCTGGTGAGTTCCGGCAGTTCAAAACTCTTGCCGACGTGGCTTTGGCCTCCTAGATTATACAGCTCGTCCGGTCGGACGCTTTGGACTATCTCCAAAATATCCGCCGAACTGCCGAGATCTCCGTAATGGAGAAAAAAACGCTTGCCCATGATTTTTTCGTTACCACAAAGGAGCTCTATGCGCGGCGCGTCAGCCGGGGCCGAACGCCGTATGATTCCATGCACTTCATAACCTTTATGTAAAAGAAACTCAGCCAGGTACGATCCATCCTGACCCGTTATTCCGGTTAAAAGAGCTTTTTTACCCATAAAAACACCTCCATTTAATTTCTCATCATCTTTGTGAGCACCGGCCCCTTTTCAAAAGCGGTACCCCGAAGGGGGAACCCGCATTTTTCAGTTCGAAATTTTAAGTGGATCAATACTCTATGTTTATAGCGGTTTGCATAATTATGAATAATATCCACAGTGCTTAAACCATCCTTGGGCATCTTGGG
>Ga0099364_10007280_pt1 | contig 15850 bp, 12 predicted proteins | sample TergutTh196P3_FD_73070 | JGI IMG/M metagenome (GOLD analysis project Ga0099364, IMG submission 73070) | Microcerotermes parvus P3 segment gut microbial communities from Pointe-Noire, Republic of the Congo - Th196 P3 | ecosystem: Host-associated > Arthropoda: Insects > Digestive system > Gut ...
CGCAAAGTCGAGTTTTGTCGCGGCCCTGGCTTCCCAGCCAACGCTGAATGCCGGTGCCTGCGCAAACACCATCCCCCCTGCTACTGCAAGGATTAATAATAAAATTAGAGCTTTCTTCATGTAAGAAAGCACATTTTTTATTCGCAAGCTGGTTGAAACAGGCAGATGTCAATTATCTCTATTGCCCTCTTTGCTTCTTTAAGGAGTCTCTGTTCCCCCCTTTTGTTTTTATGGTTATAGATTTCACTGACTTTTTTATTCACGCTGTGACCCATAAATAATTCTTCGATGTCTCCTAAATTATAGCTGTTAAGCATGGTTTTATAGAAATGCCGGCCTGAGTAAAATGTGATATTCTGGGCAGACAAATATTCAAGGTCAATACCCAATACAGAACCCAGATAATCACCGGCTTTCTTGGCTGTTCTGTAAAAACGCTGGTTTTGATTTTTTATAAAAAGGAAATCATTCTCATTCAAACAATGTTCGTCTATCCAGCAGTCAAGGGCTTCCTTTATTTTGGGATGAAGCGGTACTTTCCTGATACCGCTTGATGTTTTGCTTTGTTCGATATTAAGAAAATCAATATCAGAAAAATCAGGCCCAGAGCCGCTGCCTTCGGAATTATTCTGAATTGTTCTTTTATGAATATCCCTGACTTTAAGGCTGCTTATTTCGCTGTTTCTAAGGCCTGCCGTATAAATCAGGCCGCATAATAAATATGATTTTTTGTCAGCCCATATATTGGCAAAAATTCCTTTAAGCTCATCCATGGAATAACAGCCCCGGATTTTATTATTCAGGCTTCTTAACGGTACAATATCCTTTATTAAATTGCTTCCCGTAATTCCAGTCATGTAAATATGGCTGAATATGGCCTTGATACCGCTTATCTGCCTGTTTATTGACTGGGGCAGGATTTTTTTTTCCAAAAGCAGATAATTCTGGAACCTGTTAATTAAAACAGCGTTTATTTCCCTAAGATTCCTTACCTTGTTTATGCGCAAAAATGGTATAAAGGTATTCATTATGAATCCGTTCAAAATTTTCCGGCTGTTTTCGTTCAACTTTCTGCCTCTTACCTCATCAATTACAAGGTAGGAACTGTCTTTTTCGTAGTATTTCTGTAAAATCGCATACAGAGTTTTGTCTTTTTTTCTCATAAATAACTCCTCAAAAGTAATTATTCGACATATAATAAATGCAGAATTTTGGTTAATTATTTGATTTACGGAGGAATATTATGAAAAAATATGTTTTGGCGCTGGATCAGGGGACCACAAGTTCAAGGGCAATTCTCTTTGACCGGGATCAGAACATGATAGGCGCTGAACAGAAAGAATTTACCCAGTTTTACCCAAAGGAAGGCTGGGTTGAGCATGACCCCATGGAAATATACTCTTCCCAATACTCTGTCATGATGGAACTTTTGACCAGGCTTGCGGTTGACCCCAATGACATAGCCGCTATCGGAATAACGAATCAGCGTGAAACAACAATAGTCTGGGACAAGGCAAGCGGACAGCCTTTATACAATGCTATTGTCTGGCAATGCCGCCGCACCTCGGATATTATCGACAGCCTTGTCAAAGACGGACTAAAGGAGCATATAAAAAAGACAAGCGGCCTTGTGCCCGACGCATATTTCTCCGGAACCAAAATAAAATGGATACTGGATAATATCGAAGGGTTAAGGGACAGGGCCAAAAAAGGCGAGGTGCTTTTCGGCACTGTGGATACCTGGCTGATCTGGAAACTTACAAACGGCGCTGTTCACGCAACGGATTATACAAATGCCAGCCGCACCATGATTTTTGACATTCATAAACTTGAATGGGACCAAACCCTTCTTAAAGCCCTGGATATACCAGGAGAAATGCTGCCGCAGATTTTTCCTTCCAGCCATGTATTCGGCACAACAAATATCCAGGGCTGTGATATACCTTTGGCAGGTGCGGCAGGCGATCAGCAGGCCGCGCTTTTTGGGCAGTGCTGTTTTGAAAAAGGCGAGGCGAAAAACACCTACGGCACCGGCTGCTTTTTGCTGATGAATACCGGAGACACTCCCTGCGAAAGCCGGAACGGGCTTATTACTACCATTGCCGCAGGCACAGGCAGCAAACCCGAATACGCGCTCGAAGGCAGTGTCTTTGCAGCCGGCGCTGTTGTCCAATGGCTGCGAGACGAGATGCGCTTTATACCGGAAAGCGCGGATTCAGAATACTTTGCGCAAAAAGTGCCTGACTCCGGAGGCGTTTATCTGGTACCGGCCTTTACCGGCCTTGGCGCGCCTTATTGGGACATGTACGCCCGCGGCTGTATTATCGGCATAACGCGCGGAACCAGGCGGGAGCATATTATCAGGGCATCGCTGGAAGCAATTGCCTTTCAGAGCCTTGATCTGATAAAGGCCATGGAAAAAGACATTGGAACAAGCCTTAAGGAACTTAAAGTTGACGGCGGCGCAAGCATGAATAAATTCCTTATGCAGTTTCAGGCGGATATAATGGGAGGAAAGATACTGCGGCCTGTGGTTTGGGAGACCACAGCCCTTGGCGCGGCATGCCTTGCGGGACTTGCCGTGGGATTCTGGCTTGATAAAACAGAGTTCAAATCCAAATGGAAGTGCGCAGCTGTTTTTGACCCGGCCATGGACAATACGCAAAAGACAGAGTTAATTGAAGGCTGGCACAAGGCAGTGGACCGCAGCCGAAACTGGCAAAGCCCAAGCTGACCGGGCCGCGCAAGAAAAGGCGCGGCGCCAAACCAGGCCGCCCAGGTTATCGTGTCAGGACTTCTTCCCTGTCTGCAAGCGTAATATTAAGCGTAAGTGGCCTGCCTCCCCTGACTATTTCCACATTGACAATCTCGCCGGGTCTTGAACTTTCAAGGGATGCGTACAGGTCTGCCAGGGTATTGGTTTTAATCCCGTTAACCGATGTGATAATATCCCCGCCAACATAGATTATGCTGCGGCCGTACTGGACAGGGTCATTGCCCTGCTGCAGGCCTGCTCTTTCCGCAAGACCGCCTCTCCGTGTGCGGGAAACCAAAAGCCCGCTGTCTACAGGCAGATTGGCATAACGTACCAGAGCCGGAAAGAGCTGTACCACCGTAGCGTCAATCCAGCCCCTGCGCACCCTGCCAAACTCAAGTATTTCCGCAACAACCCTTTTGGCTGTATTGATTGGTACGGCAAAACCAATGCCCACAGACCCGCCCGAAGGAGAGTAGATCATTGTATTCATGCCTATCATGCGGCCGTTGGCATCAAGCAGGGGCCCGCCGGAATTGCCCGGGTTAATCGAAGCGTCTGTCTGGATCATGTCCCTGATAATGCGGTTATTCGATATTTGAATGGGGCGGCCAAGTCCTGAAACAATGCCCACCGTAAGGGTTCGCTCCAGCGCAAAGGGATTGCCTATTGCCAGCACTTTCTGCCCGACCCTTAAATTGTCAGAGCTGCCAAACGGAATTACCCGCAGTTCCATGCCAGGCGGCGGATCAAATTTCAGTACGGCAATGTCATTCTCCGGGTCTGTGCCTATTAAGGTTCCTTCAAACTGGCTGCCGTCCGCAAGGTTAATAAACACTTTGGTCGCATTTGCTATAACATGGTTATTGGTTAATACAAAGCCCCTTGTATCAAAGATAGTACCGGAACCAGCGCCCCCCTCCTGCGGTACAGGTTCCAAAAACCAGTTAATTGCGACAGTCTCGGTAGTAATATTCACTACACCCTGGTTTAACTGTTCATAGATGCGGATATTTTCACGCTCGCTTTCACTATACGGAAGAAGATCCGGCGTATTTACATTAATAGGTAAAAACGGAACATTCTGATGAAATTCAGCATTAAAATCATATGAATTAAAGCCGTCAGGACTTGCGCTTGTCTCTGCGCTTGTCTCTATCTGAAGGCTGTTGGTTTGTGGATTTGCCTGCGGGAATCTGAACAGGCCCAACCCAACTGCCAGCATCATAATTATCAATCCCGTAAGAAATGAATATAGGATTACATGGCTCCTGTTATATATTCTCATGGCTCGTTCTCCTCGTTATTTCTTGCCTTATTATAAAGGATTTTTCAATAATATATAAGATATTGTCGATACTGATATTGGGAATGAATAAACTTTTTGCTTTTTTATGTGTTTTTGTTATTTTCTCTGTTTCTATTTCGGCACAACAGTCCTTTATGGATAGGCCAAGCCGCAGAATTGAAGATGATTCATCATTAAGGTTTGCCCTGATGGATTCCTGGTTAAAGGAAGTGCCTTCAAGGGTTCTAAACAGGAGGGCCGAACTCCATACCCTGCAGGGCGGTTCAAGAATTCAGGTGCGTACCACTACAGGCAACGGCGAATTCGGCATTGTTCTTGCAAGGGAATTACAGGGACCCCTGGCTGCCATTGCAGGCAATTCTTTTCCGGGCTGGGCCCAGGGTTCATGGATACTTACCCGCCGCATTTCTGACGGCGCGCCCATAAGGATAAGGATTTTCCTTAGAAGCGATCCCAATATGTATGTGCAGTTTACTCCCTTTACAGGTGATAAAAGCCAGATGGATGTGGTTTTGTATAATGCCTATGTGGTAAGGTCATTGCCCATACCCGTGGCTTTTGAAAGGCTTCTGGCGCTCCCTGTTGAAGAAGCCCTGGCGCTTGCGGGCGCAAGGTTTCCAAGGCAATACTTTGATCCCGAGCCCGATATGTACCTGGATACAAGGGCATTTATCGAAGCTGTCAGGTCAAGGCTGCCTCAACTGCAATATACAGATGACGGCGCGATTGATGAAAACGGCCGCTATGTTTACATCGAAACATTGGCAATGCAGGAAGACCCGGCTGGTCTTAACTGTTCAGGTTTTGCCAAATGGATAGTTGACGGTATTCTTAAACCGCATACACGGGAACTTCTTCCAATAACACCCCTTAAATTGCCTTTTAATGAGCGCAATTCCTCATTTACCGAGCCCTGGGAAGAAATCAGGGATCCTTATTTTGGGCTTGACTGGATACGCAACCTTGGTTCCAGAGCAGGTACTGTACTCAGGTCCCCGGCTTTTTCTGTTCTAGAGGAGTTTGAAGTCCGTGCGCGGCCTTTTTCCCAGATTATATTCCGGCAGAACGGAAGCAGCTCTGTACGTCATTATCCGGGATTTCTGCCTGATATAGGCTATGGATTTGAAGGACTTTATCCCCTGCTCTATACCCTGGCAATAAACGAACCCGGCCGAATTTATCTTGCGGCAGTTAATAATGAAGTCGGCGCGCCTGTAACTGCGGAAAACCAAAGAGGGCTTCCCAGAATGCGCCAGTATTACCATATTGCGGTGCTGGTCCCTTATTTTAATGAATACGGAGACTTTCGGGTTACTGTTTTTGAAAGCGCCGCGGAAACATCATTTACCGGTTTTATAAACCGTTACCCCAATCAATTTGTAAATCTGGTACGCATACCCATAGACGGCCGTTTCAGCCACGACTAATCAGCCGCGATTAACGTGATTAAATAGAAGCTAACCAAGGTTTTTATGGATTCCAGTATCCATAAGCCTTATTATTGGATAGACTACTTACATGAATTATAAAGCAGTGGCCTTTGATCTGGACGGTACTCTTTATCCAAATCACCGGCTTTATTTCAGGCTTATACCCTTTTTTTTCAAAAATAGCAAATTCCTCTTGGCTTTTGGAAAAGCACGCGACAGGCTGCGCCAAAAAAATAAAATCGAAGATAAAATCGAAAATAAAGTCCATGAATCCGCTTTATTTTACAGGGTTCAGGCCCAATATATGTCAGAGATTCTGAAAAAGGATTCGCCCAATTCAGATAATTTAGATTCAGATAATTTATATTATATAGAAGAAATTGAAAAAAAAACAGAAAAAATGATTTACCGTGGATGGGAGCTTCTTTTCAAAAAAATCAAGCCGTTCCCTCATATCAGGGAAACGCTTGATTCCATGCGCGAAAAAGGAATAAAACTGGCGCTTTTATCGGATTTTCCGCCCAAAGCCAAGCTGGAATATCTGGGCATCGATAATATTTGGGACCTGGAGCTCTGTTCAGAGGTCATTGGCCGGCTTAAGCCCGATTCCCTGCCTTTCCAGGCATTGTGCAAGGCCCTTGATTTACCACCGGCCGAGGTACTTTATGTGGGAAATAGTTTTCCTTATGATGTAATTGGCGCCAAAAAAGCCGGACTAAAAACAGCCTGGATCAAGCCGAAAATAACATATTTTCTCCCGGATAAAAAACGGGAAAGCCAGGCTGATTTTGTGTTTTTTGACTATCGCCAATTACATAAATTTGTGTTAAGCTGATTTTGATATGGGATTTTTTACCATAGGGAATCTTTTAACCCTGGGCATAGTCATACTTGTACTCTTTCTTTACCGTTCATTGGATAAACGCAGCCGTATCCTTGACAAGATTCGCAGGCATGCGGATAAACAAAAAGGCGATCTTTCTGCCTATGTGGAAGAACTGGAAACAGCGATAAAGAATCTGGGTATTGAGCTAAAGGTTGAACAGGAAGCAGCCAAAGAGCTGATGAACCGCATTCACGCAAGCAATGAGAAATTGGCAGAAAAGGCAGCGGCAACCGATCGCATTGACCAGCGTCTTGACATTTATGATTCTTCCCTTGATGAACTTATACGCATGACCGACAGGGTCCAGGAAAACCTTAACCGGATCAGGGATGAGTCGGTTTTTGTTGACGGCGTTTACAAGCGGATTACAGAAGCAAAGTCGGGCCTTGAAAGCATTGAAAACAGTCTTGGAAGCCTTGAAGTACGTTTTAGGCAGGAAAATTATGAATCCCTTAAATCAAGCGCCGAAGAAGTTCTTGCCGAAGTAAAATCAACAGTATCTGACTTAAGTTCACAGGCGGATACCATAGAACGCAAGGTGGAAGACCACAGGGAAGCTGTTGACAAGATAGAAAAACATCGTGAAAAAACCCTTGCTCATGATATGGAAATAGTCAGCAAAACCCTTAAAACAGCGGTTGAACAAGCTGCCACAAGGGCGGACAGGATGGAAGAAGCTGCGCTTGTAAAACTTAAGGAGCAGGCCAGGGACAGAATTGAAAAAATCAAAACAGCGGAAGAAGAAAAGATACGTTCCTACCAGGAAAGCGCCAGAAACCGGGTTTCGGAAATTCAAAATTTTATCAAGACGCTCCGCGAAGACTGGAGAACAGAACGCCAGGAATGGGAGACAAAAGACAAGGCGCTTAAAGAGGAGTGCAGGATTGAAGAAAAAACGTTCAGGGATGAATGTAAAAACAATATTCAGGAATTGAAAGCCCTTAAAGAAGAAACAACAAATAAAATATCAAATGACATAAATGCCCTTGAAAAACATCTTGAAGATTTACAGATAAACGTTGTAAATACCATTTCCACCCAGGAAACCCTTTTGGTAAAGGCTGCCGAAGACATGAAAGAGAAAGCCCTGGGAGCTGCTGCCCTGGAACTGGAAGAATACCGCAAAGGCTGGAAAACAGAACGCCAGGAATGGGAGGCAAAAGACAAAGCGCTTAAAGAGGAGTGCAGGACTGAAGAAAAAGCATTCAGGGATGAATGTAAAAATAATATTCAGGAATTGAGAGCCCTTAAAGAAGAAACAACAAATAAATTTTCAAATGACATAAGCGTTCTTGAAAAACGTCTGGAAGATTTACAGCTAAATGTTGTAAATACCATTTCCACCCAGGAAGACCTTCTGTCCAGGGCTGCCGAAGACATGAAAGAGAAAGCCCTGGAATCAACTGCCCTGGAACTGGAAGAATACCGCAGAGACTGGAAAGCAGAACGTCAGGAATGGGAGGCAAAAGACAAAGCGTTTAAGGAAGAATGCAGGACCGGGGAAAAAGCGTTCAGGGAGAAGTACGAAAACGATATCAAGGAATTGAGTGTCCTTAAAGAAGCAGCCGTAAATAAAATTTCAGACGACATAAGCGCCTTTGAAAAACGCCTTGAAGACTTAAAGGCAAACATTGTAAATACCATTTCCACCCAGGAAGACCTTCTGTCCAGGGCCGCCGAAGACATGAAGCAAAAAGCCCTGGAAGTAACCGCATCCAAACTGGAAGAATACCGCGAAGCCCAGAATACCGAGTTCCAGATGCTTGAATCCCTTGCAGAAGAAAGCCGTAAACTGGATACCGAGCTCCGCCTCTATATGCAGGAAACCGTTGCGCGGGTCAAAGACGACTTTTCCGCATTTACAAATGAGTCTTCCGGTGATATGGAAAAAGCAGCCGCGCAATTCAACGCTTCTTTGGAAACTTTCAAGACAGGAATGGCGGAAATTGAGAATGAGCTTTCAACGCTTAGGTCTGCGGCTTACGATAATACTTCAGAAAAACTGGATGAATTTGAAAAAGACTTTTATTCGGAACTGGAAAAACGCGGGGCAGAGATGGCTCTGCAGGTTTCTGCATGGCAGGAAAATCTGGATACACGGCTTAAGGAAACAGACGAAGATCAGGCAGAAAAACGGCAGGCGCTCGAACAGAAAATGTCCGATGAAATACGAAAGGAACTTGATGACCGCAATGCAAAAATCATGTCTCTGCTTGATAAACTAAAAACAGATACGGGGGTTTTTGAAGAAAGCATACGCGATCAAATGAACGCTGCGGATATTTCCATGGCCTCTTACAGGGAAGAACTGGATCGCAGCCTGGAAGACTCTAGGAAAGAAGCGTTAACCGCAATCAAAGCGGAAATATCAAGCCTTAATTTATCCGCGCTTGAAACCGTAAAACTTAACCAGCGGGAACTGGAAGCTAAGTTTAGGGAAATAAGCGAACACACAGAAAACCGCTTTAGGGAAATTCAGCAGATTCTTGAAAAATCGCGGCAGCAGATAAGTGAACAGGATATTCGCATTGCATCGGCAAGGGAAGCCATGGATGATATTCACCGCGAAGCCGAAACCCGGCGGGACGAGATTATCCTGCGCACTAATGAACAGGCAAAAACCCTTGAAACCGGCATCGAAGAGGCTGAACGGCAGATTAAGGATTTCTTTGAACAGGCAAAACTTATTGACGAGGCCGGCGCGCTCAAATCCGAGATGGAACGGCAGATCGAAGACCTTAGAACCGATATTGACAGGCTTGATCAGCGCAGGATGGAAGCGGCCCAGCTTGAAAACCAGTTTGTAAAAATCCGCCGCCTTGAAGATGAAGTAAACGCCAGGATGGCACGCTTCCTTTCGGAAAAACACAGAATCGAACAAATGGATATTGAATTCAATAAACTGCTTAATACATCCAAGGCAGTGGACGAAAAACTAAGGGAAGTGTCCGGTTCGGATGATCTGCTCCAGCATGTTCAGGTTCAGATTAGAAAAATAAACGAATCCCTTGCCTCTATAGAAGAAAAATACCAGCGCATAGAAAAGAAAAATCAGGTGCTTGAAACAACCAATGACGGCATTGACAGGAATTTTAAGGAGCTCCAGGAATCGGAAAAAACCCTTGGCAGCATTAAAACCGATCTTGAACACATTACAAATGATATTGATTATCTGCGAAATTCAATAGAAAATCTTGCGGGACAAAGCGAGAAAGCCAGGGAAACCGCAGAGCAAATGGTTAACCTGGACACAAGCCTTTCTGAAATTGATGAACGCATACAATCCATGCAGACAGCGCGCGAATGGATAGCCCGCGCGGAAACCAGACTTGAAGAAGTGAACCGCGAGATTTTGGAAAATCTTAAGCTCCTTGGCGCTGTCCAGCGGGACAAGAAGGGAAAACCAATCCCAAGCGAAGAAGGCGCGCCTTCAATAAGCACAAGGGAAAACGTAATCAAACTGGCTCAAAAAGGCTGGCGAAAAGACGAGATTGCAAAAACCCTTAAACTTTCCATAAGCGAAGTTGAACTGATCCTCGAAATCGCCCCGCGGGATTAACCGGGACTAAGGCCTTTTTTCCAGCAAACATATAACAAGGGCTTCAACTGCCTCGCCTTTGCCAATGGCATCAAGGCCTTCATTGGTTTTGCCTTTGACAAAAACAGATTCGTGTTCGATGCCAAGGCCGGCTGCAAGGGCTTTGCGGATTTGGTCCCTGTAAGGAAGGATTTTTGGTTCTTCGCAGCTTACTACGGCGTCAAGGTTTACGATACTAAAGCCTTTGGCCTTGACTTTTTCAAATGCAAGCGCCAATAACTCCATGGAATTCGCGTCTTTCCATTTGCTTTCGTTTGGAGGAAAAAATTCACCTATGTCTCCAAGACCACAAGCGCCCAAAAGCGCGTCAATTACCGCATGTGCCAGAACATCCCCGTCAGAATGTCCGGCCTCGCCTTTTTGGAAAGGAATTTCCACTCCGGCAAGCAGAAAAGGCCGGCCCTTAACCAGCCTGTGTATATCTTTTCCCAGTCCAATCCTTAACATGGCTTTGTCCTTACCTTAAATCTTCCGGAAATGTAATTTTCCGGTTTTCCGGATCCCCGGGAATTACCGCCACTTTCCCGATGAACTCCCCCCAAACTTCGGCATCGTCCGTGTATTCGCCCGCCGTGGATTTTTTCTGCGCAGCCATTTTATCTATAGCCATCTTGTGCGCTTTAAGTATACCCAAAAAATCAAAAGCCTGGGGAGTCTGGGCAAGTCCCAGCCGGCTGCGTTTTAAGTGGCGGCTGATAAATCCGCTGCTCTGGAAGTTTGCGTTGTGCGCCGGGTCAGGTTCGGTAAAATCCATCTCTTTTGGGGTTTCACTTACAGGCAAATATGGAATTACAGCCTTGTGCAGGATTACGGCGTCAATTATTCTTTCGATTAATTCGATCTTTATCCAGGGTCTAGCTCCGTCGTGGATTAAAGCAAAGGCGGGCTGTTCCACGGGCTGATTTTTTTCAAGCCGGCAAAGCGCATTGTATGCCGAAGCCTGACGGGACGCGCCGCCTTGGACAAAAACAATTTCTTTTTCTGCCGGCAAATTGCCGGGCAAAGAAGCGCGGGCCATTTTCTCATGGCCTTTAGGTATAACAATAATTATCTGGCTTATTCGTTTACAGGCAGCAAAAGCCCGCGCAGCAGAACCCAGAACCGTTAAGGAACCAGAGCCGGACAAAATCCGGTATTCCTTTTTGACACCGCCCGGCGATTTGCCGTCCGGCAAATTACCGTCCGGCAGACTGACGGCCATTCTTTTTGATGAGCCAGCGGCAACTATAATGGCTGCGATATTGGGATTATTCGGATTCAAGGCGTTCGAAGATCATGCTCTCAACTTCATCCTTTGGCTTGCGCAGGGAAAAAGCAATTTCATCTTCCAGCAGTTTAAGGGCAGAATCGTATAGCTTCCGTTCAAGAATGGGCAGTTCCTTTACCTTGCTTCTGTGGTAAAGGGATCGGACTATGGTTGCTATGTCCGTAATGCTTCCCTTCTTTAGAAGATCCAAATTCATCTGGTAGCGGAGTTTCCAGTCCGAAGGAATTGGTTCATAGTCTTCTGATATAAGGTCAAGGGCTCTTAAGGCCTCGTCTCTGCTGACTATTGCCCTGATTCCAAGTTCTTCGGCCTTGCTGACAGGAACCATTATGTTCATGTCCGATACTTCCAGATATATCATATAATAAGGGATATGTTTATCCTTAAAGAGTTTTTCTTCTATGGATAATATGGTTCCAACACCCTGGCTGGGATAAACAACTTTCTGTTCAACCTGGAAAGACTTTGCTCTGCTCATTAAAAATCAGTCTACCACAGAAATTGATGCCATTGCCACCCCCGGCAAAGGCCGTAAACTCCTGAAAGCCATGTATTTGAAAGGATGAATATCCAGCACATTGGGATACCAGCCTTCAATTTCGTCCGTGTCAATTATATTAATTGCAGGGCTGTATGAAACAGGCAGCACTGTTCCGCGGGAAAGGAGCAGCGTTTCGGCTTCCGCAAGCGTTTCCCAGCGCCTTGTGCCTTCTTCTGTCATGGACCTTTCCATCAACGCTTCGTATTCATCATCATCGTGGAGGGCGTCATTCAGGTTTGAATCCCTGCGCCACATCTGCAGGAAGGTATACGGATCGGCAAAGTCCCCAATCCAGGTTGTATATGCGACATTGTAGTCGTCCATTTTTAATGTCTGGAAATAACTGTTATAGGAAACCACATCAATTTCTACCGGAATGCCGAGTTTTTCAAACCATGCAGAAGCCATAAGATGACTGATTCTTTCCGCTTCCCTGGACGGAGTAATGCGGATTACCAGAGTTGGAAGCCCTGCCCCGCGCGGGAAACCCGCTTCTTCCAGAAGCGAGAGCGCTTCTTCCACATCAGCAAATTCCACCCCGTCAAGTTCCGGATAACCTTGGATGGGGAAAACAAGGGTTTTTGCAGGCAGATAATGCCCTTCCCGAATTTCGTCCCAGGGCAATACAAGCGAAAGGGCCCGCCGGATTCTGTGATCATCCCAGGGCGGGAGAGAACGTATATAGTAATAATGGGTGGCAAACATTGCGTTTACCATGATTCCGCTTCTGTCCCTTAAGGCGTCAAAATTTACGTCACCCGCAATCCAGCGCGCGGTTCCGGAATTCCATAAAGCCGCCGCGTCATCGCCGTTTTCCGTAAACATAACTGTTATACGATTAAGGGCTGTCTGCTGTTCATCCCAGTAATTATCATTCTTTACAAGGACTATTTTATCTTCATCCATTTCCGTGATAAAGAAGGGGCCGTTTGAAACAGGGGGCGCTTTTGACCAGTCATTATTATCGAGCATTGAATGATGAATCGGGCTGAATGAATGATGACAGAGCATGCTTGGGAAAAAAGCAGCCGGATGGTTAAGGCGTACTATCAGGGTGCGGTCATTCGGAGCGGAAACCCCGACTGTGTCCGGATCGCTTGTAATGCCAAGCCTGTAATCCCTTGCCCCTTCGATGATGTCAAAGAGTGAAGAATAAGGCGAATCATCGCCAGCTTCCAGAAGCGAAAGCCAGGACGCGCGAAAATCCTCCGCCCTTAGCGGGTCGCCGTTCCAGAATCTTGCGCTGCTTCTGATTGTAAAAGTCCATTGTCTTCTGTTATCTGATACTTCCCAGCGGCTTGCGGCAGCGGGGATCGGCTCCATTGTGGAAGGATGATACGAAAACAGCCCTTCGTAAATCGCTGTAAAAATCTGGGCTTCGCTTGCAAAATAAGATTTGCGAAAGTCAAGCTCAAAATCAAATTTGGAAAAAACCATTGTAAGCTCGTCCCGTACAGAAGCGCGCGGCCTGGTCTCTGCATAATCGGGTTCATCATTTCCTGTAAGAAAAAAGAAAGAGGTAATTATCAATATTATAATAATAAAACGAAGCTTCATAATAAAAAAAACTCCCAATAATCGTAAATCGAAAGGAACCCAAAGGGTTCCCCTAGGCTTCGGGTTTTACCCCAAGTTTTTTAAGCTGTTCTTCTTCTTCTTTTTGCGCGCTGTATTCGTGGCGTTTGGCATTTGCGCGTATAAAAGTATTTTTAATGGTTGCCAGTTCCGGTTTTATGCCTTTAACTTTATCCCGATCTTCCCGATCCACCTCTGTCTTAAAATACTCGTCCAGCGCTCCAAGAAGTTTATGCAGGTTTTGAAGTTCACGTATGTTTTTTTCCAAAAAAGAAATAAGCTGCTCATCCTGGAGGGCTTCCAGTTTTGTAAAACCCGCACCCTTTGTGCTCATGGAACCAAGTATTTTGATTTTTCTTGACAGCTCATTCTTAAAATTGGAGATATTTACTTTTTCATGGATGCTTACATTCTTGACCGGGTCCATGTATTCCAACTCGTAAATCACCGCATCAGGTTCTTTATTGAGCATTTGATGTATTATTTTTTTTATTTTTTGAAAAACACTTTGTTTCCGGCTGTCTAAAACAGACTGGTTAAATTCGATTTTCGCCAGAATATCCGACAAAAACTGACCTGAACTGCCCAGACTCTGAATGCCTTCAAGCAAAATGGTCTTAAAGTCAACTTTGGGCTTTACAATTTTGGGCTTTTCTTCCTTGACCTTAAAAGATGCAAGTATTTTTTCCTTTAATGCCTTGCCTTCTTCCGTATAATCTTCCTTGATTACTTCTTCCGCCAGGTCCGGATAGAAAGGCTGTCCCAAATTGGCCTGGGAAAATTTCTTTTTTACCTGGAGAAGCTGGGCAGCTTCGGCATCAGACATATTGCTGAAAATAGATTCCCTTAGTTCCAGTTTATACAGCTCGCGGCGATAATCAACAAGAGTTTTCAAATATCCCATTATGGGATTAAATTGCTTGGACAGGTTTGCAAGGGATTCTGAAATTACGCTCATGGTCAGGTTATCAACGCCGTGTTTTACCTGAACAGTCATTTCCGCAACAATTTTTGTGTTTGGCAGCTCCGAATCCGGCGTTAAATGAACCCAGTCAATATATTTGACCAGACTTGCAATCCTTTTTAACCTGTCAAGAGTAAGAAAATCCGGGCTGAACTGGTAGAAGTTAACAAGAAAATCCATCTGTGTATCGTAATTTGACAGACGCAGGCTTATTTGATCCAGTTTCTTGGCTTCGTTAAAAGGACCGGTCTCCGGCACTTGCAGCTCGCCGATTTTAACTTCCTGTTTATACGGATCTTCGTGAATCAGCTTCTTTTTAAGATATAGGTTGTAAAGAGAGGCAAATCCGGTCTGGTATGACCGTAAGGCTTCTTTTAATTTGGGCAATTCTGACCTTTCAAACCAATCAGCGCGCGCATTTAGAGCCTGGGATATGGTGTTAATATATTCAGTATTTTCAGCCATTTTTATCAACTATTATGCATTTATTATCGGTTAAAATCAATGCACAACAGCAAATTATGCTGCAAGACTGCCAAAGATGAAGCGCTTTTTACGCTAAAACCGTGTATATAATATGAAAAAGTTATATTTTCTTTGTTTATTACTCTTGGCCGCATGCAGCCAGGGGCCTATTCGATCCGGCTATGTGCCGGAACTCCCCGCGCTTCCCCCTGCATGGCAGGAAATCCTCGGCGCCCCGCACTGGCGCCTGGAATGGGTAAACCAGGAAGGGAACTGGGCGTCCTGGGAAGGAAAAACCGGATTTCCCGGGCTTTTCCTGATGCAGGAATGGACTTCACCGGTTCTGGCCTGGCCATATTGGCCGGAAAAAGACCTGCATCCGGAGCAGATGCAGCCTGCCGGGGCTCTTTTCCCCTGGGATGTTTCCGGGAACAGGTTGGTTTTAAGCTGGAAAGCCGGCGTTGACGCGTTTTTCTGGCGCGAACTTAGCCTTAACAGCGAAGCTCAAACATCAGGCAGCACGCCACGGGTTCCATGGTATTTTGACTGGCCCAGATTCAGGGAACTGATGGAAAGCGAAAATATTACCCTGGAAGTCCGGCAAAATCCCTGGCTGGCTGACTGGAAATATATCGCTTTTAGAACCGTGCAATCAGGTTTTGATCGCAGGCGCATAAAGGCGCAAGCCGGAACAACGCTTACCATTTTTTGTCCGGAAAATATTCCGCAGGGCCTTTGGGCCGGTAACAGTCCTTTTGTGCTTCCGGTTTATCTAAGCCCCGGCGAAGCTCTTGTAATCACGGCGCATGAAGCGCCGGAAACCTGGGTTTCGGAAACCGGCTTTTTGCGTGTTTCCAAAGGAACGCGGCTTTTTAAGCCCTGGGACAAGGAAAACTAAGAATTTACCCACGGATTCCACGAATTTGCACGGATGAAGAAGGTAGAAGGTAAAAAAAAGCATTTTTGCCCTTGACAATTTGACCTGAAAAGGGCAGAATATAACCATGAGACAGGAAACTGCCTATTGGCTTGAAACACAACCGAAACCGCGTGTGAATTC
>Ga0099364_10007281_pt1 | contig 15850 bp, 8 predicted proteins | sample TergutTh196P3_FD_73070 | JGI IMG/M metagenome (GOLD analysis project Ga0099364, IMG submission 73070) | Microcerotermes parvus P3 segment gut microbial communities from Pointe-Noire, Republic of the Congo - Th196 P3 | ecosystem: Host-associated > Arthropoda: Insects > Digestive system > Gut ...
TTATGGCGTCAGCCGGAAGAAGATTTTAACACCAACTCCACGTTGGTTGTTATGCCCGGCGAGGAGGCTATCTTTATCAAAGGCGGCACGATAGAACAGACCTTTGAAAACGGCACGTATAAACTCTCGACGGAAAATTATCCGTTTATCAGTCGTTTGCGCAACGCTTTTACGGGCGGCGTAAGTACTTTCAACTGTGTGGTTTACTTTGTTCGGAAAGCGCACAGTATGGAAATTCTATGGGGTACGGATTCGCCCATTCAGGTGCGCGACAAATTTTTGGGAATTGCCACAAAATTGAAAGCACGGGGCGCGTACAAAATACAGTTGGGCAATCCGTCAGTATTTCTCGAAAAGTTAGTTGGAGCCAATGTTCCATCTCAAACGCAGGACGACCTGAATCTGTTTTTCAGGAATGAATTTCAGAGTAAAATCAAGTCGTGTATTGCGAGAGCCGCCAACGAAACGATGCAGGAACTTCTTGGTATTGACGCCCGTTTAGACGAGTTTTCCGATTCCATAAGTCCTTTCATAGAGGAAATGTTGGTTGATTACGGACTGAAACTCGTAAAATTCACGGTTGCCGCCGTTGATATTGACGATGATGCGTTAAGGCGTCGTTATGATGAAATCGGTATGGACGCCATCGCAAAAATGCGAAATGCGCAAGCCGACAAGTCTGTAATGGGTATTTTGGGCGAAGATTGGGGTCGCCAGCAAGCCGCAACAATTTTGGGCAACCTGTCGAATAACCCGGGCGCAGGCGGCGTTGCTGCCGCAGGAGCAGGATTGGGAATGGGTATGGCAGCCGGAGGCGTTTTTGGCGGAATGGCGCAACAGTTATTCAACCCCATGCAGCAACAGCCCATACAGCAACCGACTGGCGCCCCTACGCCAAACGACCTGCCAACCGACCCGGTAGCGAAAATCAAACAACTAAAAGAGATGCTCGATTTGGGCGCAATTTCTCAAGCCGAGTTTGACCTCAAAAAACAGGAAATTTTAAGTCGAATTTAAACACATTATAATAATATGAAACGAGTTAATATCTTATGGCTTACGTTGAATTCGTTATTTTTGATTGTATTCAACCTTTTGTTTTTTATGCTTTGCGATGTGGGCAATGCCAATAGTTCCGTTTGGATTTCCTACGGTTTTATTCACGTTGCCTATTTTGCGTTATTGGCTACGCCTTTATTTGTGCGCAAAAGCGTTGTCGAAACTGATTATCGCCGACCGCTTTATACCGTTACAACCGCGTGGTTTTTGGCGGCGTTGCTTGTCGGCGTTGTGCTCATCGTGATTGCACCCGATACGGTTAAAGTTACCATTATCATACACGTAGTATTGACGGCAATATTTCTTGCTTTGGCGCTCGTAAATTTGATTGTCAACGAACATACGGCAGACAGCGTCGAGCGGCGTGAAGCGGAATTGCAGTATGTCAAAGAATCATCTGCAAAACTACAGTCTGTTTTGCAACAGATAACCGACCGCGCCACTGCCAAAAAAGTAGAACGTGTTTACGATTTGATTCACAGCAGTCCGTCAAGGTCAAACGCAGCAGTTCGCTCATTGGAACAGCAGATAATCAATGAAATAGAACTACTTGCGGCACAAAACGAAACAGAACAGATTGTTTCATCGGCAGACAAAATATACCGCCTTGCAGACGAACGCAACAGACAATTAAAAACCAATAAATAATTTTCAATTTTCAATTCTCAATTTTCAATTAACATGGCATATCAAGTAGTAGATTTGAACTGTCCGGGCTGTGGTGGCGGCGTTTCCACAAGCCAGAAAGAATGTATATTTTGCGGTCGTCCGATAGTTATAACATCGTTCAACGACATACGGTCGTTTTCGCCGTTAGACCTGAACAAATACGCCAACAGTTATCGTAAGTCATTGGCAGACAATCCCGATAACGATGCGTTAAACATGTCGGTTGCGATGTGTTATCTAAAGTTGAAACTTTACGACAAGGCATTGCCCGCGTTTGAGAAAGCGATAGAAGACAATTTCGACAATTCCGAAACATTTTACTATGCGTCAATCAGTTTGCTGAAAGGGAAAAAAGCGTTTGTTTGTCCCCGTAAAGATATTGACAGGATTGTTGAATATCTAAATGCTGCCATAATGATAGAGCCTCGCGGCATTTACCATTACTTTTTGGCATATATCAAACACGATTATTTTGAACGAAAGTATCTCAACATCGCGCCAAACTGGGAAGAAACCTTTCAAACTGCTATTCAGAGCGGACTACCGTCGGCAGACGTTACTCAACTTTTTGAAGCGTTGCAGGTTGAAATGCCGGAGTGTTTGAGTGTGTGACCCATACATAGGATTTTGAAAAATTTATATGCGTTTGCCTTGGCTAAAGACGAATTAAATTGTTTTTTTAAAAAAAAAGTTGTTTCTTTGCGCCAAAATTTTATCAGACGTGAGTTGGACAAAAATTTAGGAAATTAAAAATTAGTAATTTAAAAAGTAATAAAACATGAAGAAATCATTTTTTTGTCTTTGTTTGGCGGTAGCGCTGATTGGCTGCAATCGCTCAAAAAACCAAGTTATTGAGTGGCGGAATGACCGCACGGGAATATACAACGAGAAAGGGCTTTTACAGTCATGGCAGCCCGACGGACCTGAAATGATCTGGTATTTTGATGGATTAGGATTCGGTTACTCGTCCGTTGCCATAGCAAATAATAAAATTTACACAACAGGAAAGGACGATGAAGGTATTGGTTTTCTTTTCGTATTCGATATGAGCGGCAACCTGCTTCAAAAAAAGACTTACGGAACTGAATGGGACAGGAATTTTCCCGGCTCGCGTACCACGCCCGTTGTTAATGATGGAAAAATATACATCGTTTCGGGAACGGGCTATATAACCTGTTTCGACGAAAAAACGCTAAACGTTGATTGGCAGTTTAGTTTTTTGGAAAGATTTGGCTCTCGAAACGTAAGATGGGGATTGAACGAAACGCCGCTTATTGTAGGCAATAAATTGTTGCTGACGCCCGGAGGCAACGAAAATAATTTAGTAGCCCTGAACAAAAAAGATGGCTCGCTGATATGGAGTTCGCCCGGAAAAGGCGGCTTGTCTGCATATTGCTCGCCTCTGTATATTAACGTTCCCGGCATTGTACCGCAGGCTGTTACAGTGACATACGATCATATTGTTGGTATAGACATGGAAACAGGCGAAATAATTTGGGCGTATCCTTATAAAGAAAGAAACTCTGTACACCCGAATACTCCGCTATTTCACGACAATACATTGTTTGTTCAGGCTTCCGACATTGGCTCTGTTATGCTACGTTTCACAGACGGCGGCAGAAACGTTGAAAAGATGTGGGAAGAAAAAAAACTTGACCCGATAACAGGTCATTCAATAATTGTAGGCGACTATATTTATACTTCGGGATATTCAAGAGGCGGGAACAATTATTGGTATTGCGCCAACCGTCATACCGGCGAAATAATGTTTCAAGACAATTCTATTGCAGTAGGAGCGGTTATTTATGCCGATGGCTTATTATACTGCTACACCGAAGGCGGCGAAATGGCGTTGGTAAAGCCCGATCCGACAAGATTTAATATTATAAGCAGGTTTTATGTAAGGCGAGGAACCGAACAGCACTGGGCGCACCCCGTTATTCACAATGGAATACTTTATGTGCGACATGGCAACAGTTTAATGGCTTATAAAATAAAGAATTAATGATAAAAATAAAAAATATGCTTTCGTATCTGCTTTGGGCAGTTATTTTTATCCTCGTTGGCTGCAATCAAAATTCGGTCAATTTACAATGGCGGAACGACCGTACAGGTATATACAACGAAACAGGGCTTTTAAAATCGTGGCACAGAGATGGTCCCGAACTACTCTGGCATTACGATGAATTGGGAGACGGTTTCTCGTCCGTTGTCGTATCAAAAGATAAATTTTACGTTGCAGGAATGATAGACGATAAGGGTTATCTTCATGTGTTTGACGCAAAAGGAAACCTGTTGAACAAGATAATGTACGGCGATGAGTGGACTGTAAATTACAACGGCACAAGAGGCTCGCCAACAATAGACAATGGAAAAATATACATTATCAGCGGTATCGGAGATTTGATTTGTTTTGATGAAAATACTTTGAACGTGCTGTGGAAGAAGAATATATTTTCTGAATTTGAGTCAAATAACATAAGATGGGGTATTACCGAATCGCCGCTAATTATTGACGAAAAGTTGATTGTTACGCCGGGCGGCGAGAGGCACAATGTTGTAGCGCTCAACAAGAATACCGGCGAACTTATTTGGAGCAGTCCGGGCGTTGGAGAAGCATCTGCCTATTGTTCGCCGCTATACGTTGGCGATCAGGAAACGCCATTGATATTGACAAAGACAGAGTATCATATTATAGGTTTGGAGGCTGCCACAGGAAAATTATTATGGTCGTTTGAAAGCCGAAATAGAAACCAAATACATTCAAATACACCTGTTTACGCTGATAATATGATTTTGTTTTCGAGCGTGGACAAGGGCAGCGTTATGGTGCAATTATCCGAAGGCGGTCGTAAAGCCGAAATAGTATGGGAAAACCCCGAATGGGACAATATGATGGGCGGAATGATAAAGATAGGCGATTATGTTTACGGCTCGTGTTCGGGATATAAAAACAGACTGTGGTATTGCCTGAACTGGAATACGGGCGAAGTAATGTATCAGGAGCGGGGACTTGAAACGCCCGGAGTAATTATATATGCCGATGGCATGTTCTACTGCTATTCCGACAGAGGCGACATGGCGTTAGTTACGCCTAACCCGGGAAGATTCGAGATAGTTAGCCGGTTTAGGATCGAAAAAGGTACGGGGCAGCACTGGACGCACCCCATAATTTATAACGGAGTACTGTACGTTCGACGCGGCAACAGTTTAATGGCATATAAGATAAAAAATTAACGGTTTCATTGCAGATCTCATAATTGTAAGAAAATTTTTTTAATACAAAATAAATGTGTTATTTTGTCGCCGAAAAAAAATTATAATTATGTCCAACAAAAAACTTTTTTTATTAGACGCATACGCCTTGATATATCGTGCGTATTATGCGTTAATTCGTAATCCCATGTACAATTCGTCGGGATTTAACACTTCTACTATTTTCGGTTTCACCAATACGCTTGAAGAGATTATTAACAAGGAAAAACCAACGCATTTAGCGGTAGTTTTCGATCCGCCGTCGCCAACTTTTCGCCATGAATTGTACCCTCAATACAAGGCAACGCGACAGGAAACGCCCGAAGAAATAATCAAGTCCACGCCGCGCATCAAGGAAATAATCGAGGCTTACAGAATACCCATCATTCAACACAATCGTTATGAAGCCGATGATATTATCGGAACGTTAGCGTTGCTTGCTTCGGAAGCAGGATACGATGTATATATGATGACGCCCGACAAGGATTACGCTCAATTGGTTGATGACCGTGTTTTTATGTATAAACCTGCGCGTTCGGGAACAGGAGCCGAAATATTGGATAAGGCAAAAGTTTGTGAACGATTTGGAATAAAATATCCGAAACAGTTCATCGAACTGCTTGCTATTATGGGCGATAAGTCCGATAATATTCCCGGCGTTAAGGGTATAGGCGAAAGCGGCGCAACAAAATTGATAGCCGAGTTTGATACGGTAGAAAATCTTTTGGAAAATGTAGAAAAAGTGAAGGGCGCTAACAAGGACAAAATTATTGCCAACAAGGATAATTTATTGTTGTCGAAGAAATTAGTAACAATTTGCACTAACGTACCTGTTTTGTTTTCGGAAAGCGATTGCGCTTTGAAAACGCCCAATACTGCAAAACTCATGGAGTTATTCAAAGAGTTCAATTTCCGCACGTTTCTTGCCCGTTTGGGCGTTGCCGACCGACCTGCCGCTCCGCCGACAACACAACAGTTAAGCCTTTTTGACGCGCCTAACGAAAATACGGTAGCGCAGCCCGAAGAAGTAATGACTGTTTACGAAAACATAGACACTGTTGAGCATGACTACATATTGGCTGATACGCCCGAAATACGTCAGCAACTGATTGAAACGCTGCAAAATGCGCCCGAATTTTGTTTCGACACTGAAACAACAGGGCTTGATACGTCAAAATGTGAAATAGTAGGAATGTCATTTGCCGTAAAGCCCCGTCAAGCGTGGTATGTTCCCGTTCCTGAACACTGGGGAAACGCACAGGCGATAGTGAATGAATTTAAAACCGTATTTGAATCAACCGCTATTCGTAAAATAGGTCAAAATCTGAAATTCGATATATTGACGCTTCGGCGTTATGGCGTTCACGTTGCCGGCGCCTTGTTCGATACAATGCTGGCGCACTATTTGCTGCAACCCGAACAGCGTCACAATCTTAACTATTTGTCGGAAAAATATTTAAACTATTCGCCTGTTGAAATAGAGACACTGATAGGGAAAGCCGGACGCAATCAGTTAAGTATGCGCAAGGTCCCGCTTGATAAAATAGCCGAATACGCTGCCGAAGACGCCGACCTCGCTCTGCAATTACAGCAAATTCTCGAAAAAGAATTGGAAAAATCGGGGTTGTCGGAATTGGCGCAAAACATCGAGATGCCCCTTATTAATTCGCTTGTCGAAATGGAGGCTACAGGCGTAAAAATTGACTTGCAGGCAATGGAGGTCTTTTGGCAAATATTGAACGTAGATTTGGAAAAATTAGAAAAAGAAATATACGAACTTGCGGGAATGAAATTCAACATAGCATCGCCCAAACAGTTAGGCGATGTATTGTTTGTGCATCTTAAAATAAATGAAGGCGCAAAAAATACCAAAACAAGTAAAACAAAACAGTTTTCAACTAACGAGGAAGTGTTGTCAGCATTGGAAGACAAACACCCTATTGTGTCAAAGATTTTGGAGTACCGCGGCTTGAAAAAATTGCAGAACACTTACGTTGAAGCGTTGCCCAAACTGATTAATCCGAACACGGGACGTATCCATACATCGTTTAATCAGGCGGTAACTGCCACAGGGCGATTAAGTTCCACCGATCCGAATCTGCAAAACATTCCCATACGCGAAGAACGCGGGCGCGAACTGCGCAAAGCCTTTATTCCCTGCGATGACGATCATTTGCTTATTTCAGCCGACTACTCGCAAATAGAATTACGGCTGATGGCGCATAAAAGCGGCGATCCAAACATGCTCGAAGCATTCCGTCACGATGCAGATATACACGCTGCAACTGCCGCAAAGATATTCGGCATACCAATAACCGAAGTTACATCAGATATGCGCCGCAAGGCAAAAACCGCTAATTTTGGCATTATTTACGGAATATCCGTGTTTGGTTTGTCGCAGCGATTATCTATTCCCCGCGCAGAAGCGCAGGAACTTATTTCGGGATATTTTGACGCCTATCCGGGAGTACGGCGCTACATGAACGATTCCATAGACAAGGCGCGCGAGTTCGGCTACGTGGAAACTCTAATGGGACGGCGTCGCTACCTGCCCGACATAAACTCGGCAAACGCCATAGTGCGCGGAATGGCGGAACGAAACGCCATAAATGCGCCATTACAAGGCTCTGCCGCCGACATCATAAAATTGGCAATGATACGCATATACAACGCCTTCCGCACCAAAAAACTGCAATCAAAAATGATTTTGCAGGTACATGACGAATTAGTCTTCGACGTACTAAAAACCGAACTTTCACAGGTAAAGGAAATTGTGCGCCGCGAAATGGAAAACGCCTATCCGCTTCTCGCAATACCGCTAACAGTGGAAATGAAGGAAGGAAAAAACTGGTTGGAAGCGCATTGAAAATTCTTTTTTTTCAAATCTCAACGCCCAATACCTCGAAAATAGTTTTTTTATCTCGATAATACGTCATTTTAGTATCAAATTCCCATTTCCAGCGTTGTGCATTTGCAGTTTTTATAATGGGATGATGAACTGATAATTTGCGCGAAATTTCCTTGTCATCGGGTGCGCGGGTTATTTCTTCGTAATCGGCAACCATACATGAGCGTCCACGCGGAAGCAATTCAATATGCTGTTTTTGAACGTTTTTGCTAAAATTAATAGATTCTTCGCGGCTCAATTCAAAAAAACGCGAAAGATATTCTATCAATAATATATCCAACTGATTGAGTATATTGCATGAGAAAACAAAATCAAATTCATCTAATTCCAGCATGTTTTGCGGTTTAATATCGCTGACAGGCACACGGTTTTTGCTGTTACGGTACTGTTTTACGTATTGATACACGGGTCGAACAAAACCGGATATGTCGCATACGTGCAGTTCCACGTTTCCCAGCGGTTTTATTTGTTTTTTCACAGCGTCGGGGAACCTAATATCAAACAGGCTCACTTTTTCAAAATACCTGCTCATTTCTTCAAGCGGTACGTCTAAAAGCCAGCCGCTACCCAGTACGGCAGCCGATTTGCGATTTTTTCCCGACATTGCTTTCAAAGCAAATTCGCGGGTGTTCTGCAAATGCGCGTCCCACCCTTCGCGCTCGCGCCGATAGCGACGAAGAATGCCCGATTGATCGGCAAAAAAACCGATCTGACGGAAAATAATTGAAGAACAGAATGTTTGAATTACTTTTTTCATAAGAATAAAAATTATTTTTTTGCAAAAATAGAAAAAAACGGTTATTTATTTTTTCTTTTTTGTTTATTCTGCACCAAAAATTTTATTCGTCTGTGTGAAATTCAAAAAAATAATGTATCTTTGCGCCCAATTTTTTAATAAAATATTTTTAGGAAACATACATTTAAAATAATACATAGTTAATAAATGCGTAATAAAGGAATTATCAGAGCATTAGCCATAGCGATGGCTGTGGTGTGTTTGTATCAGTTGCTGTTCACGTGGAGAACGTGGACTGTTGAAAAGGAAGCCCGTGCATTCGCACAAGGCGATTACAGAATAGAAGCCGAATTTTTGGACTCCATGTCTAATATTGTGGTTTACAACTTTTTGGGTTTGCGTAAATACACCTACAAAGAGTGTAAAGAGCGTGAAATAAATCTTGGTCTCGACCTTCGGGGCGGAATGAACCTGATTTTGGAAGTTTCGGAATCGGACATCGTTCGCGCGTTGTCTAACCACAATCCCGACCCTACATTTCAGCAGGCGCTTGTTCGCGCAACGCAAATGCAGGTTGCAAGTCAGGAAGATTTTATAACATTGTTTGGGCGCGCCTTCCGCGAAATAGACCCTAACGCCCAGTTAGTTGCAATTTTCCATACATTGGAAGACGAAAGAGGCAGAAGAGTCAGCACCGGCGCTACTAACGACGACATACTGCGATTGCTGCGCACAGAAGCGAACATCGCAGCCGATCAGGCAAACAACGTTATCCGTAACAGGATAGACAGATTTGGCGTTATGCAGCCAAGTATGAGACAATTAGGCAACGGACGTATACTCGTGGAACTGCCCGGCGTTAAAGAGCCTGAACGTGTAGAAAGATTGTTGCAAGGCTCTGCAAATCTTGAATTTTGGGAAACATACAATAATTCGGAAGTATTTCCTTTTTTGCAACAGGCAAACGACAGGATAAGAGATCTTGAGGCGGCAACCCGACAAAGCGAAACGCCTGAAATATCTGAAACGCCTGCCACTACCCCTGTTGTCGCCCAGACGGAAGAAGAAACGGCGCAGCAGGATACAGAAGGCTTGGACTTGCTTGAGCGATTGATATTGGACGCAACAACTGCCGAAGAAGACAGTACATTATTGCAGACCGACACGATGAGAGATTTTCCTCTTTTTGCCATATTGCAACCCAATACATGGCAAGGCGGCGCCGTTGTTGGATATGCTGCATCGAGAGACAGAGCGAGAGTAGACCGTTATTTGGAAATGCCGCAGATTAGAGAATTATTTCCCCGCGACATACGTTTTCTGTGGGGCGTAAAACCTTTCAGAAATCCTGAAACGGGAGTAGAAACAGATATGTTTGAATTATACGCTATTAAGGAAACAGGTTTCGATGGGCGACCGCCTTTGAGCGGCGATGTTGTTACAGGCGCCAGCGCTGATTTTAGTCAGATGGGCGGCTCCAGAGCCGAAGTATCAATGTCTATGAACGCCGAAGGAGCGCGAATTTGGGCTGATATTACCGACAGAAACAGCAGACCCGACAACAGACGCGGAATAGCAATAGTACTTGACGATTTCGTTTATTCGGCGCCTGTTCCGCAAGGCAGAATAACAGGCGGACGCTCGAGTATAACAGGCGATTTCGACATCAACGAGGCAACCGACTTGGCTAACGTCCTGCGGTCAGGTAAAATTCCCGCCAGAACGACAATCATACAGAGCGAAGTAGTTGGTCCCACATTGGGTAAGGAATCTATCCGCGCAGGTTTTATGTCGTTTGCGATAGCGTTAGTGCTGGTAATGGTATATTTTGCCTTCTATTACAGCAGTTCGGGTATGGTTGCCAACGTTGCCCTGTTGGTTAATATGTTCTTTTTGATGGGGGTGATGGCGTCGCTGCAGGCGGTGCTTACGCTGCCCGGAATTGCAGGTATTGTGCTTGTGCTGGGTATGGCAAACGACTCGAACATCATCATTTTCGAGCGAATACGCGAAGAACTTCGCGCAGGAAAAGGTATAAGGTTAGCCGTGAACGATGGCTATAAAAACGCCTATTCAGCAATCATAGACGCTAATTTAACATCGTTCCTTGCAGGATTGGTGCTGTATTTCTACGGCACAGGTCCTATTCAGGGTTTTGCTACAACATTGGTTATCGGCATCATTACCTCGTTTTTCTGCTGCGTACTCTTAACCCGCCTGATTTACGAATGGCTGTTAGACAGAAACACGGATATAAAATTTTCTATACCTCTTACCGAAAACGTGCTTCGCAATGCAAATTATGATTTTATCGAGGTACGTAAAAAGATGTATATTGCATCATGCGCAGTAATTGGCGCAATGTTTGTATATATCGTTGCAACGGGTTTCGGTCACGATCACGAAGGTCGTGTACGTTTTAGCCTCGAAAATTCTTTCAGTATGGGTATTGATTTCACGGGCGGACGCAGCTTCACGGTTCGTTTTCTCGACGAAGCGTCAAATCCTGTGAGCGTCAATACGGTAGAAATGCAATCAACTTTGCGCAGGTTTTTTGATGAAAGTATGCCCGAAGTAAAAACGTTTGGCGCCGACAATCAGGTAAGAATTGTTACCCAGTATCTTATGACAGAAGAAAATAATCCCGCTGTTGTACACGAAATTGACAGCATAGTGGAAACGCGCCTGTTTGAAGGAGTTCAGTATTTGCTGCCCGCAGGAACAACCATGGATCAATTCCGCGAAACTAATTTAATGAACAGACAAAAAATTGGAGCCAGCATAGCCAGCGACATCAAACGTAACGCAGTAATTGCAGTATTTTTGTCGCTGTTGAGCATGTTCCTTTACATATTTATTCGTTTCCGTAATTGGCAGTTTGGTTTGGCAGCCGTTATTTCGCAGTTTCACGATGCGCTTTTCATAATCGGCATGTATGCTGTGCTGTGGCGAGTCGTGCCTTGGTCAATGGAAATAGACCAGTACTTCATTGCGGCGGTGCTTACTGTTATCGGATATTCAATCAACGACACGGTTATCATTTTCGACCGTATCCGCGAATGGGTAACTCTGTATCCCAAGCGTCCGTTGAACGAATTGTACAACTCGGCGGTAAACAGCACGCTGTCGCGCTCGCTGAACACGTCTCTTTCTACGATGTTTGTATTGTTGATTATCTGTGTCTTCGGGGGCGAAATGCTTCGCGGATTTGCATTCGCTATATTGGTAGGCACAGCCATTGGTACTTATTCGTCAATATTCAACGGAATGCCGATTGTGTATGACCTTATAATGAGCAAAAGACGCAAGGAAGACACAAGGAAATTACAGAAATGATTTTTGTAGTTTTTGTTTACCTTATTTTTCTTTTTGCAATAAGTTTTTACACATCGCGCAAGGCAAACGATTTTACGTTTTACGCAGGCAACAGGCAATCTCTTTGGTATGTAGTGGCTTACGGCATGATAGGGGCTTCTTTGTCGGGGGTAACTTATCTGTCGCAACCGGGGTGGGTCGGCACAACGCAGTTTTCGTACATGATGACGGTATTCGGCTTCGTGGCGGGATATGCGGTAATTGCGCTGGTTTTGCTGCCGTTGTATTACAGGCTTCGGTTTACCTCAATATATACCTACCTCGAACAGCGATTTGGCGACTTCACATACAAAACAGGAGCATCGTTTTTTATTCTGTCGCGGGGAACAGGAGCCGCATTGCGTCTGTTTCTGTCGGTTTATATCCTTGATTTGTTTGTCTTTGGACCATTAGGCGTACCATTCTGGTTATTAGCGTCTTTGTCGGTATTGTTAGTGCTGCTCTACACTTTTAAGGGAGGCGTCAGAACTATTGTGTGGACGGATACGCTGCAAACAACTTTTATGCTGCTTTCTGTCGTTATTACAATATTTCTGATTTGCAGGTCATTAGAATGGAACTTTACGGATATGCTTTCCAACGTTAGAAACAGCAATTATTCAACCGTGATGATTACCGACTGGACTGACCAGCGTTTTTTTCTGAAAAATTTCTTTTTCGGAGTTTTCGTCACTATCGCCATGACGGGACTTGATCAGGATATGATGCAGAAAAACCTCAGTTGCCGTAACCTGCGCGATGCTCAAAAAAACATGTTCACTTTCAGCGGGATATTGGTAGGCGTTAATATCCTGTTTTTGCTGTTAGGCGCGGTATTGTTCATTTACGCCGAAGCCAATAATATAGTAGTTGAATCGTCCGACAGGCTTTTTGCTACCGTCTCCTTCCAATATCTTGGCGCGTTTGCAGGAATTGTGTTTCTCGTAGGTCTGATTGCGGCGGCATGGTCAAGCGCGGACGGCGCTCTAACCGCGCTGACTACCTCATTTTGCATTGACGTAATTGGCTTGGACAGGAGTGCATTTTCAGACAAGAAAAAAATTAGCGTCCGCTATGTTGTACATTTTTCTTTTGCCGTTCTGTTTTTGGCTCTAATCATGCTGTTCAAGCAATTAGACAACAAGGCGGTCATTGACCGTTTTTTCACCATTGCAGGCTATACATACGGTCCATTGCTGGGGCTGTACGCCTTCGGGCTTTTCACGCGATTTAAAGTTTGCGACATGGCAGTTCCGTTAATTGCCATCGCTTCTCCTGTCATCGTCTATATATTAGACAATAATTCCGAGCAATGGTTTAATGGCTATCAATTCGGTCATGAACTGTTGATCGTTAATGGGTTAATAACTTTTGCAGGGCTGTTTTTGATAATGTTATTTCGGAATAGGCGTTTTGGGGTGAAAATTTTTTAACCAAAAAATTTTTCAAATTTCTTCGATCTCGTTTAGCGTTACGTACCACAAAAAACCTTCAACATACTTGTACCTCATATTGCGGAGATGCGCCATATATCGTTGTATCTGAATTTTGTGCTCTTCTGTTTTTAGTTCGCCAAATTTGTATTCTATGACGATTGTTTTGTCGTTGTCAAAAACTACTCGGTCGGGGCGAGCGGTTGAGCCGTTGGGAAGAAGTATTTCCGCTTCGGTTTTTACCCTTACATCGGGCGAAAACCAACGGCTGACAGTCGGGTTTGAAAGAGCATTGTGTACCATACTAATAATGAACGTCCGTTCCGCTTCCGGCAGTTTGCCCTCAATTATCAGGGCTTCGAGGCAATGTTCTAAATCATTAACAGTAACTATATTGCGAAATATATCGTGCAATAATCGCCCTCTGTCAATTTTTTCGCCATCGGTAGCGAAGTACTCGCTGTTTCGCACAACGTGCAGAATTGAAAATTGAAAGTTGAAATTTGAAAATTGAATTTGTTCGGTATTTTTTTCTTCTTTTTTTGATTTTTTTTCAGTCAAAACGCCATACTCAAAACACATTGTTTCGGAATGCCAATGCTCTTCGAGATTCATGTAATACTTGTCGTCGCTGTGGGGTAGGGTAGGGGAGAGGGGTTGTTGGAAAACACGGCACAATAAATGCTTCATATCAGAAAACCCCTCCTTTTTTTGTTGCGGCATTGAGACGAACAGGGCTTTGCCTGCGCGGGTAAAGGCTACGTATAACAGATTTAGATTGTCAATGTACGATAACATTTTTTCGTGCAAATAATCCTTTGCAAAAATTGTGTTGCGCAGTTCCTTCTCGAATTTCAGCGGCAAAAGGTGCATATCGGAAAAAGGCGCTTCTGTGGGACTGCGCCACAACGTTTTTCCCGATTTACACAACTGCCAGTCGCAAAACGGAATAATTACAGCGTCGAACTCAAGCCCCTTCGATTTGTGGATTGTTATTAACTGAATAGCGTCCTGCTTGTCGGGCATGGCAACGAATTTCTTTTGCTTATGGTCTTCCCACCAGTTCAGGAACGAGCGTATATCAGAAGCCTCGCGGCGAGTATATTGCAGCAAAATGTCCTGAAATGCCTGCAAAAAAGGCGCCTGACCACTGTTTTCGTACAAATTGAATTGATTAATCAACTTTTCGGAAAGTTCGTAAACGGATTCGGATTTGAGGTTTAAGGTTTCAGGTTTGAAGTTTAAGGTTTCAGGTTTGAAGTTTAAGGTTTCAGGTTTGAAGTTTAAGGTTTCAGGTTTCAGGTTTGAGGTTTCAGGTTTCAGGTTTAAGGTTTCAGGTTTCAGGTTTGAGGTTTCAGGTTTCAGGTTTAAGGTTTCAGGTTTGAGGTTTGAGGTTTCAGGTTTTAGATATGTTTCGTATTCGTGTTGCAGGTATGCGCGGTTTATCGTGTTGTCAGGCTCTATTATGTACCTCATTGCCGCCAGCAGCCATTTCACAACGGGCGAGTTATTTATCAGCGATGATTCATTCGACAGCACATCGTAACGATATTTTGAGTTGGGATTTGCCTGACGGTATTCCAATAACTTTTCGGCGATAAGTTGCGCTTCCTTGTTTTCGCGTACAAGTATGGCAATTTCGGAGAGCGCGTAACCCATATCTTGCAACTGTTCAATACGTCCGGGCAGTTCATTCAATACTTTTTCGTGCCATTTTTCTTCTGCGTCATCTTCTTCGGCAATCATTTCCAAATACACGTATCCCTTTTCTTCTTTCTGACGTTCAGATATCTGCTGATAGCAACCTTCGTAGGCTTCTATTATCTCTTCCGTCAAAGTCTGGGCGAAAGCATATTCTTCCGTATCTGTTTCATCGTTCAGAAACGCAGCCTGCATCTGTAACGCCGCTTCGCGAAAGAAAGCGTTGTTGAAATTGACTATTTCGGGAGCGCTGCGCCAATTTTCGTTCAAATTTTCAGTTTTTGCAACAAAATCGTCTTCAACTTTTTTCGATAGAATTTTCCAATCTGTATTGCGCCATCGGTAAATTGACTGTTTAACATCGCCGACAATCAGGTTTTCGTTGCCCGATGCTATGCTGTTGGCGATAAGCGGGTAAAAATTGCTCCACTGCACCGACGATGTATCCTGAAACTCGTCAATCATAAAATGATTGTAAAAATTGCCTGTGCGCTCGTAAATAAACGGCGCATCGGCGTTGGCAATTATTTTTTTGATGAAACCCGACGCTTCCGAAAGCAAAAACAGGTTTTGATCGCGTGAATATTTGTTCACGTAGTCCATCAGGTCGCACAGAACGCCAAGAACGTTTATTTGCTTCAAAATAACGTTTACCGTGGCTATTTCCCGCGCATATCTGTTCTGAAAATCTATTGTATGATGCAGCAGTTCGCCCATTCCACCATTATAGGCGTC